>Ga0302046_10000996_pt1 | contig 26887 bp, 25 predicted proteins | sample RVTome_11_FD_200261 | JGI IMG/M metagenome (GOLD analysis project Ga0302046, IMG submission 200261) | Soil microbial communities from uranium-contaminated site in the Upper Colorado River Basin, Wyoming, United States - RVT147D111 (version 2) ... | reverse complement strand
CCTCTTTTTCGTCCCGCGTAACGCCCAGCACGACGCTCTCTCTGATTTCCGGGAGCCGGTTCAGAGCCGACTCGACGTCCTGTGGATAGACGTTGAGACCGTCGGCGGTGACGATCACGTCCTTCTTCCTTCCCAGGAAATAGAGATTCTTCTCTTCGTCGAGGCGGCCCAGATCACCGGTATGCAGCCATCCCTCGGCATCGACGAAAGTACCCGATGCCGGCGTGCCACCCAGGTACTCCGAGACGACGCTTTCGCCCCGTACCAGGATCTCGCCGTCGGGAGCGATTCGAATCTCCAGATCACCGACGATTCGCCCGAGCGATCCGGGTCTCGGGTGGAAGGGGTGATTCGTGGTGACCGCCGGGCTGGTCTCGGTCAGTCCGTAGCCTTGAACGACGACGAAACCGAGACGTCGCCAGAACGCTTCTTCTTCCGGGGGAAGCCTTGCGCCACCCACGACCAATGCCCAGAATTTCCAACCGAGCGCTCGATGCACGTCGCGGTAGGTCCACCAAGCCCTGAGCGTGCCGGCGAAGCCGGCCGAGAAGCTGGCGGTGCGGGTCGAAGGAGTTTTACGCTCGACTTCGGAGCGGAGATTCCTCAAGACCTGGGGCACCCCCACTAGCACAGAGACATGCTCCCGTCTCGCGGTTTGGATGACGGCGTCCGCGTGGACGCGGGTCGTGAACACGGCGGCCCCCTCTAGAAGCACCGGAATGAATAGGCCGAGAGCTTGGCCGAAGAGGTGGCTGAGCGGAAGGAGATCCAGGATGCGAATGGGTTGGAAAGGAAACGCCAGCTTCTTGTACTTCGCGATCTCGCGCTGGAAGGGCGTCAGGTTGGCGCAAAGATGGCGGTGCCGATGCACGACGCCCTTGGGATCGCCGGTGGTGCCAGAGGTGAAAATAATCTGAACGACGTCGTCCCGAGACAGGGTAGCGAGGTCGAATCGGTCGGCTTCCCATCGCGCGATCCGCTGGAAGGAGACCGTTTGTAGCTGAGACTCCAACGGCGCCGTAGGGGCCTGCGATCCATGGACCAGCCATCGCGCGCCGACTCTTTCCTGGATGCGGTGGACCAACCGGGGTGAAGCACGGGAATCGATCGGGACGATCTCGACACCGCGAGCCACGGCGGCCCAGAAAACGGTGACCCACTCCGGTCGGTTCTCCCCCCAAAGAAGGAGACGGTCGCCCTTGCCCAGTCCCTGCCGGTCTAGAAAATCGACGAAGCCGGCGATCCGCCGGTACAGCGATCGGTAAGACAGAGTCCAGGTTCGGTAGCCGTTGTAGAAACGAAGGGCCTCGCGTTCATCGAGGCGTTCTATCTCGTGGATGAGGTCGGCCAGGGTTTCCATAGCTCGTCGACGCCGATCGGGCCGGCAGCCTTTCTCACCGGCGCGGGGGTACGGTTAGCCGAGCCAACGGGCCAACGCGCGCTCGAGATCGGTCAGCGGCGCCCATCCGCGGGCGATAACGGTCGTTTGCCCGTTATCGCGAACGAAACTGGAGGGGAATCCTTGTGCGCCCAACTCCGAGGCGTGTCGAAAATCGGCCAAGGTCTCTTCCTTTGCCTCGTCGGATCCGTAGAGCGCGGCGAACTCGTTGGTCGGCAAGTCCGTAGTCTCGGCAATGCGGAGGGCCGTCTCCATGATGGTGGGATCGAGAGCGCGCGCATAGAAGGCTTCCTGTAGCCGGTGCATGTACTCGAACACCCGATCGGGTCGCAGCCGTCGAGCGGTGACCACGGCGCGGCAGGCCGGCTCCGTATCGTAGAGAAAGTCGTTTCTGTCCAGGAACGAGTGATCGAACGGTTGGCCGGTCCTTCGTTCGACTTCCTTCCAGTGCTGGGCGAGGTACGTCTTCATCGGAGCGAGAGGGCTGGCCGATGGACCCGCTCGCAGACCTCCGACGACGAGGCGATACCGGAATGCGGACGGGTAGCGCTCTTGCAGTTTCCTGATGACCGGGGCGAACCCCCAGCACCAGGAGCACATGGGATCCGCGACATAGATCAGATCGACGTTAGGCACGAAGTGAACCGGCCAGCAACAACAGCCAGCCTGCCAAGAACGCGAGACCGCCCAGCGGCGTGACCGCTCCCCACCACCGCGCTCCGGAGATCGCCAGTACGTAGAGGCTGCCAGAAAAGACGATGATACCCATCACGAAGGCGACGCCGGCTCCGGTGATCCATGGACTGGGATGGGTTTCGGCAAGCCACCCAACGGCGAAGAGTCCGAGGGAATGATAGAAGTGATAGCGCACGCCGGTCTCGAAGACTTGTAGCATCTCCGGGGTGAGGCGACTGCGGAGCGCGTGAGCACCGAAAGCGCCGAGCGCGACGCCGATGAACATCAAGACCGCTCCGATCCGAACCCAAATCATGATCTAGTTGGCCGCTCCAGAGCCTCCACCCAATCGAAACCCGCGAGGTCTCCCTGGAAGGCCCGGTGGGTCTTGTGGGCCTGGCAGTAGCGGAGGATCATCTCCGACCTTCCTTCGGATAGGGGTTTTTCGCTCGTGATTCGGAGGGGCATGGAATAGGAGTCGAAGATGCTTTGCAGGCGAGCGCGGTTCCTACCATTGCCAGTGGCGTACACCACGCGCAGGTCCTCTAGCTCGCAGGTGCCTAGGTAGCGATCCTCCACGCGGTGCCAGAACGTCAGCATGCTATAGATGAGAGCAGCCAAGACCAGACCGCTCAGCGCATATCCGACTCCTACCACCATACCCACAGCGCTGATGACCCAGATCGAAGCCGCGGTGGTCAGGCCGGTGATGCTGCCGCGCTCACGAAGGATGGCGCCCGCTCCCAGGAAGCCCACCCCGGTCACGATCTGGGCCGCGATGCGCGAACGATCGACCGCTCCGAACGCCGAATCGACGGACATGACCGTGAATATCGTGGAGCCGAGGCAGATGAGCGTCAACGTCCGAAGCCCCGCTGGTTTCTCGGCCCGTTCCCGTTCCGCGCCGACGATCGCGCCACAGATGACGGAGATGAGGATAATGGCGAATTCGACCAATGGGGAGGGAACGACCTGACGGAGGTCGCCGAAGATAGCCCGCAACAGCTCCATGTTCGTGCATGTTACTGCGGAGTTGGGGAATGGGTCCAACACCTGCTAGAATGGCGCCTTCTTCACGACGACAGGAGATGACTCTGGATGGTCACTCGACGCAATTTTCTCGGGCTGCTGGCCGTCCCGCTGCTGGCGCGCCCCCTTTCGGGGCTCGAAAGCTCACCTGGTGCATCCCGACAGGGAGAAATCGCCGGGCATCCCATTCTGGATACTCTGACTCCCGTGATCGAAGGCGCCCGGCACGTGCGGTTTCATGAAGACTACGTTCGCGCGGTCGCCGATTGGATGGCCTACGAGGAGCTTCCATGGCCCGATTTTCGGTCTCCCCTGACGCCGCAAGGGGACAATCCGGTGACCATGGACTTTACCTTCCTTACCTCGACCATCAACTTCGCGTTCACCGATTTCGAGAGCCATACCATCTTCAAGGTTCGATACGCCGGCGGCGAGCACTGGGACTCCCTGGGTATGGAAGCCTGCCTGAAGCGGGCCTACGATGAAGGTATTCCCATTCTGGACGGAAGCTGGCTGGCGGCGGTGAGCCGAGAGGAGCTCGATCGCATATTTACGGGCAACATTCGTATCCCCATGCTCGACGAGCGGCTAGCCATCTTTCACGAGGTGGGAAACGTGTTGAAGGACAAGTATGACGGCCGGTTCCACAACTTCGTGAAGTCCGGTCCGTCTCGTCTCTACGCGGATGGGAACGGCCTGCTGGAACGGTTGCTTGCGGAGTTTCCGTCCTTCCGAGACACGAGCCCCTACCGCGGTGCACGCATCGCGTTCCAGAAGCGAGCCCAGCTCTTGTGGTGGCAGCTCCACGCGCGGTTCCATCGGGAGGGATTTTTCGCGGTCGAGGATCCAGAGAGACTCACGGTCTTTGCCGACTACATCGTTCCCGTGGCGTTTCGGCTCTTCGGCATGGTGTCCTACACGCCGGAGCTCGAGAGGGCCATCAACGAGCGGAAAGTCATTTCCGCCGACAGCGAAGAGGAGATCGAGATTCGCGCCTTCACGATCTGGGGTGGTCATCGTCTGACGGAAGAGATCAACAAACGCCGCCCAGCCGACTTGCAGGTCATCGATCCCGTCGTCGATGGTCGTTTGTGGACTCATTTCCATGCCAGTCACTGGCCTCACCATCTGACTATCACGACGGACTACTGATGGGAGTCCTCAACCCGCCCGCAGGCGCGAAGTCGCCGGAGGGCGAGCCGCGGGGGTGGGGCCCCGCGGCATTGATTGGAGCCTGAATATGAAGCGATACGCGGCAATATTCGTGCTGATGGCTTTCAGCGCTTGTCGGCCGGAAACGGCGGATGAGACCGAGTCGGCAGCACCTACCCTGAGCCACCGGGAGAGGGCAGAGCAGCTTGCCCAGGAGCTCCTGATCGTGGACACGCATATCGACGTGCCCGATCGCCTCACCGCTCGGATGGAAGACATTTCGGCTCGAACGGAGCACGGGGACTTCGACTACGTCCGCGCCAAGGAGGGTGGGCTCAACGTGGCTTTCATGTCCATCTACATCCCCGCCGGCCATCAAGACACGGGAGGTGCCAAGGAGGTGGCCGACCGGCTCATCGACATGGTCGATAAGTTCGCCATCGATTGGCCGGACAAATTCGCCATCGCCACTTCGGTCGCGGAGGTTAGACAACAGGCGGCCCAGGGGAAAGTATCCCTCGCCATGGGCATGGAGAACGGGGCACCGATCGAGACGCTGGAAGACCTTCAGCACTATTACGACCGCGGTATTCGCTACGTCACGCTCGCTCACTCTCGCGCCAACCAGCTATCCGACTCCTCTTACGACCCCAACCACCGGTGGAATGGACTGAGCCCGCTGGGCAGGGAAGTCGTCCAGGAGATGAACCGGCTGGGCATGATGATCGACGTCTCACACATTTCCGACGCAGCCTTCGAAGACGTGATCGAAGTCTCGACGGCCCCCGTGATCGCGTCCCACTCCTCCTGCCGGTCTTTCACGCCGGGCTACGAGCGCAACATGAGCGACGCCATGATCCGGACGCTCGGCGAGAACGGCGGTGTGATCGGTATCAACTTCGGCTCGTCGTTCCTGGTAGACGCCATCCGCAAGGGTGAGGAGGGGATGTGGGCCTACTACGCCCAGAACGGCATCCGGCCGGATTCGGATGAAGGGATAGAGTATTCCCGGAGATACCGGGAGAAGACGGGGCTTGCCTACGCCGACGTCAGCGACGTCGTGGCCCATGTCGAACGGGTCGTCCAGGTCACCGGAGTGGATCACGTGGGACTGGGCTCGGACTTCGACGGTGTCGGGGACTCACTCCCCACCGACCTCAAAGACGTTTCCGACTACCCCAACCTCATCTATGAGCTCCTGAACGCGGGTTACGACGGAGACATCGAGAAGATCCTTTCCGGCAACGTGCTCCGCGTGTGGTCGGAGGTCGAGCGGAGATCGTCAGAGCTTCGGGCGACTCCATAACGAACGTCATGGCTAGCTCTCTGGACGAGGAGCGTCCCTTTCACGCGTTCGAGCGTCGGGGATGGCAACGCGTCGTCTCGGTCTACGACGAGAGCTTCTCCGATTTGACTTCTCAGACGGTCGGTCCGTTGCTCGATGCCACCGGCGTGCGATCCGGGACACGCGTGCTCGACGTCGCGACCGGGCCAGGATACATCGCCGGCGAAGCGGCGAAGCGCGGCGCTCGGGTCCTGGGGCTCGACTTCTCGGACACGATGCTGGCCGAAGCCCGTCGCCGTTATCCCGCGGTGGAGTTTCGAGAGGGAGACGCCCAAGCGCTGCCTTTTCCCGAGGCGACGTTCGAGGCAGTGGTCATGAACTTCGGAGTGCCGCATCTCGAAGATCCCGAGAAAGCGATGCGAGAGGCATTTCGTGTGCTCGATCCGGGCGGCCGATTCGCCTTTACGGTCTGGGATGACCCGTCGGTGGCGATCGGGTTCAAGATCGTTCTCAACGCCATCGAAACATGGGGCCAGACGGACGTACGGCTTCCCGCCGGGCCTCCTTTTTTCAAGTATCGCGATCCAGAGGTCTCCCGAGATGCGCTTCTAGGTGCCGGCTTCAAGGACCCTGGGCGAGCCGAGCTACCTCTTGTTTGGCGGCTCCCCTCGGTGGAGGCGCTCCTTCAAGCCATGGAGAGTGGCACAGTGCGAACGGGTGGGCTGCTCCGTGCTCAGACACCTGAGAAGTTGGAAGCAATTCGAAAAGCCGTGCGGTTCGAGGCCGGCAGGCATGTAAGAGGCGGCACCCTCGTGCTGCCGATGCCGGCCGTTCTCCTATCGGGTAGCAAGCCTTGACGATCGGCAGGGGGACTCCTGTAGGATTTTCCCCATAAAAAATCGTGGGTAAAAACCCCCAGGTCGTCTCACTTCAATCCTCCCCGGCTTGGGGGTATAAAGGAGGTTCACTTCGCGAACGCTGGCGAAGGCGGAGAGGGATCCCCGAAATGCAAGAGTTTCTGGCCATTGCCTTTTTCAGCCTGGCTGCCGTGATCTATTGCGTGCAGGCCAGCCGCTAGGAGACTGAACATGTGGAAGAAAAATGAAGCGAGGCCCTACACACCCCTGGCTCCCACCCAGCCGACCTCGGTAAGCCAACCGGAGAGATCTCGCAGCGGGCTGGCAACCATCGGGCCGTCGATCACCATCAAGGGAGAGTTGACGGGCCAGGAAGATCTCGAAGTCCAGGGAAAAGTGGAGGGCAGCATCACGCTCAAGAAACATCGCGTGCTGGTGAGCGAGAGCGGTCGCGTCAATGCCGACATCCATGCCAAGAGCATCCGCGTCGGGGGCGAGGTCAAGGGGAATCTCCTCGGTGAGGACGAGGTCATCATCCTTCATACGGGACGTGTGGAAGGCGACATCAAGGCCTCCCGGGTGACGCTCGAGGACGGATCCAAATTCAAGGGAGCCATCGACATGGAGCCCAAGGGCGACCAGAAGGAGAGCTCGGCCTCGGCGGAGGCCTCGACAACGAAGAAAGCCCAATCTCCCGAAAACGGTCGATTGACCGATACCTCGTTGCGCCACGGGAGCTCGTCTCCCGCCTGAGGCGTTTCTCCTTTGGAGCTTTCTTCGCCCTGGACGTCGGACCAGTTCTGGAGAGAGTCCTCTGCGCGGGATGACGGCGGGTACCATTCGTTCGCTCTTCCCGGCCTGCTGCAGAGGCTCGGGGAAGATCGAAAGAGCAGGATCCTGGATCTGGGACCTGCGCACGGCGCGACCGTCGAGTTCTTCTCTCAGTACTCCTGCAAGTTGTACGTCGCCGATCTCTATCGTTCCCTGATGGCCCACCTTGCCGAGCCGGGGGGCGATCGACTCCCGGCCCCGCCGGAGGAGGCGGAGGACGAGGCTCAGGCCGCGGCGGAGCGCGCTCGTGTCTTCAACGAGTTGCTACCCTATGATGACGACACGCGCTTCGATCTGATCTTGGCGTGGGATCTCTTGAACTACCTCGAGCCCGAGCAGATCGGGGTTCTGGGGCGCCGCCTGGCCAGTTTCTCCTACGGTGGAACCCGACTCTTCGCGATGGTCGCCATGCATCGGGAGATTCCGGCTCGCCCTTGTGCGTTCAGGATCCGCGACGCGGAAACACTCGACTACGAGGCGCTCACCCAGCGCACCCGCCCCGCGCCGCGTCACACGGAACCCACGCTCCGGCGTCTCCTGTCGGGTTTCGACGTCGCCAGCACGTGCGTCTTGCGAAACGGGTTGCAGGAATACGTGTTCGCGTTCCGCTAGACCGCGGCTGATTCGGGGTGATTTCTCAATGGCGGCGCGGCCGCCGTATACTCACTATCATCGGAAATCACCGGGAATCGATGCTAGCGCGCGTCAAGATCTGCTGCATTGCGAGTCGGGCCGAAGCCCGGACTGCGATCCGGTTCGGTGCCTCCGCCCTCGGTCTCGTCTCGGAAATGCCCAGCGGTCCGGGAGTGATCCCGGAAGCCGCGATCCGGGAGATCGCGGAGATGGTCCCGCCGGGTGTCTCCTCATTCCTGTTAACCAGCCGACAAGAAGTGTTCCCCATCGTGGAGCAGCAACGAAGGACCGGTGTGAACACCATCCAGCTCGTCGATGAGCTTCCACGCGGCGCCCACCAGGAGCTCCGCGCCGCCCTGCCCGGAATTCGCATCGTGCAGGTTATTCACGTGCAAGACGAAGGGGCGGTCGAGCAGGCGCTCGCCGTCGCCGAGCTCGTCGACGCGTTGCTGCTGGACTCGGGGAATCCGAATCTCGCGGTGAAAGAACTAGGGGGGACGGGTAGGACTCACGATTGGTCGCTGAGCCGACGCATACGAGAAGCGGTGTCCGTTCCCGTCTTCCTCGCCGGCGGGCTCACGCCAGCCAACGTACGGGAGGCGATCCTGCGCGTATCCCCCTTCGGTGTCGACGTCTGCAGCGGCGTCCGCACCGGCGGTCGGCTCGACCCGGAGAAGGTCGAGCAATTCGTGCGTCAAGCGCAGAGATCGGCAGGCTGACGAAAAACGAGACAGAGCCTGCAAGCGGAGGACCAGCGAGCGAAGGAGGCGTGAGCGAGCATTTGGAAACGCGCCGACGGAGCTCGCAGGCGCTGATGGCCGCCAAACTATGTGGGTGCCGTAACCGGAGCTAGCCAGGGCGCGGTGGGTCCCCCAGCCTTCGCTGAAAGCTTCGGCTGGTCCGCCGAAGTCCCTTGGTCTCGAGTTGGACGAAGGCGGACACGGCACTGATACACATTCACTCGGCCAGCTCGGAAGACGCGTAGCGGCGAAGGAGATCCCGTTCGTTCATCACCTCGTCGAGAAACGCATTGGTCAAATCCCGCTGGGTGACCATTCCCAAGTAGCGAGTCCCGTCCAGCACCAAGAGGTGCCGCGTTTCCCGCTCCTCCATCCGCTCGCCCGCAACGACGCAGTTCTCATCGGGCCGAGCCGTGACGAGGTCTCGGCTCATCACGTCCCCAACCAACGTTTTGTGGGGATCCGCGTCGCGACTCACCACCTTGTTGAGGAGATCCCGTTCCGAGAAAACACCGCAGTAGTGGTCTTTCTCGTCACGGACCGCCACCGCGCCGACGTTGCGTTTGCTCATGTATTGACAGGCAGAGCTCACCGAATCGCTGGACGAAACGACATAGAAATCCGAGCGGTCTTCGAGCAGCTCGCCGATCGTCTTGGCCATGTTTTAACCTCGTTCTAGGCTGGCCCGGTTTCCTCTGGCCAACGACCCCCTGGTTGATCTTTGCGGCGCGGGCAAGCCTCACAAGAAAGACGCTCGCCATCCGGTCCCAGGACTTCCTCGCCGCCACAAGAGCCGCGTAAGCAACGGTTGCTGAGGAGCACCCCGACGCCCATGGCGAGCATGACCACGCCGATGATCCCGGTTGTTAATAGGAAGAGGGTCATAAGCCTTTACTTTTATTGTACGCCCTTTTGAAGGGCCTCGAAAGCCGGCGTGGCACGCTCGCGAAACCCTTTTTCCTCGGCCACGATGAAGAGAACGGCCAGATCGTGCTCCACCGCCAGGGCATATCCGTCTTCCGGACCGAGAACGAGTAGACCCGTGGCGAGTCCATCGGCCCGAGCGCAGAGCTCGTCCACGACCGTGACCGAAGCCAGATTGTGGGTTACCGGGCGGCCGGTACGGGGATCGATGGTATGCGAATAACGAATACCCTCCCTTTCGTAGAAGTTGCGGTAGCCTCCCGAGGTCGCCATGGCCATGCCGCTCAGGGGGACGATGCGTTGCATCACTCGCTCTTCCGGCACGGGCCGCTCGATGGCGATGCGCCAAGCGTCGCCAGCATCGTTCACCCCTGCCGCCCGCACTTCACCGCCAACCTCCACGAGGTAATCGCGGAACCCTTCGCTGGCCAACGCCTCTGCCACGCGATCGACCGCGTAGCCGGGCGCGATGGCTGAGAGGTCGCATCGCACGAGTGGATCCAACTTGCGGATACTGTGGCTCCCCGCATCGAGAACGAGCTTCTGATGCCCCGTTCGATTGCGAGCCTTTGAGATGTCCTCCTCGGAAGGCAACCGGTCGCGAATCCGATCGGGGCCAAAACCCCAGAGGTCGATGAGTGGGGCGGCGGTCACATCGAAGGCCCCTCCGGTCAAAAGGCTTATCTCCCCGGCAATACGAACTACCTGAAAGGTCTCGGGAGAGACGACAAAGGGCTGCAGGTCGTGTGAGCGATTGAACCGGGAAAGCTCCGAGTCTTCCCGGTAATGGGACATCTTCCGATCGACGTCCTCGAGCTCATCTAGGATGAGCTTCTGGAGCCGATCGAGCTCGCTCGGGGCGATGCCCTCCGCCACGACCTTGACGGTAAACGTCGTGCCCATCGTGGCACCTTCGAACAGAAACGTGTTCTTTGTGTCCGTTCGCGTCTGGCAGGAGGAAACAGCTAGTGCCGATACGAGGAAGCCGGCGAACACAGCGCTCGGCACGAGGTGGCAGAGGCAGCGCTTCATCACTCGACCGCTCATACTAGCGAAGTTTCCACGGAAATAGTTGAGTGCTGTGTGCGGCCGTCCGCCCTACGCGTAATCCATTCTTCTAGAGTGGCTTAGCCGGTGTAAGCCGCTTCGGGCAAGAAAACGCGCTTGCCCTCGGACGGCGCATCGAACTACGATGGCGGTCTCGGCGGAGGCGGCCCTCCGCTTCGGGGCTCGCCGCCGGGTAGATCTTCCGCAGTCACCTCCAACCTGTAAAGCGGGACTAAGAAAGGGGGGGCCGATGTCGAATCGAACAGCCGCTGAGGTCATGAGTCCATTGGTGGTCACGTTATCGCCAGACGATGACATTTACGACGCTATGCACACGTTGCTCAAGAAACGGATTTCCAGCGCACCCGTGATCAACGGTGAGGGGCTGCTGGTGGGGATCCTGTCAGAAAAGGACTGCCTGCGAGTCTTGACGGGTGTAGCCTTCGATGGCATTCCCGAGGCGACGGTGGCGAGCTACATGACCGAGCCGGTGGAGACGTTGACTCCGGAAACGAGCGTCTACGACATCGTGCATCGCTTTCTGGGTCGGGCCTTTCACCAGATGCCGGTTGTAGACAACGCGGGGCATGTCTTGGGCCAGGTGAGCCGCCGCGATGTGCTGGTTGCCATCGAGTCCATGCGCGACAATTCCTATCTCTACGGGACCGCAGACCAACAGCTCCCGCTGGACGAAGGAGCCGGGGTCGACTCCGCAATGCGCCGGGCCCGCTCGCAAAAACACTGAGGTCGCCGCTTCCTCCGCGCACTCGGGCGCCACGACGCGTCTTCACCCCGGCCCCGCTGGACCTCGTTAGTTCCCGGTAGAATCTCCGGCCACCGGTTCGGTTTTCTTTGGGCCACTCGGCCTGTGCTAACCTCCGGATGGAAGATGTCGGAATCCACTAGCATCATCATCTTTGGAGCGTCGGGAGATCTCACGCGCCGCAAGCTCGTTCCAGCGCTCTACAACCAGTTCCGCAAAAACCGTCTCCTCAAGGAGCTGAGGGTCATTGGGCTGGCCCGGCGGGACTACAGCCACGAGAGGTTCCGGGACGAGATGCAGGCGGCGGTGCTAGAGTTCGCGCGGGAGAGCTACGACGCCACCGCTTGGGAGAAGTTTGCTGCGAGCCTCTGGTACGTGCGCGGCGACGTGAACGAGGAGCTCACCGGTCTGAAGGCATTCCTCCGCGAACGGGAGGGGAAGCACTCCAACCGGCTCTACTATCTTTCTATCGCACCACAGTACTATGAGGCGGTCGTGGAGCAACTCGGCGTGGCAGGGATGGGGCAGGAAGAGCATGGGTGGCGGCGCATCATCGTCGAGAAGCCGTTTGGTCACGATCTCGAAACCGCTCAGTCTCTCAACCGTGCCCTCCATTCGGTCTTCCGGGAGCATCAGATCTTCCGCATCGACCACTATCTGGGGAAGGAGACTTCGCAGAATATTCTGTTCTTTCGTTTCGCCAACACGGTCTATGAGCCCATCTGGAACCGAAACTACGTGGATCACGTGCAGATCACCGTGGCCGAGAGTGTGGACGTGGGGCACCGAGCGGCTTTCTACGATTCGACCGGCGTCGTACGGGACATGTTCCAGAATCATCTGCTGCAGCTCTTGACGTTGGTGGCCATGGAGCCGCCCGCTTCGTTTCGCGCCGACGAGGTGCGAAACGAGAAGGCGAAGGTTCTGGCGGCGATCCGGGAGATTTCCCAAAAGGAGCTCGCATCGGAAACCGTTCGCGGCCAGTACCGCGGCTACCTCGAGGCAGAGGGTGTGGCGCCGAGCTCCAAGACGCCGACCTATGCGGCGCTGAGATTCTTTCTCGACAACTGGCGTTGGCAGGGAGTGCCCTTCTATCTGCGCTCGGGCAAGGCTCTGGCGACCAAGACCTCGGAGATCATCATTCAGTTCAAATCGCCTCCCCACGTCATGTTCCCGATCCCGGAGGGCGCGTCCCTCCGACCGAATTACCTGGCGCTTTTCATCCAACCGGACGAGGGAATGCACCTGCGATTCGAGGTAAAGGTGCCGGATACCGCCGCGGACATGCGATCGGTGGACATGGAGTTCCGCTACGCCGAGGACTTCGGAAAGGATGCCATCCCGGAGGCCTACGAGCGCCTGCTGCTCGATGCCCTCCAGGGGGATGCGTCCTTGTTCACGCGAAGTGATTCCATCGAGCTCTCGTGGAGGCTCATCGATCCCATTCTCCGAGGTTGGGAGAACGCTTCCGAGCCTCCGCTCGAGGTCTACGAGCCGGGAAGCTGGGGGCCGGAGCAGGCAGACGCGTTGCTCGCCCGCGAAGGCCGCTGCTGGTTGCGCGGTTGCTGATTGGGAGTCGTGCTCGGCCGACCCAGTACCGTTTGGTGAGAGAATACGGCTCTCTAGTGGGGCCGGCTTGCGAATCCAAGTGGAGGTCACGCATGAGTCTGCAGAAACCGACTTTCCCGCTGCTCGCCGCGACCATCATGTCGATGGCGGCGTTCATACCGTGCGGCACCGCGGAGGGCCAGACGGAGCCCCCGATCGTCCAGCCGGGCGCTCCCGGTGAGCCCAGTCGGCAGATCTCCGCGCGGGAAGCCTCGAATCTCGCTGAGATTGAGTTTACCGACGCCGACGTGAAGTTCATGCAGGGTATGATTTCCCACCACGCCCAGGCACTCGAAATGACAGAGCTCCTCGCTTCGCGGAGTGAGCGTGAGGCCATGCACGAGCTCGCCAGACGCATCGAGCTCTCCCAAGAGGACGAGATCAGGATGATGCAGGAGTGGCTTCGGTCGCGCGGCCAAGACGTCACTGCCGTGGATGCTCATCACGGGCATGGCGTGGCCCTGATGCCGGGCATGCTGACCTCCGAGGAGATGGGCCGTCTCGAGAAAGCGCGGGCGATCGAGTTCGACCGGCTCTTCCTCGAGCTCATGATCAAGCACCACCAAGGTGCCTTGGTCATGGTCGAGAATCTCCTCTCCCAACCTGGCGCGGCGCAGGAGTCAGAGATCTTCGCGTTCACGTCCGACATCACCGCCGATCAGAGCATGGAAATCGATCGCATGGGCGCCATGCTGGCGAAGCTCTCCTCGGATCCTCGAGTCCATCTCGAAGGCGGCTTTCGTGATGCCGGCGAGGCTTCGTTCCATCTAGACCTGATTGCGACACTTCCAAAGCCGGAGGGCTTCTTCGACCCCCACGTCCCGGCGGGACCGCCCGTCCCACCCGAGCGCGACGACGCGGAAAAAGAACCTGAAGCGCCGGCCGAGTCGGAGGAGGAAGGAGAGGAGAATGAAGCTTCAGCTTCCCAGAGGCGAAAGCCCGATGTGATGAACTTCGCCAATTCGGATCTTGCGTTCGCTGGAGATATCTTATTCGAGGGTAATTTCCACGGTTTCAATTCGTACAACGTCAAGGATCCGATGGTGCCACGGCTTCTAGGCTCGGTGGTGTGCCCAGGTGGTCAGGGTGATCTGTCCGTCATCGGCAACCTTCTGATCATGTCGGTCGAGCAGACTCGGGGCCGGCTCGACTGCGGTCTTCAGGGGGTCGTGGAGCCGATTAGCGACGAGCGTTTCCGTGGAATCCGCATCTTCGATATCAGCGACGTGCGGACGCCGAAGCAGGTGGCCGCCGTCCAAACGTGCCGCGGCTCGCACACGCACACCATGGTGACCGACCCCGATGACGAGGGCAACGTATACGTTTATGGTTCCGGGACAAGCGCCGTGCGCCCTGGAGAAGAGCTTGCCGAATGTTCGGGCGCGCCTCCGGGCGAGGATCCCAACACGGCTCTCTTCAGTATCGACGTCATCCAGATCCCGCTGTCGAGACCGGAAGAGGCGCGCATCGTAAGCCGGCCGCGCATCTTTGCGGATCCGAATACCGGCACCATCGCGGGCCTGTGGAAGGGAGGCGACCATGGGCCGGGAACGCAGAAGACGTCCGAGACGAACCAGTGCCACGACATCACCGTATTTCCCGAGATTGGCCTGGCGGCGGGCGCGTGCTCCGGAAACGGCATCCTGCTCGATATCTCCGATCCGGTGAACCCGGTCCGGCTCGACCAAGTGGTCGACCCGAGCTTCGCCTACTGGCACTCGGCGACGTTCAATAACGACGGTACCAAAGTGATCTTCACGGACGAATGGGGCGGCGGCATGCGTCCCCGATGTCGAGTATCCGATCCCAAGCAGTGGGGAGCGAATGCGATCTTCGACATCGTCGATCGAAAGCTGCAGTTCCGAAGCTACTTCAAGATGCCGGCCCCGCAGACCGAGGAGGAAAACTGCGTGGCCCACAACGGGTCTCTGGTGCCCGTCCCCGGACGAGACATCATGGTTCAGGCGTGGTATCAGGGCGGTATCTCCGTATTCGATTTCACCGATTCCTCGAGACCGGTCGAGATCGCGTTCTTCGATCGCGGACCGGTCGATGCGACTCAGCTCATCATGGGGGGCTATTGGTCGGCGTACTGGTACAACGGGTACATCTACGGTACGGAGATTGCCCGGGGTCTCGATGTGCTGAAGCTCTCGCCGAGCGAGCACCTGTCGCAGAACGAGCTCGACGCCGCGTCACTGGTTGTCCGGGACATCGTCAACGTGCAGCAGCAGCGCCGGATAGACTGGCCGGCGAGCCCCGTTGTGGGGCGCGCGTACCTGGACCAGCTCGGGCGGAGCCAGACGCTCACGTCGGAGAGGGTCGATGCTTTGACCGCAGCGCTCGACCGCGCCGAGCAAGTCCTCGGAAGCGGCACCTCGGACGAAGGCCGAGCTTCGAGGCAGCTCGACCTTTTGGCAGGCGAGCTCGAGCGCGACGGCGTCGCCGGGACCGGACGCGATCAGGCTCGAGCCCGGTCGCTCGCCGAGGTTCTAAAAGGCATCGCCGATACCCTATATTGACCGCGTTCTTACGAGTGCGGGTGAGTGCTTCGGCTCCCAGCCCAGAGCCGTCTTCGTCCCCTTTCTCCCAAGGCCGTAAGCCATTATCAGGGAATGGCTTGTGAGCCGACCCAACCCGCAATTAAAGCTTTGACATCCGTCGAACGGGTAGACTATGATATATCCGACCAAACTGGTCGTATATAACGAGGCGGCCGGGTTTGGAGAAAAACGGCAATGCTAAGGCTCTCTAAGAAAGTGGACTACGGGCTGATCGCCCTTTTGCATCTCGCTCGCTACGAAGATGCTTCGTCCTGGAGCGCCCGAGAGTTGGCGGAGGCCTATGGGATCCCGGGCGGCCTGCTCGCCAAAGTCCTCCAGCGCCTGGCGCAGGGTGGTTTCGTCGCGTCACAACACGGCAAGAAGGGTGGCTACACCCTCGCTCGCCCGGCGGGGGAGATCACCGTAGCGGAGGTCGTCCAGACCATCGATGGCCCTTTCTCCCTGACGCAGTGCACCACGGACCAAGGGATGTGCCTGCAGTTCGAGACATGCAACGTGAAGAGCCCTTTGCAGAGACTGCACGAAAGCGTGGCGGCCATGTTCGCGACGCTCACCATCGCACAGATGGTCGAGCAGGAAACGCGGAACGAAGGACCGGGGAACGGCAACCTGAAACGAGGGGTGGCGCCCGAGAGGAAAACGAATGAGCTACCGGTGCTTCAGTAAGACATCGAGAGGAGAATCATAGAGCGATGAGCGCCTCGACCGACAATTTGAAAGAGCTCGTCAACCGAGAATACAAGTATGGGTTCGTCACCGACATCGAGACCGACACGGTCCCGCCCGGTTTGAACGAGGACGTCATCCGGCTCATCTCGGCCAAGAAGGGAGAGCCCGAGTGGCTCTTGGAATGGCGGCTCAAGGCCTATCGGCACTGGCTCACGATGTCCGAGCCCACTTGGCCGAACGTTCACTACCCGCCCATCGACTATCAGGACATCATCTATTATTCCGCTCCAAAGAAGAAGGAAGGTCCAAAGAGCCTCGACGAGATCGATCCCGAGCTCAGGGCAACCTACGCCAAGTTGGGCATCTCCCTCGAGGAACAAGAGCGGCTGGCGGGTGTGGCGGTGGACGCGGTCTTCGACAGCGTCTCGGTGGCCACGACGTTCAAAAAGAAGCTCTCCGAAATGGGGATCATCTTTTCGAGCTTCTCCGAGGCGGTGAAGGATCACCCCGAGCTGGTCCGGAAGTACTTGGGCTCGGTCGTACCCTATTCGGATAACTTCTTTGCGACCCTCAATTCCGCGGTGTTCAGCGACGGATCCTTCGTCTATGTGCCCAAGGGCGTCCGTTGCCCGATGGAGCTATCCACTTACTTCCGCATCAACGCGTCCGCTACTGGCCAATTCGAGCGCACCTTGATCGTCGCCGACGAGGGCAGCTACGTGAGCTACCTCGAAGGATGCACGGCTCCGATGCGGGACGAGAACCAGCTCCACGCCGCGGTGGTCGAGCTGGTCGCTCTCGACAGCGCCGAGATCAAGTACTCGACGATCCAGAACTGGTATCCCGGCGACAAAAACGGCAAAGGCGGCATCTATAATTTCGTGACCAAGCGCGGAAAGTGTGCGGGCGTCAATTCCAAGATTTCGTGGACGCAGGTCGAGACCGGCTCCGCGATCACGTGGAAGTATCCGAGCTGCGTGCTCGTTGGTGAGAACTCGGTGGGCGAGTTCTACTCGGTGGCCCTCGCCAACAACTACCAGCAGGCGGATACCGGCACCAAGATGATTCACATCGGAAGGAACACCCGCAGCACGATCATCTCCAAGGGGATCTCGGCCGGCCACGGGCAGAACACGTACCGCGGTCTCGTGAAGGTCCAGAAGGGGGCCGTGGGAGCGAGGAACTTCTCGCAGTGCGACTCGCTCCTCATCGGTGACAAGTGTGGGGCCCACACCTTCCCGTATATCGAGGTGAAGAACCCCACCGCCCAGATGGAGCACGAGGCGACGACCTCCAAGATAGGAGAAGACCAGCTCTTCTACTGCAACCAACGTGGCATCTCGACCGAGGATGCCATGACGATGATCGTCAACGGGTTCTGTAAGCAAGTTCTGAAAAAGCTGCCGATGGAGTTTGCGGTCGAAGCCCAGAAGCTCCTCGGAATCAGTTTGGAAGGCAGCGTGGGCTAATGAAAGCAATGCTCGAAATCAAGAACCTCCATGCCAAGGCGGGCTGTGTGGAGATATTGAAGGGAATCAATCTGACTATGAAGCCCGGCGAAGTGCACGCCATCATGGGGCCGAACGGCTCCGGCAAGAGCACGTTGTCCAACGTGCTGGCGGGGAGAGAAACCTACGTCGTGACCGAGGGAGAGGTCCTTTATGAAGGACGTAACCTTCTGGAAATGAGCCCCGAGGATCGGGCGCGTAAAGGGATCTTTCTCGCCTTCCAGTATCCGGTGGAGATTCCGGGAGTCAACAATACGTACTTCCTGAAGGCGGCGATGAACGCGATTCGTAAGCACCGCGGTGAGGAAGAGCTCGATGCTATGGAGTTTCTGAAGTTGGTCCGCGAAAGGGCGAAGCTCGTCGAGATGGACGAAAGCCTCATCAACCGTCCGGTGAACGAAGGGTTCTCCGGAGGCGAAAAGAAGAGAAACGAGATCTTTCAGATGGCGGTCCTCGAGCCGAAGCTGGCCATTCTCGACGAGACCGACTCCGGGCTGGACATCGACGCACTGAAGATCGTCGCCAACGGAGTCAATTCGCTACGGAGTGAAGAGCGCGCCTTCCTTGTGATCACGCACTACCAGCGACTCTTGGACTATATCGTCCCCGATTTCGTCCACGTGCTCAGCGAGGGCCGCATCGTTCGCTCCGGTGGCAAGGAATTGGCTCTCGAGCTCGAAGAGAAGGGCTATGGCTGGATCGAGAAGGAGCCCGCACCCAGCCGAGCGGCGGAGGCGGTTTGAGCGGCACGATGGCAGAAGTAACGGATCGCATCGGAAACTATCTGGAGCAGTTCGCCCAGTTCGAGAAATCGCCGGGCGTAAGGGGGTCCTGGGTTCACCCTCTTCGGCAAGAAGCCATGCAGCGCTTCTCGGAGCGCGGTTTTCCCGATACGCCTGGTAAACATGACGAGGAGTGGCGTTTCACGAGCGTGGCACCGATTCTGGGTGTCTCTTTCGCGCCCGCACCACGTGTTGATGACGTCGGGGCGGCACTGGATCGATTCCGTGTGGGGGGTGCCTCCCGGCTCGTGTTCATCAATGGACGCTATTCCGAGAAGGACTCATCGCTGGAACCGCTTCCCAGCGGCGTCGTGGCGGGATCCCTGGGCGGCGCGCTCGAATCTCACCGCGGCCTTCTAGAAGCTCATCTCGCCCGGTACAGCACTTATCGAGAGAACCCGTTCGCGGCTCTGAACACGGCGTTCCTCTCCGAAGGTGCCTTCGTATACCTCCCGAAAGGCTCCGCCGTGGAAGCCCCGATCGAGCTTCTCTTCCTGTCCATACCAGGCGAGGCTACGGCGGTTTCATATTTGCGGAATCTCATCATCATGGAAGCGGAAAGCCAGGCGCGGATCGTCGAAAGCTACGGCGGAGCGGACGGCATGGCCTATTTCAACAACGTCGTGACCGAGGTCGTGGTAGGGGAGAGTGCCAACCTCGATCACTACAAGCTACAGCGCGAGAGCCGGACCGCATTTCACATTGCTTCACTGCAATTCCAGCTCGAGCGGAGCGCCGCACTGTCAACGCTTTCTATCTCATTGGGCGGTGGGCTCGTTCGCAACGACATCAACGCCGTGCTGGACGGCGAGGGATGCGATCTGGCGCTCAACGGCCTCTACGTCGTGGGAGGCGAGCAGCACGTCGATCACCACACCGTGATCGATCATGCCAAGCCACACGGTACGAGTCGCGAGCTCTACAAGGGCATCTTGAGCGATCGCTCGCGCGGTGTCTTCAATGGCCGTATCATCGTGCGCCCCGACGCACAGAAGACCGACGCGAAGCAAACCAACCGGAATCTCCTGCTCTCGGACGAGGCCTTGGTAAACACCAATCCCCAACTCGAGATCAACGCCGACGACGTCAAGTGTGCCCACGGCGCTACCATCGGCCAGCTCGATGCGGACGTCCTTTTCTATCTTCGCTCCCGCGGGATCGACGTCGACACGGCTCGGCACCTCTTGACCTACGGATTCATGAGCGATATCAGCGAACGGATCAAGGTCGACGCCATCCGCTCCGAGCTGGAACGCGTCCTCTTTGCGAATTTGCCGGGAAGGTAGGCACTCCTATGAATGTTAGCCGCGAATCGTCCGTCGTCGGAGCTCGACCGTCGCCGGCAAAAAAATCGCCTTTCGACGTCCATCGAATCCGGGAGGATTTTCCTATTCTGAAAAGGAAGGTGCATGGCAAGCCTCTGGTCTATCTGGACAATGCCGCGAGCTCACAGAAGCCGAAGGCCGTGATCGACGCCATCAGTCGGCTCTATTCGGAGGATTACGCGAACGTCCATCGCGGCGTCCACGAGCTTAGCCAGCGGTCGACCAAGGCGTACGAGAACGCGCGGGTCAAGGCTCGCCGTTTCATCAATGCCAGGACGGAGCGTGAGATCATCTTTGTTCGTGGTACCACCGAGGCCGTCAACCTGGTCGCCCAAACCTACGGCCGAGTCCACGTCCGCGCCGGGGACGAGGTACTGATTACCACCATGGAGCATCACTCCAACATTGTGCCCTGGCAGATCCTCTGTGAAGAGAAGGGGGCATATCTGAGAGTGGCCCCCATCAACGATGAGGGGGAGTTGATACTGGAAGAGCTCGAGAAGCTCCTGACTCCGAAGACTCGCTTGCTGGCGATGGCTCACGTGTCGAATGCACTTGGCACCATCAACCCGGTTCGAGAGATCATCCGCATGGCGCATGAGTGGGACGTCCCCGTCCTTCTCGACGGCGCTCAGGCGGCACCGCACCTTGCCATCGACGTTCAGGAGCTGGGCGTCGATTTCTATGCTTTTTCGAGCCACAAGATGTTCGGTCCCTCCGGAGTCGGGGTGCTCTACGGGAAGGAAGCGCTGCTCGACGCGATGCCCCCCTACCAAAGCGGCGGCGATATGATTAGCTCGGTGACTTTCGAGAAGACGACCTACAATCGACTTCCCTACAAGTTCGAGGCTGGGACCCCGAACATCGCCGATGTCGTGGGTTTCGGCGCCGCCATCGATTACATCGACGCGATCGGGATGGAGTCGATCGCGACGCACGAGCACGCGCTCTTGGACTATGGAACCCAGACGCTCTCCGAGATCCCCGGACTCCAGCTCATCGGACAGGCGCGCGAGAAAGCCGCCGTGCTTTCTTTCGTCCTGGAGGGGATTCACCCGCACGATATCGGGACGATTCTGGATCAAGATGGCATCGCGGTGCGGACCGGTCATCATTGCGCCCAGCCGGTGATGGACCGGTTCAAGATACCGGCCACCGCCCGCGCCTCGCTGGCGGTCTACAACACCAAGGAAGAGATCGATGTCCTGGCGGCCGGCATCCGAAGAGTCATCGAGGTGTTTCGATGATGGAGGAGCTTCGCGACCTCTATCAGGAGGTCATCCTCGACCACAGCAAGAGGCCGCGGAATCTCCGTGAGATCGAGAACGCGGAGCATCAAGCCAAGGGTTACAACCCCCTGTGCGGCGACCGGGTCACGGTCTTCGTGGTCTTGAAGGACGGGAAGATTCAAGACGTGTCCTTCCAAGGCGACGGCTGCGCCATCTCCACGGCGTCGGCGTCGATGATGACCGAGGGTCTCAAGGGAAAAACCATCGACGAGGCGGAAGCGATCTTCGGTAAGTTCCATGACCTCGTGACCGGCAAGGTGCCGCCTGGGGAGGTCACCGAAAGCCTCGGCAAGCTCGCGGTCTTCGCCGGGGTTCAGGAGTTTCCCATCCGGGTCAAGTGCGCGACCCTGGCGTGGCACACGCTCCGCGCGGCGCTCGAGAAGCGCCCCGAAGCCATCTCGACGGAGTAACGAAGATGACCGAGACCAATCAGGATCTGGAGAGCAAGGTCATTGACGTCCTGAGGACCTGCTATGACCCGGAGATTCCCGTCAACATCCACGAGCTCGGGCTCGTCTACGGGATCGAAATCGATCCGGAGGGGGCCGTCCACATCAAGATGACACTCACGTCTCCGGCCTGCCCGGTGGCAGGATCTCTTCCTCCCGAGGTCGAGAACAAGGTGTCCAAGATCGAAGGCGTGAGCTCGGCCCGGGTCGAGGTCGTTTGGGATCCGCCCTGGACGCCGGACAAGATGACCGAGGCGGCCAGGCTTCAGCTGGGGATGTTCTGACAGGTCCCTGACATCATCCGGTCGGGGCGATCTCGATCTCGTATCGACGAGGCAAGCCCTACTCCGACAGCCCTAACTCCTTTCGGGCGTCGCTCCAGGGAATGGCCTTGCCCGCCTCGATCTCTCTCACCGCGCGTCGCAGCTTGGCAAAGGCGGCCTCGTCCCCGATAACCTCGAGCGTCTCGACGATGGCCTCGTAGACCTCGGCCGACAACAGGGCCATCACCTTCTTGCCGCGCTTGACGACCTCGACAACCTGATCGGACCTCCGTTCCATTTCCTCGGCCACCTTCAAGAGCTGATTACGCGCCTCGGTGAGCGTCATGGTCTTCATGGCCACCTCCGTACACATAACCCCGATCCGACAAAAACTCGTCGTGGATCGGCCGAAACAACTCGCCGGGAGCGTCGGATCCGAGCGCGAGGCTGTGTTCGCGAAGGTAACCGAACGTGAGGTTAGCAAACATGGAGACTCCGGCTCTGACGGCCTGTGTTCTCCAGCGTTTTACGGTCGGGGTCACGATGAAGAATGTCGGATCGGGGCTCAGTGTACACTTATCTGCCCACTTACGCCAACCGATGAGGAGGTGTGGGTCAGTTGGTGGGAACGAGCCGCAGAAGCTCTTGGTCCCAGTTCAAGACGATGTTCAAGTGAGTCGCGGGCAGTTCAAGCTCGCTCTGCTTGATCATCAGGAAGTGCTGGCCATCAGCCGTCACGTCAAACGTAGACGGAAGAGAAGTGGACAGAAGAGAAGTGGACATCTCAAAGAGTGGTCTAGGCCTCCCTGCAGTGAAGGTGGGCTGCGTCTGAACGTCCACAACCATCATCCTGTTCCCGCCAACGTAAAACAGTTCCCCGTTATGGGCCCAGACAGGAGACTGCCCCCCTTCCGTCGAGATGGTCCACTTCCTTCCCGGGCCGGGAAAGGGTTGCACATAGATCTCGTCCCGGCCCGATTCATCCGATTGATACGCCAGCCAGTGGCCATCCGGTGAAAATCTCGTGTCCCTGTCGCTGTACGGTGTTTGCAGGAATGGTTGCTCTTCGCGACTCTCCAACGAGAATGTCCAGATATCCCAGCGAGTCGCCGGATCGACGTCGTTGTAGAATAGTATCCGGCCGTCCGGTGACCAGGCACCAGGTGTCTGGAGGTTTTCTCCGGTCGTGAGTTGCTCCTCGGGACCGCTGCCATCGGCAGGTATCCACCACACGTTCCGGAAGCCTCCGCGAGTGCCCCGAAACGTGATGCGACTTCCGTCCGGGGTCCAGATAGGAAACTGGTTATTCCCCTCGAACGTCAGGCGAGTCAACCTTTGGGCCGGCATGTCGTAAACCCACACATCCCACTCGTCTCCCACTATAGTCACCGCAATCCGTTCACCCTCGGGTGATAGTCGGGTTGTTATGTAGTGTCGCGGCGGAGTGGCTAAGGGCTCTTCCGCTCCTTCCCGATCCACGAAGACCAGACTACGCTGCGCCTCACCGACCGGGCCGGGAACGTAGATCAGATTTCCTAAATTGGACAAAGCGAACCATGCGGCGCCCTCCGCAGTCATTCGGACACCCTCCAGAACAGGCACGGCATCTCCCGTGACCTCCAGTCCCTCCGGATCGAAGGGCACGGCCATCAGCGTCCCGGCTCGGAGGTACAGGAGATGACCCGTTGGGCTGTAGCGAGCGTGAGTCCCCGCTTCCACCACCACTCGCCTCTCGCCCGTTTCGAGCGACTGGGCCACGATCGGCCACTGGTCCCAATTGGGGCCGCTTGCGGCGTTGAAGAGCACCGCCTCTCCGCCTGGCAACAAGTGCGGCCAGCGATGGCTGATCTCTCCCTTCTCAGTATCCAGCGTCGTCAAGGCCTCGGGTGTCCCTCCAGAGGCAGCAACTCTTAAAAGCGGCACGTTACTGAGTGGGGCAAAGACAATGGTCTCGTCGGAGCCCCAACTCGCCCCAAGAAGTGCGGGCGACTCACAGATAATGACCGGCGCCCCACCTTGGATAGAGATTTTTTTCAACAGACCCGTGGCATAGAAACCCACCCATTGGCCGTCCGGAGAAAAGAAAGGATTCCGAGCGTCCTCGGTTCCGGGAAGCAGTTTAGCCTCCAAGCTGTCCATCGAGCGAAGATAGAGCTGGGAACGCTCATCCGTGCCACTGGCAACATAGGCGAGGTGCTCGCCATTCGGTGACCAGGCGAACGTGTGCACCTCCCCCTGAAGTTGTTGACCGGGGGGGAGCGCCACCGCGAAACGAGTCACCGACCCTGTCTCTTCCGGCGGCACCGGTCTTAAGGTCGCGGCGGCGATGACGCCGAGGATCACTCCGACCACGAGTACCGCGAGCGCTGGGGCAATCCAACGAAGCGACAGGTGAGCGGGCTGCTCCATTCGGTCCGCGGTCGAACCTGCTCCGGCGATCCAGCTCAGCTCGCGCTCGACATCCGCGGCGCTCTGCCACCGCGCCTCCGGTTCCTTGGCAAGGCATGTTCTGACCACATGATCCAGTAGCGGCGGTGTCATGGACTGAAGGGAAGTCATGGGCGGAGGATCGGACGTCATGATCGCCCCGATCAAGCTCGCCTGGCTCTTTCCTTGAAACGCGCGTTTGCCGGTAATCATTTCGTAGAGCACCGTGCCAAAGGCAAAGATGTCGGTGCGGGCATCCGCTTCCTTGCCTTCGAGCTGCTCGGGGGCCATATACTGAAACGTCCCCACGATCGAACCCGCTTCGGTAAGCGGCTGTTGCACCGTTAGGAGGCTCGACCCGCTTTCCCCCAAGGCTTCAGCGGGCAAGCTGGCCAATTTGGCTAAGCCGAAATCCAGAAGCTTCGCCCCCGATTTCGTCAGCATGATGTTGCCGGGCTTCAGATCCCGATGCACGACCCCTTGGCGGTGCGCCTTGTCGAGGGCATCCGCAATCTCAATCGCGTGGCGAAGCGCTTGGTCGAGAGGCAGCGCTCCCTTCTTCAGTCGATCCGCCAGCGTCTCCCCCTCGATGTACTCCAGAACCATGTAGTCGAGGTCCCCCTCGTCGCCGACCTGTCCGCCGGAGCCTTGGCGAAGGTGGATGTCATGGAGCGTGCAGATGTGCGGGTGGTTCAAGCTGGAGACGGCACGGGCTTCCCGCTCAAATCGTTCTTTGAGCCGGGCGTTATCGGAAAGGTGAGAAGGGAGAACCTTGATCGCGACCGTGCGGTCAAGCCGGGTGTCCCTGGCCTTGTAGACCTCCCCCTGCCCCCCGGCCCCGAGGGGCGAGAGGATTTCGTAGGAACCCAGTTTCGATCCCGAAGCGAGTGACATGGCCGGCCCGTAAAGTGTGAAAATACCCGTGCACTGCCTGAAAAGTCAAGACGCTCTTAGGGTTAACGAAGTAGACCGGACCTGGCTCGGATACCTGGCCCGACCCGCGGCACCTGTCCATGTGCTCTTTCCCATAGTCCTGCTCGGCCAGATACCCGTTGTGGACGCGGCACAGCAATTGAAGATTGTCTACGCTATGGTCGCCGCCGCGGCCATAAGGGTCTTTGTGATGGAACTCCAGCCCCTCGCGGGCTGGGCAACGTCTTCCGCGCGCGTTTACAAACGCGCATTGATCTCCATCGCGCTCCCGAACCGCCCGCCGCACAGGGGCCGGGATGTAGCGTGATTTCGGCGACGTTTTGACCTGTTGCAAGCTTTTCCGGGCAGATTTCGTCTTCGCTAAGCGCTTGGCCTCGAGCCTTTCGAGCTTTTCTGTGACCGCCTCATCGATGATGGCGGCCAGATCCCCGTCCGGCACCGACGAGCGCATGAGCGAACGGAGACGCTCCAGCTTGTCGCGGAGCTCGGCGCTGGCCGTGAACTGGATCTTGTACTTCGCCGGCGAGAGAGGCTGCAGGACAGAGCGCCGGGCAGGTGGGGTGGGCTGCGCCGGCTCCGGAGTGTGTAGAAAAGTTACTCGTTTCGGAACGAGCTGGGCCTTGTGCGGACTCGTTCCAGCGTCAAGCAGCGTGGTTGCTGAGCACGGTCCCGTTGGGCGCAGCTCCGGAAGCTTACGCACGGTCGCCGGCACCTCCGGTTTCGGCGAAAGCTCCGCGATGAGCTCTTCAATCTGCCGCTTGGACTTCCCCTCCGCTTGAGCTAGGACTGTTTCTCGATTGGCCTCGGTAAGGTGAGGCGCGAGCCTAGCGATGACGCTCAACGGCAGGCGTCCCTCAGCCAGCATCTCCAGGAGCATCGGATGCTTCCGGGACGCCCGTGCCACGGCGATCCGCAGGTAGGCCTCGTGCTCCGACAGCTTCAAGGCCTCAGTGCAATACGCGAACATGCTAGGCGCAGCCTCCCGCGCGTAGAGTCGTCTTGCGTCCACCTCGCCGATATGTGCGACGAGCTCGGACTCGACGCGGCGAGATTTCTTGAGAAGCTCGGACAGACGCTGGAGCAGCTCGTCATCCGAGAGGGTCGAAAACGATTTGAGTTGGCGTTCGTGTTTCATACCCTAATATACGCAGCACATTTTTTCGCGTGTGACGTGCGCTCTCTTGCACGATCGAAACGTCGGATGGCTTGGAAGGTACCTGGGCTCTTTAGGGCCCGTGCAGACGATCTTGCAGACTCCTGGGACCCAACTAGATCAGGTCCGCGAACTTTCCTTGAAGGCCTACAGAAAGTTGTCAAGCCCAAAGTGAAATTTTTTTTGGAGGATAAGGAGTTAATCCGATCCCGCAGGCCTTTTTCTGGCGTCATGCGGTCAATGAGTGGGGGTGCCAAACTCAACCTAGTCAGACGGCGGGACGAGGCGCTTCAATTCCTGGAACCAGTTCAGGACAACGTGAATTTGGACTGGGGCAGGGTCCTGTCCGCCGTCCTCGCCCTCTTTGATCATCACGAACCGCCCGTCGGGAGCCACGTCGTAGTTCTGCATATCCTTCGCGAAGGGGTCGACGGCGTAATGCCCTTCGAAGAACTCGACGGGCTTTCCGGGGGTGAACGACCCGTCTGTCGACACGGGAACGGCCATCATCTTGTCGCCATTCCGGTAGAAGATCTCGGTTCCGTCCCGGGCCCAGATGGGCTCTCATCCCCCTCCGGTCGA
>Ga0302046_10000995_pt1 | contig 26930 bp, 27 predicted proteins | sample RVTome_11_FD_200261 | JGI IMG/M metagenome (GOLD analysis project Ga0302046, IMG submission 200261) | Soil microbial communities from uranium-contaminated site in the Upper Colorado River Basin, Wyoming, United States - RVT147D111 (version 2) ... | reverse complement strand
ATGCCCTTACGGACGCCGGCGCATGACTCGGGGCCGTCGTGGGTCGCTAGCCCTTCAACGTATGACTCTTTCATTCACGACACCTCGCCGGTTTGACCGGCGCACGGAGGACTGCCGATGACACCGGACCCGATGCCCGAGCCCGAGTGGGCCGGAGGACGAGCGGTTCGTCTACGTGGTGACGGCGGCGGGGGTGGAGGCGCTGCAGGAGGGGGCGGCGGCGTTCGACAGCGAGGAGGAGGCGCCGCCACCGAGGCGAATCACACAAAGGCCGCTCGACGCGGCATCCTCGGGCAACCGACGATTGACCGGCCGTTTCCGAAGCAGTCGAGTTCGCCGGCAAGCAGTCACAGGGAGGTCAGGAAGTCGAGCAGACGTCCTGCAACGGGGGCTAGCCAACTCACACCGATGATCACGGCGCCGATCGCGAGAGCGATCCGTGCCTTCCACGCGGCGCCATCCGCACCCTCGACGTCACCCCTGCGGAGCTTGCCGTAGGCATCGATCGCCAGGGCGATGCCGATGAGGCCGGGTATCCAAACAGAAGAGGGTGATGAGGATGCCGGGGATCACGTAGGCCGCAAGGAGCCGCTCTCCAGTGCGAGTGCGGGTTCCGACATGGGACACGGGGAGGTCGTCGTGCAGAAGTGGAGTACCGCAGGCCGAGCAGTAGGCGGCAGCAGCTCCACTGGAGGAACCGCAGGCTCTGCACACAGTCTCGTCGACGGTGGCCGACGCGGGGATCGCAGCTTCGGCGCGCATCTTCAGGTAGTTCATTATAGACGCTGACGGCTACGCTGGCAGAGCCTCACACCGCCAGCTCGACGATCTCGTGCTGCAGCCCGCGCTCGGTAACCCGTAGCCGGGCGACGGTCACGGGCAGACGGAAGCGCCTCGGCCCGGCCGAGCCTGGGTTGATGTAGAACACGCCGCGGCGGGTCTCGGCGTGCGCCTTGGGGCTGTGGCCGCTCACAGCGCGCCGCATGTCATTGAGATCCTATACTCCCGGGGAACGTCTTGCGGCGTCTCGCCTGAGAACACAAAGAAGCCTCTTGCGCACTGCGGCGATTCGATAAGCGTGCAGACGCCAACGTCCCCGTTCTCTCTTCCGTACAATACAACACCGTCAGCGTGCCAAGGGGAAGCGGTATTCTCTGGCCAAACCACTCCATTAACGTAGTCCGTGACTACGGAGAGCTTTGACTCCCTTTGATGCTCCGTCGACCCCATCAGAACCGCCCAGCTCTCCGGTTCATGGATCTTGACGTAAGCATCGCACAACGAGACGTCTGAACGATATGGTGTACACGCCGCAAGTGGTCCGAAAGCCATCGTGATGATAAGGGCTGCACAAAAGCGCATGAAGGCCGCCTAACGGCAGATGAGTTCAGTGGCAACGACCGGGCGACCGCCCGTTGTTGTCTGCCGCAACGAGGGGTTAGGCGCGCAGTCGCGAATGTGTGTGGTCATCTCTTCTTGAGCGCAGCCTCAAGGATCTTCTCGATCACATTGGCACCGACACGCTCCGGTGAGGTGACCACATTTCGTGGTCGGCCTGCACCAGAGCCTTGCAGGAGTAGTTGGCCGCCTGGACGGACAAGGCGGACGATCAAGTTGACTTCCGATCCCTTCAGTCCGCCGTAGCCATCGCCAGTGGCAGCGCTCTGGACCGCAACTTCGAAAAATGCCTCGGCCTCCAAAGCGGCCGCAAGAGACTCCCGGTCATCCGCGGAGTAGCTGTCCTTCTCCTGCTCAAAGAGGGCTTGGCGGACGCGCTCTTTGGGCACGACGCGCCAGTTCTTCATTACCGTTGCCACAATAGTGGATGCTCTGTTGGCTAGATCGGTACAGTTCATCGCGGGTTGGCATTGCGCGACTACAACAGCGACCGTCATCGGCTCGAGGAACCCGGGCTTGGTGTTCACGTCGACCTTGAAAGATGCATTCAGGGCGGAGGCGCTGAATAGTGCGATGATGGAAAAGGTGAGGAACATGCGTTTCATCTGGGTCTCCTGCGGCTTGCAAATCGCACGGGCGTGGCCTGTTCGCCCAACGCTTTTTGGATACTCGTCGTACCCGGCGCCCTTCGAACGATGACCAGCAGCCTTTCCTGATCGCTGAACTGGACGCACGGGAGGACCCGGTCTGTGGCGACATGTAGAATCCTGTCTATGAGTTGCTGAGAGCCTACAACTCGATCCTCGGGTCGTCAAGCCAACAGGTAGAGGCGGCGAAACGGTCGCTTAATGGCACCGAGCCGGACGTCATGAAGGAGTCGATGGTGCATGCGGACAGCGTTGACGGGTGATCGCCGGCATCGTCGGTCTCTCCTTGAAGCGAGCCTGCCGCGGCGCGACGACGGTCCCGGCCTACAGCCTCTCGGGTCCACGCTGAATGCCCGACCTCGACACCTCCGACCACCGCAGCTACTGGGCGGGGGGCTACACAGCGGTGATGGTCACCGACACCGGCTTCATCCGCGCCCCTCGGCGCTCAAGACAGCGACGGCGTGCGCGAGAGCCGCCCGCTGCTGGCAGCGGGGACAAGCTCGTCAGTGATCGTGCCCGCCGCCCGCCGGCAGGTCCAGCCCGTGCTCGCGGACCACGCCCTCGAGCGCCCGCTCGAGCGCCACCCGCTCGGCGGCGGGCAGCTCGGCGCCGTGGGACGACAGCTCGTGGGCGATCTCGGCCAGGGCGCCGGCGGCGCCGGCGCGGGCGACCGCCAGCTCGCCGGTGGCCGCGGTCAGCGTCGAGCAGACGCGCCCGGCGGCGGCGTCCAGGCGGAGGCGCAGGAGCGAGCCGAGGGTGGCGCGCTCGATGGTCTTCCGTAACGCGTCGCAGGAGCCGGCCTGCGGTGCGCCGAGCGGGATCTCGAAGCGGGCGCCGAAGGCGTCGATCGTGCACACGCGCGCGTTCGGAGCGGTGCGCAGCTCCAGCGCGTAGGTGCCACGGCCGAGGTCCTTCAGCCCTTCCGGGTCGCACTTGCAGGCGCCCGCCGGGCCGCAGCTCGGGCGCACCGGCCGTCCAGGCCCCCAGAGGTTGCCGAGGCGGTCGCGCGGGGTCAGGGTGACGGTGACGCCGCCGGCCGGGCCGGGCTGGACCTGGACGCCGCTCGAGGCCGGGTCGACGCCGACCTCGACCCACAGCGACTGGGTCAGCTCGCGGCGGGTGACGCAGCCGTCCTTCTCGAGGTCGAGCAGGAACCGGTAGCGGACCATGCCGTCGGCGGTCGCGAGGTCCGGGAGCTGGGCGCTCCAGTAGGCGTTGCCGGCGGTAATGTCGCCGTGGCTGCCGTCGTCGAAAAGCGGGTAGACGTCGGTCGCGGTCGGGATCACCGTCCGGCCGCCCTCGCCGAGCGCCAGCAGGGTGGCGGCGCGGGCGTCGATCAGCTCCTCGCCGATGCGGTAGGGCTCGCGCGGGCGGGCGCGGGCGAGCAGCGTGCCGAGGCCGACGAGAGGGCGCTCGATCTCGACCCGGGCGTCAACCGAGTCGTAGCCGCCGTCGAGGACGCTCATCGGCGCGATGCGGACGGTCGGCAGCAGGTCGTCGCCGGTCTTCACCCGGATCACCGGCCGGTGCGCCTCGAGCCGGCTCGTGCCGCGCACCAGGACGTCGACGAACCAGCGGTGCGCCTGGCCGCGCTCGGCGCGCACCACGACGCCGGCCGAGCGCTCGCCGAAGCGGCCCTCGACCGCGGTCCCGGCGGCCGCCAGCCCGACGCTGAACACCCCGTGGCCGGGATCGGCCAGCTCGAACGAGCGGCCGTCGAGCACCGCCTCGGTGTCGAGCCGCCGGTGGTTGCGGCTGCCGTCGGCGGCGGCGCCGGCGCACTTGAGGATCGCCGCCGCGGCCTGCCGGCGGGTGTCGGTGAGGATCGCCCGCAGGCCGCCGCACAACCGCTCGGCGAGCATCGGGTCGTAGGGCTCCGGCCGGTCGGCGCCCTGGTGGGCGTAGACCAGCAGGTCCCAATCCGAGCGCAGCCGCCGGGCCAGCTCGCGCGGATCGCCGACGGCCTCGATCGTGCCCACCAGACCCGCCGCCTCCTCGAGCGCCAGCGCCTTGCGGTAGGCCGAGTCGCCGCGGACGACGTCCTCGAACAAGAGCACCCGCCGGCAGGCGCCCTCCGGGCACAGGCGCTGGATCTGTCGCCGCACCAGCGCCGTCCCCTCGTCGAGGCTGGCGAAGGCGTCGCTGGCGAAACCGTTGACGAAGGCGCGGTGGGGGCGGACGAGCTGCGCCCGCCAGGTGCCCGAGGCGCTGCCGCGGTAGGGCAGGCGGATGCGGTCGAAGTCCCAGGTCGGCTCGGTCGAGGCGTCGACCTCGGGCGCCGCGGCGAGAACGACGTCGCCGGAGGGCGCGGTGACCACGAGCCGCAGCTCGCCCGGGGCGACCGGCTCCTTCCAACCCGACACGACGGTGATCTTGCCGTCGCCGCAGGAGGTGTACTCGACCGGCTCGCTGGCCGCCTGGTGGACCTCCAACACGCCCTTCGGGTCGAGCCCGAGGAACTCGTCGGTGAGCTGGCCGAAGCACTTGGCGTAGAAGTCCTTGAGGTCGATCCAGGCGCCGTCGGGCCCGGCCGCCGGGCTCTGCATGTAGATCCCGCCCTGGCGCTCGGCGAAGAGCGTCAGGAGGTCGCCGTTCAGCGAGCCGGTGTCGCCGAAGCCGACCGCGCACACCTGGGCGTCGTAGAGGTCGGTGTAGTCCAGCTCGGCACCGAAGCACTGGCCACCGCAGGTGCCGTTGGCGGGCCCGGCCGGGGAGAGGCATGGCGGGACGTTCTCGACCCCGTCGGTGAGCAGCAGCAGGCCCTTGCGCCGGTTGGTGCCGGCCGGCGGCGGGTCGGGGATCGAGCCGCAGTCGCCGCCCGGGCAGATCGCCGCGAGCGCCGCCTCGACCCCGGGGCCGATGCCCGTGCAGCCGCCGCCGCCGGCGGTCTCGATCGCGTCCAGGGTGTTCGGGAACGGCTGGCCGGCGTCGCGCAGGGTCGCGGTGGCGGCGACCGGCGGCACCAGGTTGCGGGCGGCGTCGCCAGCGCTCGAGGCGTAGGAGACGATGCCGACGTTGTTGGTCTGCCCCACCCGCGCGGCGCCGACCATGAGCTGGGCGAAGAGGTCGGCGGCCTCGAGCGCCACCGCCAGCTTGGTGTCGCCCGAGGAGTCGAGCTGGTCCATCGATCCCGAGCGGTCGATCACCAGCATGACGTCGGCGGCGTGGACGTTCTGCCACTCGCGCACGACGTCGTCGATCGCCTTGTGCAGGCGCCAGAACATCGGGTCGCGCACCGAGCACTGGGGATCGTTGATGTCCTTGCACGGGCCCGAGGCGCCGACCGCCGAGTGCATGGCGCCGTGGAACGAGAGGTCGAGCAGGTTCGCGACCTCCTCGATCGAGCTGAAGTCCTCGAGCTCGTCGTGCGGCAGGTTGATCGGCCCGGCCGCGCACGAGTTGCTGGGCGCCAGCGGGCAGGCCATCGGCCCGGCGCCGCCGCGGAAGAAGCAGCGCGGGAAGGCGTTGCAGGTCGGGCAGGCGACGTTGGCCGCCCGCTCGCCGGGATCGCCGCAGCCGGCGGGGGCGGCGTCGTCGCAGTCGTAGCCGAACTGCAGCGTCATGTCCGGGCACCACTGGAACGACTCGATCTTGCAGCCGAGGTACTGCCCCATCATCGGGTTGCACGCGAAGCCCTGGCGCCAGAGGTTGTAGTCGGCCTCGATCTGGCGGTGGAAGGCGTACCAGCGGTTGCCCCGCTGCGGTGGGCTGTCGCCGTCGCACAGGTCCCCGACCGGCCCGAAGCACGAGTGCCAGGCGTGGTGCATCTGGCGGACCGACTGCCCGGGGGGCCCCGGGATCGCCACGCAGCAGTCGCTGGGATCGCCGTCCTCGTGGCACTCCTCACGGAACTGGCCGCCGATCCCTGGGTTGCCCGGGCACGCCCCCGCCTCGCCCCACGAGCAGGCGAGCGCGTGGTTGCCCTGCTGGACGCACTCGAGCGGTACCACCGCCGGCGTGTTGACGTAGCTCCAGCAGCTCTGGCCGGAGGCGGCGGGAGGGGCGAGCAGCGCGAGCGCGATCACCGCCGGCAGGGCGGCGAGACGGGCGACGACGTGGCGGCAGGAGATCGGGCGCATGAGCCACCTCCGGGATCGCCGGCCGCGCGGAGGGGCCGGCCGGTCATGGACGGGTCAACGAGGATCAGGCGCCCGGGCGGCCCGAGCGTTACCGCCACGGTCCCGGCCGCCGCCGCGGCGGCCAGCGTCGGCACCTGGTTGACAGAATCGCCGATTTGCCGTAGCCACTGCCTCCCAATCGACGACCACGAAGGAGGCCATCCATGCCCCGCAACCCCGCCGACAACCCCGCCGCCATCTACCGCGACTCCCTCAGCCGCGGCAGCTACTGGGCGGTCCACCACAGCCTCGAGACGATCGTGAAGCTCCTCGGCGCCGCCGACCCCTGGACCTACCCGTGGCACCGGCTCCGCTACCGCGAGACCGCCCGGGTGCGGGCGCAGCTCGTCGAGCGCTACGCGCCGGCGACGGTCAACAAGATCCTCTCGGCGCTCCGGGGGGTGCTCAAGACCTGCTGGCGACTCGGGCTGATGGACGCCGAGACCTACGCCCGAGGGGCCGACGTCGCCAACGTCCGCGCGAAGACGCTGCCGTCGGGGCGGGCGGTCGAGCGCGACGAGGTGCGGGCGCTGTTCGCCGCCTGCGGCGACTCGCCGGCCGGGCGGCGCGATGCGGCGATGCTGGCGATCCTCTACGGTGGCGGCCTGCGGCGGGCGGAGCTGTGCGGGCTCGATGTCGCGGACTTCGACGCCGGCGGCTCCGTGCTGACGGTGAGATCGGGGAAGGGCCGGCGGGATCGCGTCGTCTACCTGAGCAAGCCAGCGTGCCGCCTGGTGAAGCGGTGGATCTCGGCTCGGGGCGTCGACGACGGGCCGCTGTTCGTCCCGATCAGCAGCACGGGCGCCGTCCGGCTCACGCGGCTGCGCGGTGAGGCGGTGCGCTACATCCTCCAGAAGCGACAGCGGCAGGCGGGGCTGGAGGGGATCACGCCTCACTCGATGAGGCGGGCCTACGTCTCGACCCTGCTCGAGGCGGGGGTGGACGTGTTCACTGTGCAACGGCTCGCCGGGCACGCCGATGCGGTGACCACAGCGCGATACGATCGCCGAGGGGAGGGGGAGCGGCGGCGCGCGGCGGGTTGCCTGCACATCCCATAGCCGCCACCACCTGCACTCGGCGACGGTTCTCCTCACGGCAGTGGCCGCGGCCTACGTGCCACCCGCGGCGACCCTGGTCCTCTGCTACTCTCTCAGGCGGGTTCTCCCGGATGGGCGCGAGCAGTGAACAACCCGAATCCAAGGGATCTGACACATGGATGCTCCCAAGTCAACGAGATTCGAGAAGCTCGTGGCTCGAATCCAGCATGACCTCTCTCCTGGCGCTCAAGTCAGGCACAACGAGAAGATAAGAGGGAGGAAGTCGAATACGACTCGACAGATCGACGTGACGGTACGAACCCAGATTGGGCAGTTTCCCCTCCTGATAGCGATTGAATGTAAAGACCTCTCGCGGCCAGCCAACATAAAGCATGTCGAAGCCTTTGCGGGCCTCCTTGAGGACATCGGGGCGAACAAGGGCGCAATCGTATCCGCGCGCGGCTTCAGCGAGGCAGCAAAGAGAAGGGCATACCACGCCGGGATAGACGTGTACCGTCTGGTTGACGTCGAGGATCACGACTGGAAGGCCTACGCGACAATCCCAATCCTCTTTCATGACACGATCTTGGTGAAGGCATACTTCACACTGCACTTCTCCTATCCTCCCGAGCCCGGCTTCGAGGCTGATGACCCTGAGAAGGTTGAGATCTACGACCCCGATGGCAAGAGCCTTGGCTCCCCGATGGACATCCTTCGCAGGTGTTGGAACGATGGGGAGTTGACTTACTCGCCAGGTCACCTTCAAGACGTTCCGCTCCTCGAAGGGCAGGTTCTGTTCGTCAGGCACCGACGCAAGATCTACGCCGTCAACCTACGAGCGGAGATGTGGATCGAGGAGCGCTCGTATTTTGGTCGCGTCCCTCTCGATGAAATCAGTGGTTTCAGAGACGAGGTCAGTGGCGGCGTGATTACGCGTCGGTTCCGTACCACCTACTTGAACTTCAAGGAACTGGAGAAGTCTTTTCAGCGACTCGACCAGCCATCGCAGTTGGCTGTGAAGCCGGTGTTGGAAATCTGCATTCAGACCGCTGTCTGATAGCTTTTTCTCTACCCTCCACCAGGGACCACGCGGCGGCTAGATGCCACAGTCTAGTACGCTGGCTCCGACCACGAACTCGGAAGCCATAGGAAAAGCACATCACAGAAGCCGCTGCTGATAAGGAATCGGAAGAATGTCTCGCAACTCCTCGAAGCTACCAATTGTATAATCGGGCTCGAACTCCGCGTCGTAGTGGAGAGCGAACTCCTCTTTCGTCCAGGGCGTAATTGAGTCCAAAGTAGCTTGATCCTTCTCATCGGTCCTCTGGCCATACTTCGCCCAAATCGTTGTGATATCTAGGCTTCGACAGGGCGCGAGATCTTTTCTCACGCTGTCGCCAACAACGAAAAATACAGCCCTCGGATCGCTCAAGTATTGGCAGACCTCTTCGACCATCGAAGGACTCGGCTTGATCAACCCTTTGTCTGCTCGAATGGACAGGTCCAAACGTCCATCCATCTCTCTGTACTTCCGGAGATACCGCTGGCCCGCCTCTTGGTACTCCTGCGGCACGAGCACGCCCTCCCACGCACCCATTACATCAAACAAACCTTCAATTCCCAAGTGGCGCAGACGCATGTAGGCATGATACGCTGGCGCATTGGTTATGGCGCACAATCGGCCACCTGCTCCGTTGATCCATCGAAGGGTCTCCAAGACGCCACGGTACAATCGCAGCCGCTTCCTTCGTGTTTGGCCAAAGGCTACTCGCGCCACATGAACTGCCTCGTCCTGTGCCCGGGGTACGAGGCGTCTGACTGACGCCAACTCCTGAACGGAAAAGGCATACTCAACCGTACCCCGCCGTTCATACACTGTCCTGAACTCTGAAAGGAGCGCTTCCTCGCTAAGCGCTAGGATACGTGAAAGTGCGTGCAACATAGCACGGAAGCACGGCGCAAAGTAACCGACGAAATCATAGAGGGTGTTGTCCAGGTCCGTCAGCAGAACTACGCGCTTGCTCATACTCGACTCAACGCACGAAACCTACAGTCTTTAGGTTTTATCCTTCCACCATTCAAACGAGGAGTCGCTCTGTCGAAGCGGCTTCAAGTACCTTGGTGCCTCAAAGGGTTGGGTTATCACTTGGCTGTCATACGGTTTACCACCAGCGGCAAATCGCTCGCGAATCTGCGAATGCGCCGCCGGGTGCTTCCGGCCAGTGGAGGCAAGATGCCTATCGAACGATATCTCGGGCTGGAAGAGAATATAAGCAGAATTCTCTCCGTAAGTCTCCCGGGTGTGGGCGCCATCGTAGATTGGTGCAAAGACCGCGACGAAGAGTCTAGCACCGTTGAACTCAAACTGCCAGTCCTCGGCGAGAATCTCTTGGTCCATGCTTTTGCTTCCCCACGGGTCGACCGCGCTTAGCTCCCGCAACAGAGTCCGGAAGGTAGCAGCGAGCCCCTCAAGGTCTCGAAAGAGCGCGGCGTCGCTGACCTCTACTACGAATCCATCAAGCACCTCCCACTTTAGCAACGACGTGAAGCGTACAAGGACCGGTGCGATCTCTGCCGCATTGCCGCCGATGCTCTCGCTGGAATCCCACGCGGGGGCTCCCCAAAGACGTGCCCCTCGAGCGAACGGACAGAGAGTCTGGGTCTGAATGGTCCTAAACCGGCTGAGGGAAGGGGCGGAGGATGGGTCGAACCCGAGCTGGAACCGTCCACTATCGCGTCCGGCCTTCGTTGCCGTTACCGCCTTGGTTCGCTCAAAACCATCAACACCGTGTGTGGAAAGCATCTGCAACAGCTGGCGATGCAGCTCGGCAATCGAGAGGCCGAGGCGTATCGAGGAGCTTCCTTCCTTCGGTGTCTTTATTCCCTCATAGGCGTTGACTGCTCGGCCGATTTGACCAGCGACGATGCACAGGCGGCCAAGCCACTCCGCAGAGGGTACCTGGCGCTTCCCCGCCGATCCGGAGGAGCCCTCGAAACCGATATAGTGCGCATCCCACTCATGCAGCCGTATGCAATACTGATTAGCAAGACAAGTCGTGATGATGATGACGTCGATAAGTTCGTCCCAGAGGTCTCTATCATCCGCACGGGCGACCAAGAGTTCAGCCACTTCGCCCAGTTCCTCGAGAAGCCGCGCGACGGCGGCGAGCGGCGGCCAGTACCCGCCAACGAGTTGGATCTTTTCGTGAACGGCGTGCTGAAGGGCGTCGAGTCGCTCCCGCACCAGCTTGGTCCTCTTGCTCATGGCTTACAAAGCTCCGTACCTTCCGGCGCAGGAATTCGACTTCACGGAGTTGTTTCATCGGCTATGTAGCCGGGCGCTATCCCGACTAGCCGATGGTACAGAGCGAACGCCTGCCGGTCTGTTAGTGAGCAGATCGAGTCCGCAATGAGGCGCAGATGAGGCGCCGCTTCTGCGCCGCAGAAGGCGCGCACTCTGGCCTCGTCTTCAAGTACATCGCGATAGTGCGGAGGAAGGATATCTAGCTCCCCGCGATCGACATGTGTCCTGAACACTTCGAAGAGGAGGGATACCACACGTCTGTGGGCAACCTGTTGTGCCAAGAGTGCTGGTTGGCGATGGACATACACTCGCGTGATCTCCCGCAGGAGGCGGATCTCAATAGCACGCTCTTCCGCGACTACAATCCGGAGAGGCCCACCTATTGGGGTGACCAACATTCCATCGCGGAAGCGCTTAATGAGGGAGGAGGTCATCTCCCGCAGAAATGCCCGCTCCAAGTGAGTGCCGCCATACTGCTGGGGAACGCGAAGGTGGCTTCGCAGGAAGGTAAGGAAACGCTCCCGTAGGCTGGAAACAGCGTGTTTCCTTAGCAGGTCGGGCACGGAACTCCACCTCTGGAACGCCTTTCGCCAGAACGACTCGAATTCAGCCTCGCCATGCCACAGCTGGTCAAGAGGAGTTAAGCGGCAACGAAAAAAATCGTGTAAGTCGTGGACGCAGTACGCGATGTCGTCCGCGAGATCCATGATGTCTGCTTCGGCTGCTCTGCTCGAAGGAACGACCAGACCAGAACGAGCCCAAGAGAGCGCCGAGGCGTCGCTCTCATAGACCCCCCATTTCGTCTCGCCGCTAGGCCTATTCAGCCGAGTCCAGGGATACTTCAGTAACGCATTGACAGTCGCACGCGAGAGGTTTAGACCGAGGAAGTCGGGGCGATAGGGTTCGAGGGTGGTCACCACGCGCAACGACTGCGCGTTGCCTTCAAACCCCTCAGTCACGCCCGTGGCTATCAGTATTCTGTCGAGCTCATCCTCCGCCGCGTGGCCGAACGGCGGATGTCCGGTGTCATGGGCGAGACATGCAGCCTCAACAACATCTGGGTCAATCCCACCAAGCTCGGCAACAGCGTCAGCCGAGTGTTCGTCGATGACCTTCTCGGCTAGGCGCCTACCGAGTTGTGCCATTTCTAGCGTGTGGGTGAGCCGATTGTGGAAGGCGAACCCCTCAAGCGCGGACGCGACCTGGGTTACGCCAGCGAGCCGCTGAACAGCAGTTGTAAACATAACCCGATCGCGGTCGCGACGAAAGGGAGTGCGATGGTCAGCATCCTCAACGTGTGTAAGTCGATCGTATCGTGTTGTCATTATGCGCGCCTTCATAGCAGTACAACCGATGCACTGCTCAAAGTGGCCGACGTGAAGGTTGACCGGATCTGCGCGCCTTCTGATCGTCCCAAGCGCTTTCCGGTAAGCCCGACGGTCGCGACTACATAGCGGGTCCTGGAGTGTCTGTCGCCATCAATCTCTCTAGAATTGGTTGGAATATACTTCGCAAGAGCTGATCTAACTGTTCTTTTCTATCGGCTGTGAACTCGCTTGGATCTGCCGAGTCGCAGAAAAGTACCGCCCTTGCGAAGCCCCGCGCATTCCCTATAGGGTACACATAGTAGGAGCGGCGATCTTGTGCGAGCCTGGATATCTCATCCTGCGTAAAGGACCAGCGTGACTGGTGGTCCTCCGCGATTGTCTTCCCGTCTGGTATGCTATATACTTGCGAGCGCGAAGTGCGAAATGCGTGGCCCGTTATACCCTGGGTGAACACAAACACTCGGCCGCGCCCTGAACGGGCAGGAAAATAGTCCACGAGCTGCTCATAGGTTTGTCTTTTGATACTCCGAACGTGGTGGACGGTTAGGCGAGCCGTGGACCGGAGCCCAAGAACGCTGTGGATGACAGGAAGCAGCGCCTCAATGAACTGAACGCGTTCGTAGTATCGTGGCATGGCGCTGAGTAATAGCAAAAGGCCGGCTGAGGCGGCGAAAGAGACGAGAGACACGACTCTCCAAAACGGTGAAAGTATAAAGGCTGTCTGTAGGGAGACACCAAGGGCGAGTGATGAAAAGGACCCGAGGGTGACCGTGAGCGGCAGGCGGTTTGCCATCACCAAGAAACGAAATCCGTAGGGTCCGAAATCAGCCATCTAACCTCCCGGTGCAGCCTTAATGTTCAGAAGGCCCTCGAGGGCCAGCCCAGTCTTGGCCTTCGGTCGGCCGCATCCTTCATTGAATCGAAGACGATCAAGGTAGACAGCCACTGGACTCGGGGTTCTGGCAAGGAACGCTAAAATGCTGTGACCGGCGCCGGGCCACAGCCGCCGTCGCAGGCGCTCGTCCGCGCTCCCGGAACACTGCTCCGGAGACTGCTACAGAGCAGCAGTGATAGTCAAATCGAAATATGCGCTCAGGCGCGTAGGCCCTGGACCGCGGGGAGTTGCGGGCAGGCGCGGAGCCCGGAGACCAGAGGCAGCAGGTTGCGGGCGGGCCGGCGGCGGCTTGGTCTGCAACCGCGCCAGGCTGATTCAGCAGTTTGGTCTAGCCGCCGCTTCGCGAAGGAAGAGGAACGCCGCACCCATCAGGACTCATGCCAGCGAGTGCCGGTGCTCTCTTGCTGAGATGCGTGAGGACCGTAGTGCTTTTCGATTGCACGACGAAGGGAGCTCTCTGAAGCAGGCACCGCTTCAACTCTGTACCCAGTTTCGAACCGGACCTCATCGTGCATGACGACGTCCATTGGATCGACCGCCGCAACAGTGAGGACGGCACCAACCTTGGAGATCGGCAAAATGAGATATCTACGAGCCAAGGATGGCGAGATTCTCTGAAGCACCGCTTCATCGACGTCCAGAGCGTCGAGATCCAGGGAGGTCGTGAGCGCTGGCGCTTGCGATCGGACGTGATTGGGGCCGCCTGAACCGGATGGCCCTTGGTCGTTGCGGAGCGATGCGACTTGATTTGTGGCTCTTGCCAAGCCACAGCTGGAGCAGTTCAGGTGGTTCCCCGGGTTGACGTGCCGGCAGGTCTCGTCGGCACACGTCCAGCTACTCGCGCGGGTTCGAGCGAGACTGAAGGCGGTGAGGATGCCAGAGACCACAATCATGCTCCAGTACGCTGCATGGGTCCGGGTGGGAACATCGCCGCTCAGAAGGTCCGCAAGGTAGGCAACTGTGAAGATGGCTAGAAGGAGCACTGCGCAGCCACCGCGGGCGATGAAGCCGCCATCCTCGGACGCGGTGATCGCAACGCGGTGCAACAAGACTAATCCTCGCGGGCTCGGGTGCCGATGCGTTGCCGTCGGTTACCGACGCTTTCCCGACACCATGGGCCTTGGGTAGCAGTGCAGGGGATACTGCTACACTCCGTCCAGTATTGTCAAATCCCATCTGTGCTCGGGCTCTTAGGCATTGAGCAGGGGGCCCGGCGCGGCAGCCAAACTGCGAGGGCAGTGCTGACCGGTCCCTCGGATGGCCCGGCTCCCCGAGACCTCCAGAGAGAGCGCCTCGCTCACCCCATGATCGGCGGCGCCCTCGAGGGGAATGCCCGCGGCGCGCAACCGGCGCAGTGCATCGGCGAGGTCCGCCCGGGTCGGAGAGGCCGATTCCCAACGTTCGGAAGGTGCTACGCTTACGCAATGCGACCCCTTAGGTATTCCATCAATGTCACGTTGGATGGGTGCTGCGATCATCGTGCAATACCCGCGGACGAGGATCTGCATCGTCACGCGGCCGAGAACTTGAACCAGGCCGATGCCCTCGTCTTTGGCCGGGTGATTTACGAAATGATGGAGGCAGCATGGCGGCTGCCGGCGCGGACGGGAGAGAGGCCTGATTGGATGGCACCCTGGATGGAACCCTTCGCCCGGACGATGGACGCGGCTAAGAAATACGTCGTGTCGAGCACCCTGGACCGAGTCGATTGGAATGCGGAGCTCCTGCGCGGGGATCTGGGCAAGGCCGTTCAGCAGCTGAAGGGGAAGCCGGGTAAGGGACTGCTCCTGGGAGGGGTGAAGCTCCCGCTGGCGTTGGCGGAGCTGGGATTGATCGACGAGTACGAGTTCCTGGTGCATCCCAGGCTGGCGGGTCACGGGCCGACGTTGTTCGCGGGGCTACCGAAGCATATCGACTTGAAGCTCGTGAGCCGGCTGGAGCTCGGCTCGGGCGTGGTGGCATTGCGGTATGAGCCTAGAGGTAGCCATCCGGCTCGTTAGCCCGCCGATCATCGTCCGGAAGCCCGGCGCTCGATAGCGGCCCTGAGCCAGGCCGGCGCTTCCTCCATCGACGGCTGCGGCTGGCTGCGGGTGAGCTCGTCGGCACGGCGGAGCTGCTCGGCCAGCGGCGGCACGTCCCAGGCGGCGCGCCCCCGTCCGTGGTCGCGGCCTCGAAGTCCCAGAACCGGTGGCGGACGCTGTCGGGCGGACGCCCGCCTCGCGGTCTTGATCATCTGGTGGTCCTGCGAGTCGTGTTCACGATCGGGTCCTCCACACCACGTGCCCGATCCGGTTGATGCCCGGTCCGCAAATCGGCTCCCGCGGCAGCTTGAAGGAGTCACCGACGGCGACTGGTCCGCGGCGGAAACATCGCGCCGCGATCATCGCCCATTCACCAACCGATGAAGGAGGTGTCCGATGCGGTCCGCCCGGTCTTTGCCCTTTCCTGCCGTCGCGAGCCGGGCCTTCGCCCTGATCGGCGTGCTGGCGTTCGTTCCGCCCCTCGAGGCTCAGAACGACCTGCAGGTCTTCCACGGCCTGCTCCACGGCCACAGTAGCTTCTCCGACGGCAGCGGCACGCCGGCGGAGGCGTTCGCGGCGGCGCGCCAGGCGGGGCTCGACTTCTTCGCCGTCACCGAGCACAACCACCCGCAGGCGGGAGGGGACGACGGCGTCTTCCTGACCACACCGCTCTACGAGGAGCTCAAGCGCAGCGCCGACGATCACACCGAGGACGGCTCCTTCGTGGCGATCTACGGCCAGGAGGTGTCGTCGATCTCCAAGGGCAATCACGTCAACGTCTTCAGCTCCTCGACCATCGTCGACGTTGACAACGGCGACTTCCGCGACCTTTACGACCGCTACCTGCCCGAGCACCCCGAGGTGACGCTGGTGCAGCTGAACCATCCCAACGCTCGCAGGGATCTCAGCTCCAGCACCGACGCCGACGAGCGCAACAACGACTACGGGATCGACGACTACAACCAGAGCTTCCCGGCGCTGCTCGAGGCGAGCGGCCGGTGGGTGGCCCTGATCGAGCTGATCATCGGTCCGGCGTTCGGATCCGCGACCGATAAGCCCCACCACGACGGCCGCCACGAGGAAGACTATCTCTTCTACCTCAACCAGGGGTTCCGCCTCGGGCCGTCGGCGGGGCAGGACAACCACCGGCGGAACTGGGGCACCTCGACCCACGCGCGGGTCGGCGTGTGGGCGGCCGAGTTGACCCGCGCCGGCATCCTCGACGCGCTGGCCGCCCGCCGGACGTTCGCCAGCGAGGACGAGACGATCGCGGTCCGGCTGCGTGCCGGGGACACCTGGATGGGCGGCACCGTCGCCCTGCCCGCCGGCACCGAGGCGCGCCTGGAGCTGGACGTCGCCGATGCCGATGAGCCGGATGCCGCGTACACCGCCTCGCTGTTCTACGACGAGGCGATCGCCGGCGCTGAGGCGCGGATCGTCGATGTTGCGACCTTCACCGGAGACCGCCGGCACACCTTCGTCCACGCGCCGCAGTTCGGCGGCTACTACTTCGTCCGGCTGCAGCAGCGCTCGGATGACGAGGCCGTCGCCGACGACATCTGGACGGCGCCGATCTGGATCACCGAGCTCGCCCCCGACCACGACGATCCGGGCGAGGAGCACAATGACGAGGGCGACATCCCGTGGCAGGATGCGCCCGATTTCATTGGCCGGGAGAAGGTCGTCACCGGCCGCATCGTCGACGCGTTCAATGCCGGCCAAGCGCTCTTCCTCAACTTCGACCTCGACTTCCGAAACTCGCTGACTCTGGTGGTCTTCGACGACGACTTCGCCGAGTTCGGCGGCGCCGACGAGCTGGTGCAGCGGGTCCTGGGGAAGGATGTCCGGGTGGAGGGGACGATCAGCCGCTTCCGCGGCCGGACGCAGATGATCCTGCGCCAAGCGGAGCAGTTGTTGGCGGTCGAGCCGTAGGCGCCGCCCCGAGAGTCGGTCTCGACGACCAACGCGGCGTGAGCAACGGGTTCAACGCGCTCCAGGCGACGAGCACCACGTGACGCTGGCCATGAAGCGTCGATCTGCGGCCCGTGGGAGGGCACCAGAGGCCCTCCCCGCCCGCGGCCATGGTGACCCCTGTCGCCGCGCGGCCAGCCGGCCCTCTGGCGGCCGCCCCACCGCGGTCAGGGGTCGACGTCCACCCCCATCGCCCTGAGCGCTTCCCGCGCCTCCTCGGCGCTCTGGATCTCGACCGGAATCCCCTTGAACGGCTCGTCGCCCGAGGTGACGTCCACCCGCCGCCCCCAGCGCTTCGGGTGCTTGCGCTCGAGGTAGGCCAGCGCGGCCCGCCAGTCGCCGGTCATCTTCTTCTGGATGATCGCCACCGCCCGCACCTCGGCCTCGCCCTCGGCGGCCTTGACCGCCTGAAAGAACTGAAGATACCGACCTCCACGCGCCTGCTCGCCCAGCTCCATCCAGCGGTAGTAGGTGCGCTCTGTGATCCCGGCGTAGACCGCTGCGACCTGGGCGTAGTTGCCGGCGCGGATCGCCGTGATGATCTTCTCCTGCACCTCCGGGGTGAGCTTCGAGGGGCGGCCGCCCCTGGCCTTGCTCATACCGCCGTCACTTCCGGCCGCCGGCCAAGCCCGCTCGCTCGCGCAAGATGACCTCCGGGTGAACGCCGTTGGCGATCCGCCGCAGGGCGTCCCAGTCCTTGTCGGCGGCGAACTCGTGGAGCAGGGGCGTGTAGTCGACAGTCTCCTGCTGGAGCCGGTCCTGCTGGCCGAGGTGCTGTTTGCCGAGTCAGATCAGCATGGTGACGTTGCCGGCGAGGCCGACGGCGATCTGCTTGCGGCGGATCGAGGCTTTCAACAGGCCCTGCCCCTTTCTATAGGACTTGGAGAAATCGCTCTCGCGGTCCGCCAGCCGGTGCTCGATCGTGCTCTGCGAGGCCGGCAGGACGTTCGCCATCTCGGCCGCGGTCGCGCCGATGCGGCCGAGACCCTCGACGATCTCCAGGTCGAACTCGATCCGCGGCCGACCGGCCTTCCTCTTCGTCATGGCGCGGGCGCCCTGGGCCGTCTTCATCGCCCGCTGCTTCCGCTGGCGGACTGCAACCGCGCCTCCTCGAGCATCCGGGTGAGCTCCTCGTCGCTCATGCGAGCCACCTCCTCGGGCGTCACCGAGATCCGGGTGTCCTGCCGGTCGGCCTGCGCCAGGTGCTGCTTGCCCAACCAGATCAGCATCGCCACATTGCCCGTCATCGCGACCTGGATCTGCTTTCTGCGGAGGGACGAATTCAGCAGCGACCGCCCCTTTTCGTAGGCGTTGCGGAAATCGCCCTCGGGCTCGGTCAGGCGGTCGGCGATCGTGCGCTTGGACGCGGGCAGCACGTGCACCATGTCGTCGATGGTCGCGCCGATGCGGCCGAGCCCTTCAACGGCCTCGAGGTCGAACTCGATGCGCGGGCGGCCGGCCTTCTTCTTGGTCTTGGGCATGGTCTCCTACCGGTGCTGCCGGCAGGGCTCCTCCTCACCTGTCTCGGGATCGACGATGACGAACTCAACCCGGCTGATCGAGACCGTGCTGGAGCAGGCGGAGGAGTTGTCGAGGGAGTGGGCGGTGGCATGAGATCGGAAGGGAGGACCATGTCCGGCCTTGTCGAGTATCTGTACGTCGACATGCGACGCCTCGACAGCTATGTCGAGCAGATCCGCTCACCGATCACCTACGACAAGATTCCCATGTGGAGTGCGGAGCTGTCACTCTCTGGACCGCGAGCCTCCGCGGCTCAGAGTCGGCAAGCCCGGCCGTGGACAACCTCCGAAAAGGTTCAGATCTTTCTCGACTACCTGAGTTCCAGTAAGCGGCTCGTGAGCGGAACGCCCTTTGTGTTCAAGGACGGCGGGCCGCTCTTCTGCGTCCAGATCTGCCACGCTTTCCCGATTCTGATCCCTTACCAAGAACAGAATCCCGGCCTTCGTGGAGTGAGATTGTGGGTATCATGGCGACAGCATCACGTTGGCGACAAGTCCTCAGACTCCTACTTGCTCTGTTTGTTGGAGGACGATCGGTCCCCTGACGAGCCGTATTCACCGGGTAAGCTCTCTCCCTTCTCTGCCCTAGCCGGACTCCTCGGAACTGCTGAACCATCGGGCATACTCGACACGGTTCTCGCCGCGGAGAAAAGCAACCTCCGGTTCGACTCGGCACCAATCGACCGATTGAAAGAGCTGGGCGCTACATTCGGTGCTGTCTGCGAGGCAACTGTCCTCTACCGCGTGCGAAGTCAGGGCGTGCAATCAGTAGGCGAAGGGCAGAAGCACGGGCTCTCCACCGTGATTGGATATGCGATTCTCATCGCCGAGGGCAGGCTCCCGAGCCTAGACTTCGAGAAGATCCCTCGCTCGATCGATGTTCTCCTGCAATAAACCGGAGACAATCCGTTCTTTGGGGCAGAAGGCAATGGCCGCTGGCGGGTCGACCACTGGAAAGGGGCGGCCCAGTCACCAGGACCGCCCGTCGTCGAGACCAGGATCAGCAGAGAGGGGTCAGCCGGCAGCCGCCTTCCGTCGCCCACCGCCCTTCACCTTCGCCGGCGCCTCAGCCTCCCCCGCCCCCTCCCCCGCCCCCTCCTCCGGCAGCCGGAACCCCACCACCCCACCCCCAAAGTCCTCGACCTCCAGCCCTTGCGCCTTGGGGACGGCGAGACCCCGGTGGGCGAGGAAGCGCTTGCCGTCCACCAGCTTCGACCGGCCGTTCGGCTGCGACCGGAGCTTCAGCACCCCGCGCCCGCCCTCGGGTGCCGGCCGGATGCCGACCACCCGGCTCTTGGCGTTGTACCCGATCTGGACGGCCTCGACCCCCTCGCCGAGCATGGCGACGGCGGCCTCGGTGAGGACGAGCTGGCCGGCCTTGCGGACGGTCACCCGCGGGCTGGTGGAGTTGACGGTAGCGGTGCCCTCGAAGAACTCGAACTCGGTGGTCATGGCGTCTCCCTTCGTGTGGGGCGTGGGTGCCCCGGTTGTTGAGGGCCACACCACTACGGCGGGAATCGCCGGGAAGTCAACCAGCCAGACAGGCGAAAAGGTGATGCAGGGCGGGAGGTTTCAGATCTCGGGCTCGGTCGCCAGGCCGCGCCCGGTCTGCTCACAGAGGCCGTTCCGCCGAGGATGCCGGCCCGGTCGCCCTGGCGCCCGTCTGAGGGGAGGTGCGATCCCTGACCGCGTAGCACACGCCCCCGCATTCAGTCCAATGCTAGGATTCAAGAGCTCATGCCCAGCTCGAGGTCCGAATTGGCCGCTGGCCCCTTCCTCCGCCAGTATCTCGAAGGACTGGGCCTCGCCGCGGGTCCCGCCCTTGAGCCGGTGTTCGAGCTGGTGGCGAGGGTCCAAAACGCGCGGCAGCGGCGGGCGTGGGCGACCCGCAGCAGCCTCCTATATGCCCTCGCCCGCCTCCATCCAGAGATCCGCGCCGCAGTCTTCGTTCCGCCCGAAGCGTGGCAGGTCTTCGTCTCCGAGATGGGTCTCGAGAGACTCGACAGCCTGATCGAGAGGGACGCAGAGAACTCCTCCGGCGGCGATGCGACGGCGCCGGCATGACCGCGGACGCGCCCGGCGTGGAGCTACACGGTGATCTGAAGGCAGCGCTTGCGGCCTTTCGAGACACCTCACCGCGGCAGCGGTCCCTCGATCCTCTTGCGCTGGCGTTCGCCGTCATCGAATCCGCAGCCAACGAGCCGGAACGCGGTCTCCTGACTCGTCGTCTCACCAAGGCCGGGGTCGACGTCCCCTCGGCGGCGGCCCGGCTCCGCGCCCTGCTGGCCCATGCCGCGCCGCTCCCGCTGTCGGCGTCGGTGGCGGCGGTGGCGAACGAACTGCGTCGGCAAGGCGAAGTCTCCTCCTGGGAGGTTGTCCGGCGCCTACTGAGGCGACACCCGGAGTACGGCGCGGGCAGGGCACGACGACTGATCCGAAGTGCCGGTCCGGCGACCTCGGACGCAAGACCGGTCGAGGGCTGGATCGCCGCCGTCCAGGTGCTCCCGAGCCGCGATGTGGTCGATCGACTGCACGGTCGCCTCCTGATCCTCGCCCTCGCCCGGGTCGATCCGCCCCTGGACGACTTCCTCGTCAGTGCCGGCTTGCTGACGGCGCTCGAGCAGGAACTGAGCGAGCCGATCGACCAGGTGCTGCCTCCGGGTGGCGGTTCCGGACTCGAGAGCTACGGGGTGCTTGACAGCTCGCCGGTACACCCTGATCATCCGTCAACTACCGACAGGCTCGCGCGCAAGGGCTTCGCCCGCGCATTGGCTGTCCGACTCGGGCGGATCTGGAACGAGTATGCTCGCCTTCCGGGCGTGCGACAGCGGCGGCGGGACAGCGGCTCGCCAAACTCCTTCATCCTCCACCTGCACGGTCCTTGGGGCTCGGGCAAGTCCTCGCTGTTGGCGATGCTGCGGTCGGCGCTGCAACCCGAGTCGCGCGAGTCACGGGCTACCTCGCGTTGGATCGTCGTCGATTTCAACGCCTGGGCTCATCAGCGCCTACCGGCGCCCTGGTGGCAGCTCCTCGACGGCCTCTATCGGCAGGCGGTGGATCAGCTCGGACGTGTCTACCGACATCCCGGCCGCGCGCTCTGGCTGCGCATCACGGAGTGGTGGTGGCGTTTCTTCACGCTGCGCCGTGACACTGTGTTCGCCGGCGCCGCGGCGGTCTTTCTGACGAGCCTTCTCTACTGGGCATTCTCCACGACGAGTCTGTTCGAGCGTCTGTTCACGCCCAGCGAGGGCGGGGTCGCGGTGGACGGCGGCAGTCCCGAGAACGCCCAGGGCGCTTCCGAGCGGGACTCCCCGGTCGCCGAGGCCGTCGACCTCCTCGCGCTACTCGGCACCCTGCTTTCCGCCGCGGTGGTAATCGGCCGATCGCTGATCTTCGGCGGTGTTCGTTCGGCGCAGCAGTTCATCGAGTCGAGCGCCGATCCGATGGCCCGGATTACCGCCCACTTCGGGGAGATGCTGTGGCGCATCGACCGCCCGGTCGCGATCTTTATCGACGACCTCGACCGTTGCCAGGAAGAGTACGTGATCCGGCTGCTCGAGGGTATCCAGACCCTGTTTAACGATCCACGGGTGGTCTACATCATTGCCGCTGATCGGCGTTGGCTCCATGCCTGCTACGAGAACACCTACGCCCGCTTCCAAGGCCAGGTTCACGAGCCCGGTCGGAGTCTGGGGACGCTGTTCCTAGAGAAGATCTTTCAGCTCTCGGTGACGGTGCCGCGGCTCTCGCCGGAAGTCCAGCAAGATTACTGGCGTTACCTCGTCCACGGGCGCGACGTCGACATCGAAAAACGCCTCGAAGAGGCCCGGGAGTCGGCACGCGGGGAGTTCGCCACGGCGCGTTCCGAGGCCACGGTGTTCTCCCGGCTCACGGAGCCCGACGCAGGCGAGGATCCGGTCCGGACCCAGGCGCGCCGCGAGGCGGCCGTCGAGCGTCTCGCCAGCGAACGGGTGGAGAAGACGACAATCTACTTTCTCGAGGAGTTCTCGCACTTGCTCGAGCCCAATCCGCGGGCGATGAAGCGGCTGCTGAATGCCTACGCGGTCCACCGCGACCTTGCGATCCTCTCGGGACTCAACGTCCTAATCGACGTTAAACGCCGGAAACAGCTCGCGTTGTGGACGATTCTGAGCCTGCGGTGGCCGCTGCTTAGCGACTACCTGATCGACCGGGTCGAGGGGCGGTCCCCGGAGCCCGACGAGGCGGTCCGCGAGCTCGCGGCGACCAATGAGGTCCAGAGCGTTCTCGCTGGCGAGGGCGTCTCCGCCACGCTCGACTTCGACACAATTCGGGTGCTGGTCGGCATAGCCGTGCGGGAGGGCGGTACCAGTGCGGCGATCGCCTAAGTCGGGGCCGCGGCCTCGCGCAGCCGCATAAGGAGTCGTCGAATCCAGCTCAGGCCATTGCGTCGGCGGGGGCGCGCAGGACCTCGACCACGTAATACGGCCCCGGCTCGGGCTCCTCCACCGAGAAGCGGCGGGCCAGCTCCCTCGCGGCCTCGAGGTCGTCCACGAGGCAATGGCGGGTGACGGCGACCTCCAGCGCCATGAGGTTGCAGGACAGCGGCGAGCACTCGAACCCATCGCTCACGCTCTTGCTCACCACGTCGAACCCGAGGCACTGAAGCCCGCTGGGAGCGGAACGACCCCCGACGGCGACACGTCGATCGGCTCGGCGTGCCCCTTGCGAAACCTCAAGGGGAGCAGGCGGTAGGCGAGGAGCTGGTAGTCGCCCGGGGCGTTGCCGGCGACACGCTGCGCGTCGTCAGTGCTGTTGAAGCACCCGTGCGCATTGTGCAGCCACGCCTCGATCCAGTCCTTTGGGCCGGGCGCCAGGCACTCGCTGACGCTGCAGATCTCCTCGGCGCCGGCTGCGCGGAGTTCCTTCGGCGCGGGCGTTCGCCTCTTCGGGAAATACCCCATGAGCACCGGGGCGGCGTTCTCGTGCGGCACGTGGCTCATAGTGGTTGCCAGCGAGGTCCGGCACCTCGTTGCGCAAGCCTACGCTCTGATCGGAGTTTGAACCTCGACGGATAGCCGGGCGGAAGGTCGGCCGCTGTCGGCCCATTTAGCCCGCCGAAAAGCGCTGCGCCCCAGGCGCTTTAGCCTGCCTCTCCCGATTGACACCCAGCCCGGTCCCGCCTTACTGGTAAGGGTCTCTGTCCATCCCCGCGGTGCTCCCGGCCCCGGGCCGGCCCCGGGAGAGACCCGATGCGGCGACGCCGAGCCACCCAGCCCCGCCCCCGCCAGCCCAGCCTGATCGCCGAGATCCCCACGACGAGCGCCCCCGGGAGCGCCTCCTGCGCAATGGCCCGCAGTCGCTCTCCGACGCCGAGCTGGTGGCCATCCTCCTCAAGGGCGGCCGGCCGGGGGCGTCGGTCCTCGACCTCAGCCGCGAGCTGCTCTTCCAGACCGGGGGGCTGCGCGGCCTCGCCAACTCCTGCGCCAAGAGCCTGCGCCGCAGCGGGGTCGGCGAGGTCAAGATCGCCACGCTGCTCGCCGCGGTCGAGATCGCTTGCCGGATGGCGGCGGCCGCCGTGCCCGCCAGAGAGCCGTTGTCGCGGCCGGCGGAGGTTTGCCGCTACCTCGACCTGCGCTACGGCCGCTCCGGCCAGGAGGTCATGGGGGCGCTCTACGTCTGCGCCCGCCACCGGCTGATCGGCGAGCGGAAGCTCTACCGGGGGACGATCCACCGGGCGTCGGTCGAGCCGCGGGCGATCCTGAGGGAGGGGCTGCTTTTAGGTGCTGCTGGAATCCTTCTATTCCACACCCATCCGAGTGGCGACCCGGCGCCGAGCCGCGAGGACCTGCTGTTCACGCGGCGGATGGCGCGGGCCGGGGAGGTGGTGGGGATCGAGCTGGTTGACCACCTGATCGTCGCTGCCGGCGGCGCCTGGGTGAGCATCAAGGAGCGCGGCGGGTGGTGACCGACCTCGCCGAGGTCTGCGGGCAAGAGGCGGCGAAGCGGGCGCTCGAGGTGGCGGCGGCCGGCGGCCACAGCCTGCTGCTGATCGGCCCGGTGGGGGCGGGGAAATCGATGCTCGCCCGCTGCATGCCAGGGCTGCTGCCGGCGAGCGACGATCCCGCCACGCCGCGGCCGGTTCGGGCGCCGGGGCTGACGCTGACACCGCGGGACATCGCCCGAGAGATCTCCCTCGCCGCCGGCGGGACGCTGATCCTCGACGACCTGCCCGCCCTGCGGCCGGCGACGCTGCGCGCGCTGGCTGAGGCGCTCGACGGCGACCACGTCCAGCTCGTCGCGACCATGCGCCCCTGCCCCTGCGGGCACCTCGGCGACTACCGCACCGACTGCGGGTGCACGCCCGGCCAAGTCCGCCGCTGGCGGGCGCGCGTGGACGTGCCGCTCGCCGGGCGGTTCGATCTGTTCGTGGCCGTGCCGGCGGTGACGCTCGGAGAACTCCAGCGCGGCGCCGGGGAGCCGTCGGCGCGCGTCGCCGGCCGGGTGGCCGCCGCGCGGGCGGTCCAGATTCACCGCGGCGGCCTCAACGCGGCGATGCGTCCGGGCGACGCTCGACGCTGCCGGCTCGACGCGGCCGGGCGGGCGCTGGTCGACGCCGCCTTCGAGCGGCTCGGCCTGTCCGCTGCGGCGCTCCACCGGGTGCTGCGGGTGGCGCGCACCGTCGCGGACCTCGCCGGCGCCGAGCGGCTGGGCGCCGGCCACGTCGCCGAGGCGGTCCAGTGCCGGCCCGAGGGGGTGCCGTGGTGACGGGCCTGGGATCTCTACAGACCCAGCGGCCCATAGGTGGGCTGCCGCCAGCCGGCCCCAGGCCCTTGGGCGGCCCGCCCAGAGGCCGTGGGGGCCGCCCCATGACCGAGGGTGAGGCCCACAGGCGGCCCTGGCCGCGGTCGCCCTCGAGCTGGTAGCGATCGCCGACCGGCTCCAGCAGGTGCACGACGCGCTCCCGCCGTCGCCCAACCGCGAGGTGATGCTGGAGCACCGCGTGCCGCGCGACGTGGCGACCGAGGTCGACGGCGTGATCGAGGCTGTGCTCGTGGACGAGGTGCGGCCCGCCATCGAATACCTCGAGGCGGCGTCGCGGGTGACGGCGGAGGAGCTGTGCGAGCGATTCGAGCGAGACCGAGGAGGTGGCCGATGACACCGGACACGATGCCCGAGCCTGAGGGACCGGAGGACGAGCGGTGCGTCTACGTGGTGACGGCCGCGGGGGTGGAGGCGGTGCGGGAAGGCGCAGTTTACGGCGGATCGGCGGCCTGGATGCCACGCCGCCCTAGTCGAAAAACAGCTCCCACAACGTCCCCTCTAACCGACCCCTCCGCCGTTCCTCGTCGAGCCGAGCCTGGTCGATCGACTCGTACCCACTCTGGAAGCTGACCCAGTCCCGCTGGATGATCTCCTCGAGCTCGCCGCGATCGAGACAGACGCCGTGCTGCTCGCAGACGTCGATGGGCACTCGGTTGCGCAGCTTCCGAACCAGCGAAGCGGCGCAGACGGGGCAGAGCAGCGGAGGGTGTGGCGGGTTCGGGTCGTGCATGGTGATCTCCGGCCGGCCGGTGCCGGTGTCGTCGTCGCTCGATCGAGCCTTCGCGCCAAGGCTGTCGCCGATCCTACTCGAGTCCGCCATCCGTCGAGGACCTCTCGCCCCTGTAGCGCGACCCGACAAGATGACCCTCCCGCCCGCCGCGGCCGCCGCCACCCACCAGCGTCGAATCTGCCGCCGTCGGCTGGTTGACTCTGAGGGCCGAAGTCCCGTAGCCACTGGCCTCCCAATGACGACCACGAGAGGAGGCCACGCCATGCTGTACGAGATCGACGCCGGAGACCTCATCGACTTCGCCCGCCGCTGGGCCGGCCTCGGCGACGCCGTCGCCGACCAGGTGTCCCGGGTCGTGGACGACCCTCGGGCCGCCGCCGGCTTCCGGCGCGCCGACTTGGAGGTGAACCCGAACGCCATCGAGCTGGCCCGCGAGCGGATCGGTGGCCAGAACGAGGGGATCGACGCCGCCATCGAGGAGTACTTCGAGCTGCTGGCGGAGGCGCGGCGATGACCCGCCGCGACAACCCCGCCGCCATCTACCGCGACAGCCTCGGCCGCGGCAGCTATTGGGCGGTCCACCATTCCCTCGAGACGATCGTCAAGCTCCTCGGCGCCACCGACCCCTGGACCTACCCGTGGCACCGCCTCCGCTACCGCGACACGGCCCGGGTGCGGGCGCAGCTCGTCGAGCGCTACGCGCCGGCGACGGTCAACAAGATCCTCTCGGCGCTGCGCGGGGTGCTCAAGACGTGCTGGCGGCTCGGCCTGATGGACGCCGAGACCCACGCCCGGGCGGCCGACGTCGCCAACGTCCGGGCGAAGACGCTGCCCTCGGGGCGGGCGGTCGAGCGCGACGAGGTGCGGGCGCTGTTCGCGGCGTGCGACGACTCGCCGGCCGGGCGGCGGGATGCGGCGATGCTGGCGATCCTCTACGGCGGCGGACTGCGGCGGGCGGAGCTGTGCGGGCTCGACCTCGCCGACTTCGACGCCGGCGGCTGCGTGATCACGGTGAGGGCGGGGAAGGGCCGGCGGGACAGGGCGGTCTATCTCTCGAAGCCGGCGTGCAGGCTCGTGAATCGGTGGATCTCCGCCCGGGGTAGCGACGACGGGCCGCTGTTCGTGCCGATCAGTGCTCGCGGTGCCCTGCGGCT
>Ga0302046_10000994_pt1 | contig 26931 bp, 18 predicted proteins | sample RVTome_11_FD_200261 | JGI IMG/M metagenome (GOLD analysis project Ga0302046, IMG submission 200261) | Soil microbial communities from uranium-contaminated site in the Upper Colorado River Basin, Wyoming, United States - RVT147D111 (version 2) ... | reverse complement strand
CGTCGAGGAAGTCGAGGGTCCATGCCTCGGGCGCGAAGTCACGGAAGAGCTCGAGGGACTCGTCGCCGTTGCCTAGGTTGGTCACGGTGAGGTCGTAGCTGACCGAGCGGCCGACCTTGACGGGCGGGGGGGCGGAGACGCCGAACTGGAGGTCCTTGATCCGTTCGACGAGGGTGGTGACGGTGACGCGGCCCTCAGCGGCGTAGTTGGCGGAGAAGCCGCTGACGACGAGTTCGAGGCGGGTGTCGGCGACGGCGCCGGGGGCGACGTAGACCTGGAGCTCGATGCTGGTGGACTCGGAGCCGCGGAGGTAGACGACGTTGCGGTCGATCGTCGCCGTCCAGTCGATCAAGTTTGCCGGGTTCTGGGCGGTCAGGTCAATCTTCACGGCGCTCGGGAGGTTGCCCTGGTTGGTGATGTGGATGGTGTAGGCGGCCGTCTCGCCGGGCTTCACCGAGCGCTGCTCGGGGGAGGCCGACATGACGATGTCGATGGCGGTTGCGGGGATGACGGTGAGCTGCATGTTCGCGCGCACGGTGGTGTCGATGCTCGAGAAGGCGGCGATCTGGAAGAGGCCGGGCACGCTCCCCGGGGCGTCCTCCGGGACCGTGATGAAGACGGTGAAGTTGGTGGACTGGCCGGGGTCGAGCGAGACGGAGGACTTCGACAGCTGGACGGGCCAGTTCTCGCCCGCGCCGATGACATGCTGGAGCTGGATGTCGTCCTCGCGGACGTCGCCACGGTTGGTGATGAAGAGGCCGAAGGAGACGGTCTCACCGTTCTTGCCGGACTTCTGGGCATCGCCGGAGAGCCGGAGCTCGCGGGAGACCTGGACGAACGTCGGGAACTGAATGATGTCGAATTCGGTCGGCGCCGAGGTCGAGGAGGCGTTGATCGTGGTGGTGATGTTGTCCCCCTCCTTGGCGTTTGGCGGCGCGTAGATCGTGAGGTTCAGGGGGAGCGTCTCCTGGGACTGGAGCTGCTCGACGTAGGTGCGGTCGATGGAGATCCGCCAGTTGTTTGCGGTGACCATGTCGGTGGGGACGAAGGAGAGGTCGATGTTGTAGCCGTCGACGAGGCCGCCCTTGTTGCGCAAGAGCATCGGCAGCACCTTTGTCTCGTTGGGGTGGATGAAGAACATGTTCGCGATGTCGATCGGGTTGGCGGTCAGCTCGAGCGCGAAGTTGTAGGCGAACTTGTAGTAGATCTCCTTGTTCCCGCCGTCCCGGGTGTCGGTCCAGACGACGTGGAAGTTGTCGTCGGGGTCGATGGCGATCCACGGTTGGGTCTTGTCGCCCTGGGCGTTGGTGAGGCGGATGTTCTCCGGCGGGTCGGTGTCGCCCTCGTGGCCGGGCTGGATCACGACGTAGATGATCTCGCGGTTGCCGAAGCGGGCGTCGTCCCAGACGACGACCGCGCGGTTGTCGCTCGCGGCGGCGATGCGCGGGAAGCCGGGGGTCTGGGAGGCGGAGGAGGAGATGGGGCGGTCGGTGACGACCTTCGCGCCGCTGGCGTTGACCATGGTGTAAAGGACCTGCCCTCCGTCATTCCAGACGACGTGTATGTTGCCGTTGGGGGTGGCCGCCACGTCCGCAATCCGCAGGTTCGTCGCCGAGCGGATGTTCACGGAGGCCATGTCCTTGACGCCGAACTTGTTGAAGCGGCCGAGCCATGTGCCCGTGGAGGAGCCGAAGGTGAACATGATGTTCCCGTTGTAGCGGTCGGCCTTGATGAGGTCGAACTCGCAGTGGGAGGCGACGTCGGAGGAGACGACGCGGTCGATCCAGATGTCGCCGCCGTTGTTGTCGAGCTTGTCGTAGGCGATGTCCTCGCACTGGAAGCGGTACTCCTCGTGGGAGATGTGGACGGTGTCGTCGATCCCCACGGCGATCGAGGGCGTGTGGGAAGCCATGCTGTCGGTAGGCCCGACCTGCTTTTCGTTGACGAGGACGTTGCCCTGCCCGTCGAATTTCATGTACTTGATGTTCTGCCAGCCGTCATCGTAGGTCAGGTGGAGGTTGGCGTTCGAGTCGATGTCGATCGTGGGCCCGAGGGGGTACGCGTCACCCCAGCCGGCCAGGACCTTGTCGCTGATGAATGTCTCCTGGGAGAGGAACTCGCCGAGGCGGTTGAGCTGCACGTAGTAGTAGCCGGCCGGAGCGCGCTGCGACTGCCAGAGGACGTGCGCGTTGTGGGACGCGTCTACGGTCACCTGGGCGCGTTCGTCGGTGGCTCCGTTTCGTGTGACACGGATGTCTTCGGTCCAGGTGATCCCGCCGATCGAGACGGTTCCGATCCTAGACGTGGGCGCGTCGCCGCCCGACCCGGCGGCGCCAAGCGGGAAGGTGGTGGCCACCATCGCGACGGCGAGCACGACGGAGAACAGGGTCAGCGCAGTTCGGCTTCGAATCATGGGTCGCATCGTGTTTGGCTCCGGTTGGGAGCCCCGCTTGCGCCGAGCCCTATTAAAGGATTACGGTGCGGGGCTTTGGAACGTGGGTGGAAGAGGGCGTAGGGGGCCTCCACGCGTGGGGCCCTGCGCGTGGGGAGGCTCACATGCCCGTGGGACCGCTGGCGAGGAACTTCCCCGGGTTCTCCTCGAATCGGAGCTTGCAGCCCGAGCTGCAAAAGGAGTACGTCGTCCCATCGTGCTCGGTCCTCCACTTGGCCGTCTGGGGGTCGACCTTCATCCCGCAGACGGGGTCGGTCTCCTTCTTGGCAAACAGGGGCATGGGCGCCACGCTCGGGGGTCAAGGGGGGCCCGCGTTGAAAAGGATCGCGGAAGGGCCCGAGGGGGCTCCCCTACAGCGCCGCCCGCCGTAGGCGCATCGCGTTCGAGATCACGCTCACGCTGCTGAAGCTCATGGCGGCCGCGGCGACGACGGGGGAGAGCAGCAGCCCGAAGAAGGGGTACAGCAGGCCGGCGGCCAGGGGGACGCCCACGCTGTTGTAGGCGAAGGCGAAGAAGAGGTTCTGGCGGATGTTGCGCATGGTGGCCTCCCCGAGGGCCCGGGCGCGCGCGATCGCGCGCAGGTCGCCGCGGACGAGGGTGACGTCCGAGGACTCCTTGGCGATGTCCGAGCCCGACCCCATGGCGATCCCCACGTGGGCGGCCGCGAGCGCGGGGGCGTCGTTGACGCCGTCCCCCGCCATCGCCACGATCCGGCGCTCCTTCTGGAGCGCCTTTACGGCCTCGACCTTGTCGGCCGGGAGCATCTCGGCGGTGAACCGCGGGATGCCAAGCTCGCGCGCGACGCGCTCGGCCACGGGCCGGGCGTCCCCGGTGAGCATGACGACCGTCACGCCCTCCCGCTGGAGGCGGGCGATGGCGTCGGCCGTCGTGGCCCGGAGGGGGTCGCGGGCCGCGAGGAGCCCCGCGAGGCGGCCGCCTTCAGCGACGAACACCACGGTGCTGCCGTCCTTGCGCAGCTCCTCCGCCCGGCCGCGGAGCGGTGCTGCGGCCACGCCGTGGACGTCGAGCAGCCGCTCCGTGCCCACGAGGACGTCGCGCCCACCGACGCGCGCGCGGATTCCCTGGCCGGGCGTGTACTCGAACCCCTCGGCCGGTGGGACCGCGACGGCGCGCTCCTTGGCGCCCGCGAGCACGGCGGCGGCAAGCGGGTGCTCGCTGCCGGCCTCCGCGCCCGCCGCCATCGCCAGCACCTCCTCCTCCGTGCGGCCGTCGGCGGCCACGACCGCCCGAAGCGCCGGGCGCCCCTCGGTGAGCGTCCCCGTCTTGTCCACGACGAGCGTGTCCACCCGCACGAGCATCTCGATGGCCTCCGCGTTCCGGAAGAGGACGCCGGCCCCCGCGCCCTTGCCCATGGCCACGACGATGCTCATGGGCGTCGCGAGCCCGAGGGCGCAGGGGCAGGCGATGATGAGGACGGCCACCGCGTTGATGAGCCCGTGGGCCAGCCGCGGCTCGGGGCCGAAGAGCGCCCAGGCCGCGAAGGTGGCGGCCGCGACGGCGAGCACGACCGCGACGAACACGCCGGCCACGCGGTCGGCGAGCCGCTGGACGGGCGCCTTCGAGCGCTGCGCCTCGGCGACGAGCTGCACGATCTGGTGGAGCATGGAGTCGGCCCCGACGCGGTCAGCGCGCACGACCACCGTGCCCGTGCCGTTCAGCGTCGCGCCGATCACCGCGTCGCCCGCGCCCTTCTCAACGGGGATGGACTCCCCCGTGAGCATCGACTCGTCCACGCTCGTGTGGCCCTCGAGGACGGTGCCGTCGACGGGGACCTTCTCCCCCGGCCTCACGCGGAGGCGGTCGCCCGCCTGCACGGACGCGAGGGGGACGTCCTCCTCCTCGCCGCCCGGGCCGACCCGGCGCGCGGTGCGCGGCGCGAGCTCGAGGAGCGCGGCCAGGGCCCGCGACGTCCCCGCGCGGGCGCGCAGCTCCATCACCTGCCCGACGAGGACGAGGGTGATGATCGCCGCCGCGGTCTCGAAGTACACGGGGACCGAGCCGTCGGCCGCGCGGAACGCGTCGGGGAAGGCGGAGGGGACGAGCGCGGCCGCGAGGCTGTAGGCGTAGGCGACGCCGACGCCGATCCCGATGAGCGTCCACATGTTGAGCAAGCGGGTCACGAGCGACCGGGCGCACCGGACGAAGAACGGCCACCCGCCCCACAGGACGACGGGGGAGGCGAGCGCCACTTGGGCCAGTTGGAGGTTCCCCGGGCCGACCGCTGCGCGCAGGTCAACGCCGAACATCTCGGACATGGCGATCGCGAGCAGGGGCACGGTGAGCAACGCGCTCACGAGGAGGCGCCGCGCCATGGACGCAAGCTCGGGGGAGCTTCCGCCCGCCATGGGGAGGACCGGCTCGAGGGCCATCCCGCACTTCGGGCAGTCGCCGGGCCGGTCGGAGCGGACCTCCGGGTCCATGGGGCACGTGTACACGGTCACGGCCGCCTCAACCGCCTCGCCCTGCGGCGCCCGAGCGCGGCGGCGGCAAGCGCCGCGCCCACGGCCGCGAGCGCGCTCCCCCCGGGGACGTACGGAGGGGGAGGCTCGCTCGCGGGCTGGACGACGACGTCCATTTGCGCCTGCGCGACCGCCCCGGACGACCCGCCGCGCACGACGAGCTGGAACGCCGTCGGGCCCGCGCTCGAACCGGCGTCGGCCACCACCCGCGCCCTCAACTGGTGCGACGCCCCCGGCGCGAGCGTCACCGTCCCGTCGAACCCCTCCAGCCGGACGCCCGCCGCGCCGCCCGTGGCCTCGAAGGTGAGCGTCTCGTTGACGTTCCCGTCGTTGGTCACGCGCACGCCCGCGCTGTAGGCCGTCCCCTGCGGCATGACGATCTTGGGCGGCGCCGAGACGGTCACCGCGTGGCGCGCGGCTACCACGACCCCGACGTCGGATTCCCAGGGGGACGCTCCGTCGGCGACCACGCGCACGCGCGCGGACGAGTCGCCGGCGTGGCTTCCGGGCAGCGCCCAGGCGCTCACGGCGAACGAGGCCTGCTCGCCCGGGTCCACCGCAACGCTCGACGGGGTCACGGTCCAAAGGACGCCCCCGGCGCTGCCGCCAAGCGGCGAAAGGGAGACGGTGAAGTACTCGCGCGCGTTGCCGCGGTTCGCGATCCGCCCCTCGAACTCCGCCTCCGACCCCGCCGGGATCTCCTCGTGGCTGCCGTTCAGGTCGAGGTCGAACGCGCGGACGCGCGCGACGAAGACTTGGAACACGAGCGGCGAGGCCGAGGGGACCTCGGGCGAGACGGGCTGGAGCGTGATCGTCCGCACCTGGCCGGCGAGCGCGCCGGCGGGAGCGACCACGTCGATGCGGCCCGACGCGTTCGCGTAGGGGGCGATGGTGAGGGCCGCGGGCGCCGCGGCGACGCCCCACCCGGCGCCCGCGCCCGCGTCGAGGTCGGCGACGAGGCCGAGCGACACGACGACGTTCCCCGCGTTCTCGGCGAGGAAGGTGAACGAGGCGCCGCCGCCCGGCTCAACCCACGCGGAGTGCGCGTCGGGCGTCAGCCGCAGGGAGACGAACGGGTCGACGCCGACGACGAGCTCCAGGGACGTCTGGCGCGAGGTGTTGCCTGCCGGAGTCGCCGTGAAGTTGAACCGCGCGGCCTCGCCGGCAAGCGCCCGCTCGGGCGCGACGACCGCGCCCGACACGAGCGCTGCGCCCCCCGCCTCGAGGAAGGACGACGAGAGGTTGAGGCCGAGGCCCCAGCCGGGCGGGCCGGTGGCGGACACGTCCACCTGGTCGAGCACGTTGCCGCGGTTCAGGACCCGGAGCACGAAGGGGGTCGACCCGAGCGGCGTCACGTTGGAGGGCGCGCTCAGCACCTCGATGGCGACCTCGTGACCGCGGACGAAGACCGTGCCGTCCCGCCGGTTGTCGCCCGGCAGGAGGTCGCCGCTCTCCCGGCCCGGGTCCACCTGGACACGGAGGGTATGCGTGCCGCGTGCGGGCGCGAAGTGGAACACGGCGGGCAGGTCGTCGCCCGGCATGATGCCGAGCAGGCGGACGGTCTCGGCCGCCGCGCCCTCCGGCCCCTCGATCGAGGCCGTGATGTCCATCGGCCCGCTGTAGAGCGTCCCCGTGTTCCGGACGGGGACGATGACGCTGAGGGGGTCGTCCTCGCGCGGGGAGCCGGGGAGGAACTCGGCCCGCCCGGGCGCGACCGTGACCCACCGATCGGTGACGTTGCCTTGCGCGACGAGCGCGAAGCGCTGCTCGCCGGAAGGGACTGCCACCGCGCGCACGGTGACCTCCCAGACCCCCTGCTGCGGCGCGCGCACGCGGACGACCTCCGTGTTGTTCCCGGAGTCCCGGCCGGTCCCCGGGACCGAGAAGCCGCCCTGGAAGAGGTTCCCCGGCAGCAGCGTGCCGTCCGGCGCCCGCACCTCGAGGTCGAGGTCGTTGATGAGCGCCTTCGACGAGGAGGTCGTGCCCGGGACGTCCGACCACACGAGCACGACCTTCAGCTCTTCGTCGCTGCCGGCGAACACCCGGAACGTGATGTCCGTGCGCCCGGCGAGGCTGAGGGCCGTGTCCTCGTCGAAGTGCAGGTGGCGGAACGCAGGCGCCTCATTGACGCTGCGGCTCACATTCACGCGGCCCCACCCTTGCGCGTTGTCCGGCCATGTGTAGCCCGGCAGGGGAGTCGCCCCGGCGATGAGCGACGCCTTCACCATCGCTGGGGACGGCAGGCGGCCGTGCGTCTCGTTGTACCCCTGCGTCACGAGGGCCGCCGCCCCGGCGACGGCCGGGGTCGACATCGACGTCCCGCTGAACGTCACATACGAGCAGCCGAGGTACCCCCCACCGCACCCGCTGCTCTCCGCCCGGGCCGACGTGACGCCGGCACCCGGCGCAACGACGTCGGGCTTCAGGCGCCCGTCGTCGGTCGGCCCACGCGAGGAGAACCCGCTCACGGTGTTCGCCCCCGCCCCGCTGTTGCCCACCGAGCCCACGGTGATGACGTTCTTCGCGGTGCCCGGGGAGACGCCCGAGTTCCCCGAGGGCCCCGCGTTACCGGACGCGAACACGAACACCATCGGCGGGGAGCCCGCGTCGCGCCCGTTCGCATCGCGGACGAGGTCGTCGTAGGTCTGCGCGGAGCCGGTGTACGCCCCGCAGCACCCGTCGCTCCAGCTGTTGGAGTTGATGTACGCCCCCGCGGAGAGCGCGTCCTGCGCCCGCTGGGCGTCCGTGCGCAGCAGCGTGAACGCGACCTGCGCGACGACGCCGGCCTCGGGCGCCACACCCGCGTACTGGCCGTCCGTCCGGTTCGTGTCGGCCGGCCGCCACGACCCGTTGCCGGCGACGATGCCCGCCACGTGGGTCCCGTGGCCCGAGCTGTCGTTCGTCGGGTCGAGGCCGGCGGGCCCGGGGGACGGGACCAGGCGCCCGTAGAAGGCCGGGTGCGACAAGTCGACGCCCGTGTCGGCGACGTTCACGACCACGCCCCTGCCCGTGAGCCCCTCGAAGGAGTCGGCTGCGGCGTCGTAGGACCACACGGAGAGGCCGTCGCCCGCGAAGAGCCCGTCGGTGTCCTGCCGCGCGCCGAGGATCCGGGTGGTCTGCCCGAGCGCGGGCGCGCGCTGGCCCAGCGCTTCGACCCACTCCACGTCGCCTAGGCGCGAGATCGCGAGCAGGTGGCTGTGGGGGGCCTCGACCCAGGCCGTCCGCCCGTCGAACGCTAGGACGTCCGAGAGCCCCTCGAGGGCCGAGCGGGCGCCCGCCGCGTCGAAAACGAGCACGGCGAGGAGGAGCGTCCCCCCGCGGGGGTCGAGCGCGGCCACCCAGAGCGCCGGGTCGAGCTTGAAGGCGGGCGTGAGCGGGAGCAGCGCGCGGGCTCCGACCTCGCCCGCGGAGGCGGGCACACGGTGCAGCGGGGCCGACGCGACCATCCCGCGGTCAGGCAGGTAGCGGTCGTACGCGACCCCCCGCGCGGCCAGCGCCCGCAGGAGGTGCGGGTCGACGGGCTGCGCAAACTGCAGGATGAAGTGCGCGCGGCCCGCCGAGTCGGCCCCCGAGGGCGCGGCCACCGCCGACGGCGAGAGCAGGGCCTCCGGGAAGGGCGGCAGCGGGCCCGCCGGGTCGAACGTGCCCGCCCGCATGAAGAGGAGCGGCGGCGGCCCGACGCCGGCGGCGGGGGGCCCGCCGGCAGGGCCGGCGGGGGCGGCCGCCACGGCCCACGGGGCCCATGGCACCAGCAAGAACACCAAGGCCAGACAGGGCGCGAAACGGGGGCGCGCAGGCACGGGCGCGGCTAGACGCTGGCTCTTCAAATAGTTTTACAGACCTCGCAAGCGGCCCCATGCAGTTCGAGGCGTTCGACCACCTGGAATGGGTGGGGATGCACGCGGACCGGGCGAAGAACGCGGCCATCGCGACCTCCAATGTCGTCGACTTTCCGCTCCACTCCATCCCGCTCGACCTCAAGGGGATCGACCTCCACGTCCCCAACCTCGATGGGCACCCCGAGGTGCTCGCGGAGCTCGCGCGCATCTACGGGGTCGAGCCGGCCCAGGTGATCGAAACGACGGGCGCGTCGGAGGCGAACTTCTGCGCGTTCGCCGCGCTCGCCTCGCCGGGCGACCGCGTCGTCGTCGAGGACCCGACGTACGAATCGCTCCAGCTCATCCCGCGGTCGTTGGGGATGCAGGTGGTCAAGGTGGAGCGCGACCCGCGGATGGGGTTCGCGCTCGACCTGGAGACGCTGAAGCAGGCGACGACCCGGGGCACGCGGCTCGTCGCGCTCACCAACCTGCACAACCCGTCGGGGGTCGCGATCCCCAGGGCGACGCTCAAGGGCGCCCTCGAGGTCGCGGCGGACGCGGGCGCGGTGCTCTACGTCGACGAGGTCTTCCGCGACTTCGGCGACGCCGTCCCGTCGGTCGCGGACCTGGAGGGCCCCGGCGTGGCCGCCGGCTCCATGTCAAAGCTCTACGGCCTCGGCTGGACGCGCATCGGGTGGACGGTGTCGCACGACCTGGCGACCGCCGACCGGATCCGGCGGGCGCGCCGCCTCATATCGGCCGCGGGCTCGACCCTCGGCGGCGCCGTGGCGGCCTGGGCCCTGCGCGAGCAGGCGCGGTTCATCGCGCGGGCGAAGGCGATCGTCGGGGAGAACCGTGTCGCGCTCACGGAGTGGGCCGAGTCGCTCCCCGGCGTGCAGCTTACCATGCCCGACGGGGGCCCGATCGCCTTCCCGCGCGTGCCGCTGCCGCGCGGCACGACCGGCCGCTCCCTCGCGGAGTCGCTCCTTGCGTCCACCGGCGTTCTTACGGTCCCCGGCGAGCTCTTCGGCCGCCCCGGCCACTTCCGGGTCGGCTGCGGCAGCGACCCCGCCAAGACGCGCGAGGCGCTCGGCGCCCTGCGGCGGGCGCTCGGCGCGGGCGCCCCGTAATCCCGCGCGCCCTCAAGGCGTATTACCCCCGACCCCCGTGCGATCCGCCGTGCCCGCGCGCAAGGCCACGGCCGTGGCGCACCCGATCCAGGGCCTCATCAAGTACCACGGGCTCGTGGACGCGCAGGAACGCATCCCTTATCATGATAGCATCTCGGTCTGCACCGCCCCCACCCGGACGACCACGACGGTCGAGTTCGCGCCGAGGCGCGGGGACTCCGTCCGGATCAATGGGAAGGCCGCCGACGCGCGCACGCGGGAGCGCGTCCTGAAGGTCGTTGACCGTGCGCGCGCGCTCGCGGGGTCGAGGATGCCGTTCAGGATGGCCTCCACGAACAACTTCCCTTCGAACATCGGGCTCGGCGCCTCCGCCTCGGGGTTCGCGGCACTAGCCACGGCCGTGGACGCGGCGCTCGGCCTCGGCCTCACGCGGCGCGACCTCAGCAGGCTCGCGCGCGTGGGGGCCGGCTCTGCCGCGCGTTCCGTCGCGGGGGGCTTCGCGTATTGGGTGGCGGGTACCGACGACGCCTCGTCGTACGCCTACCCCCTTGCCGACGAGTCGTTCCGGATGGGGATTGTCGGCGCGATCGTCCCGGCTTTCAAGGTGACCGACGACATGCACGCGGACGTCCTCTCCTCCCCCTTCTTCCACTCGCGGATGGCGTACCTCCACCGCGCGCTGGCCGAGATGGAGGCGGCCGTCGAGGCCCGCGACATCCCCAAGGTCGGGGAGCTCGCGGAGCGCGACACGCTCGTCCTCCACGGGATCACCATGACCGGAAGGGCTGAGCGGATCTTGTGGCGGCCGGATACGCTGAAGGTCATCCTAGAGGTCCAGAAGATGCGCGATGAGGGTCTCCCCGCGTGGTTCTCGATCGACACGGGCGCGACCGTGTACGTGAACTGCGCGGCGCGCAACGCGCCGCGCGTGGAGCGCCGGGTCCAGGCGCTCGGGGTCGAGACGCTCGCGATGCGCGTGGGCGGCGCTTCGAGGACAACCGAGCGGCACCTATTCTGACCCGGGGCCGTCGCTCGGCCGCCGCCGGCGCCGGGCGAGGAGCCCCGCAAGTGCCACCGACGCGAGGATGAGCCCCCCGCCGAGGAAGATCGGCCACGCGCCCACCGGGTCGCCTCCCTCCGGCGTGGCTGGCAGGGCCACGAGCGGGAGGGGCTTGCCGCACCACGTCGCGTTCCGCGGGGCCTCGAAGGTGCCGTTGCGGAACGCAAGCTCCACCGGGACATCCGGGAGCCCGGTCACCTCGATGCGGGTGCCGTCGGCCAGGATGAGCCCGTAGGGGCTGTCGCCCTGGACGCCGCCGAGGACCTGGTCGGCCCCCTGGCGGAACCGGACCGTGAGGTTCACGGTCCCGTCGCCCTCGAACGACGCGCGGTCCGGCCGGTACTCCGCCCAGAAGCCGTCGTACTCCCGCGGCCCCCGGACCAGCAGCCGCGTCATCTGCCGCTGGTCGTGCGCCTTGCCCGTGGCGGGCGTGTTCACATCCATGATGAACGTCGCGTGGAGCGCGTCGCCCACCACCACGAAGGCGGGGTTGAACTCGTGGAACGTGTCGTCGTCCGGGGGCGAGACCAGCTGGACGGGGGTGAGCCGCGTGCCGTCCCACCGCCGCCAGTGCGTGTCCGTGTCGTTCACGAGGACCCCAGGCTCGAGGTGCGACGAGCCCGAGACCCAGAGGACATGCAGCTCACCTTCCCACCCGGTCAGCGCCGGCTGGTCCTCGTAGCCGGCGAAGCCTGCGTCCGTGACCTGGATCACCCCGCCGACGGCCCCCGTCGCGAGCACCACCTTGCGCATGACGATCGAGCGGTCGCCGGCGGGCGACACCCCGGGGTCGTCGGTGGACCAGGCCACGTAGAAGTCATTGCCGTAGAACGCCGCGACCGGGTTGAGGTTCGCGACCTTCCCGCGCTCGGAGACCGCGACGGGCGCCCCCCAAGCGCCGAGGGGGTCGCGCAGCGCGGCCCACACTTGCCACTCCCCTTCCCCCGCAAATTCCGTCGTGTTCCGGGCCGCCCACACCGCGACGACGCGGTGGCCGCTCGCCACGAGCTGGACCGTCTCGTCCGAGAAGAGGTCGCCGCCGGCGCTGATGTTCTCGACGGGCCCGAGCCCACCCCGGCCGACCGTCCGCCCCACGACCCGGAAGGAGGACGAGTCCGCCTCCCCCGTGTTCGTCTGGTAGGCCACATAGGCCCCGTCGCCTAGGGTCACGGCCTTGGGCAGGCGGCTCGAGGAGCCCTCCACGAGCGGGGAGAGCGCCTCGATGGGGCCCCAGGAGCCGGATGCCTTGCCGCGGTAGATGATGTGGTTCCCGGTCTGGGGCCACCACTCCCCGCCGACCGTCCACCCCGAGACCTGCCAAGCCACCCACACGTCGGCCCCCGCAAGCGCGAGCGTGGGCTGCGTGTGGCGGCCGGGCGGCACCTTGACGGCGGGGTCCTCGGACGAGATCCACTCGCGCGTCACGTTCCACCCGGTCTGCGGCGAGTACTGCTTGTAGGCGATGATGTGCGTCTCGGACTCGACGGTGCTGTTCGGCGGGAGGTAAGCCGCCTCGGACTCGTACGCGAAGTGGAGCGTCGCGCCGTCGTACGCCATCTGCCCGAAGCTGTATTGCGGGCGCACGCGGACGGCGTCGACGATTTGCCACTCGGGGTCGTCGGTCCCCGCGGGGTAGGCGTGGAAGTCCCCTTCCGTGATGAAGTCGCCGAGCGGGTAGGGGCAGTCCTGCGCGGCGGCGGCGGGCGCGAGGAGGAGCGCGCCGAGGCACAGCGCCATCACGTGCCGGGCGTCCCCCGGCCCACGGGGTTGGCGGGTCAACGGGATTCCGTCCCCCTGGTCGCTCATTAGCCTTGCTGTGCGGCCCCTGGATCGCCGCACGGTCGGGCCCCCGCGCGGCCTAATCGGACGCCGCCGCCCCCGAACGCGCCGCGTCGCGCAACCGGTCGGCTGCCGGGCGGACCACGAAGATGAAGGCCCACGCGAAGATCGCGGCGGCCACGAGGAGGAGCTGGGCCGCCATCGTCTCGACCGTGGGGTGGAAGCCGATGAGGTCGACGGTGGGGAGTCCCGCGATCACGGTGGCGCCGACGACGCCAGCCTCCTGGAGCTCGTGCACGGCGTTCCCCGCGAACGTGAATGCGAGGTAGTACAAGAGGAAGCCCGTGACCGCGAAGAACTCGCGCATGGGGATCTTGACGCCGAACTTGTAGAACGCGACGAAGACCACGGCGAGCGCGCCCACGCCGATCAGGAACCCGAGGACGAGCATGCTCATCGCTTCGCCGGTCTGCGCGGAGCTGGCAAGCGCCTGGTAGAAGAGGACGGTCTCGAATCCCTCCCGGTACACAGCGAGGAAGGAGACGAGCCCGAGGGCGGTGCTGTTGCCCGAGGCGAGCGCCTTGTTGACGGTCGTCTTGATGAAGGCCATCCACTTCGTCGCCTCGACCTTGGAGAGCAGCCAGTACGAGACATAGAAGAGGACGATGACGGCCAGGAGCCCCGTCGCGCCCTCGAGCAGTTCGCGGTCTACCGCGCCGAGCCCGCTCACGAAGTAGAACACGGCGGCGGTCGCGAAGGACGCGGCCACGGCGAGCGCGGAGAACAGGTAGAGCGTGCGCAGCTTGTCGCGGTTGCCGGAGACGATGAGGTACCCCGCGATGGCTCCGACGACGAGGATGGCCTCGAAGCCCTCGCGGACCATGATGAAGAGGGACTGCCCGAACACGACGCCCGGGTCCGAGCCGCCGGCAAGCGCCGCCCGCGCGCGCGAGAGCAGGCCGTTGGCGGCCACCACCTGCCCCGCGACCTCGGCGTAGGGCGCCCGCTCCTGGATGAGGGCCGCGAGCGTCCCGCCCTCGCCGATGATCCGCTCGATGTCGGTGGTGAGGGCGGGGTCGCGCGAGCGCAGGCTGGCCTCGACCTCCTCGAACAAGAGGTAGGCGGCACGCCGCTCCTGCGAGGCCGTGGAGGTCGCCCCCCACTCGTAGGACGCGAGCATCTGGTTGAGCTGGTCCGACACGCCGTCCACGACATCGGCCTCGGCGGCCGCGGCAGGGCCCGCCATGACCAGCGCGGCTAGGGCGAGCGCCGCCGCAACGGGCACGCTCCGGCTCATTCGGCCGACCCCCCCTTCTTGCGGGCCCCGCCCGCGGCCCCCGGCGCCTGCGAAATCGCGCGCCGCAGGTAGGCGACGAACGCGGCGGCCGCGAGGACGACGCCAGCCATGGCCCCCACGACGGCCCCGAGCATCAGCCATGGCACCGCGTCGACGGTGCCGCGCGACGGGCCGGCGCCGGCAGGGGCCGGCGCCATCGACCGCAAGGTCGAGAAGCTCGCCTGGAGGGTTTGGACGTGGGCGGCCACCTCGGACGGGTCGCCCTTGGCCACCACGTCCCCGTGGAGGTCGAGGAGGAGGACGTCCACCTCGGCCGCGACCTCGGCGCCCCCGGGCAGGGCACGCGCCTGCGGGGCGATGGCCTCCCAACGATCCTCGAGTTCGCCGAGGAACGCGAGGGTCTCGTTGTACTCGACGGGGTCCACGACGGCGCCCCCGTCGACGGCGGCCCCGTACTCCTCGCTCACCAGCCCCGCTAGGCTGTGGAGGCGCAGGAGCTCGCCGCGCAGGTCGTCCGTCCCGAGAAACGGCGTGAGCGCCCGGTCGAGCGCAGCCTTCGCGTCGGCTGCCGCTGCGGCGTCCGCCCTCCACGCCGCCGCCACCGAGGCGCGGACGGCACCCTCGGCGAGCGAGGCCTGGACCGGACCCACCTCCTCCTCGAGCGCGAACCGCAGCCCGTAGAAGTACCCGAGCCCCTCGCCGGCCTTCTCGAGCGCGACGGCGGGGGCGGAGGGCAGGTTGAGAGCCACCTCGGCGACCTCCTCCAGGACCTTCTCGGCGAACCGCGCGACGGTCACGTCATACACGACCTGCCGGCGGGCCGCGATCTCGCCCGGGCGTGCGCTGATGTTCTCGATGGCGGACGCGGCGTCATTCTCCGCGGCGTCCCACGCGAACTTCTGCGCTACGACGGGGAACCACGCGGAGGCGACCGCGGCGTCCTCGCTCGCGTTGAGCGCGTGCCACGTCTCGGCCCACGCGAGCGCGTACTGCAGCTTCAGCATGACCTGGCGGTAGTAGGCGAGCCGGCTGCCGTCCGCGCTCTCGACGGACAGGACGGCGCCGTCCATAGCGGCGCCCCACTCGCCCGCGATCGGCCCCGAGTAGGGCGAGACCGCTGCGGCCGCAAGCTCCGCGTCAAAGAGGGCGTCGGCGGACGAGAGGTTGGTGAGGGCCGCGGACGCGTCTTCGGGAGTGTGCGACTGGGCGGCCGCGAGGAACACCGTGATCTCGTCCACCGTTTCGGCGGGTGTGTCGCCCGCCGAGGCCGCGGGCAGGGCGAGCGGAAGGACGAGCGCCATGCCCACGAATGCGACGGAAAGCAGGCCGCTTGTAGCGCGTTTCGTGACGGGCGGAGCGCGAGGGGATGGCCCAAGCCGGCCGGAAACCCCTGCGCGCCGTATTCCTCCCATTCGCGACCACCCAGCGCCTCGATTTAAGCCAACCTAAATTCTTGCCGAGCCCGGCAGGCCGCTCCCCCTATTTGAGATTTAGGCCAGCCTAAATTCCCCTCGGCCACTACATCAAGCTTGCGCACCTACCCTACGGTGCCAAGCGACCCGGCCGCGGCCGGCGGCAGAGCCCCAAACCCGCAAGGAAGCGTCGCATAATTCGCGGCCACCGGGCGAAAAAACGTAATAAGGGGCACGCCCTTCGCGCGGGCGGGATGGGAAGCACTCTCAGCTGGCTTCCCGCTCGCAGGACGTGCGGCTGCCCTCCGGGCAAGCTCAACTGCCTCACGCGCCGCGAGATGGGGATGCTCGGCTCCACGGTACTCCACGTGAGCAGCCGCTACCGGTGGAAGGAGCGCCACAAGGCGCGCTTCATCCCCGACCTGCCCGCGCGCTACATCAAGCTCTTCTCGCACGCCGGCGAGACGGTCCTCGACCCCTTCTCGGGGTCCGGCACGACGAACGTCGTGGCCAAGGAGCTTGGCCGCAACTCGGTCGGCTTCGACGTCAACCCGCGGTCCGTCGAGATGGCGCGCGCGCGGCTCGAGGAGACCGAGGGGCCGCCGGGGACGCGCCACGACGTGCTGCTCGACGACTCGCGGCGCGCGCTCGCCCGCATCCCGAGGGGCGGCGTCGACCTCATCGTGACATCGCCGCCCTACTACGATGTCGTCGACTACGAGCACGACGCGCCGGAGCAGCTTGGCAACTATCATGATTACGGCGCCTTCATCGAGGGGATCACCCGCGTGTTCGAGGGGTGCGACCGAGTCCTGAAGCCCGGCGGCGTGATGGTCGTGAACACGCAGGACATCTACAAGCGCGACCTCTCGGGCGCGATCCACGTGGACTACATCGAGCGCTGCCGCGACCTCGGCCTCACGCTGATGAACATCAACATCTACATCCTGAACTACTCGACGGGCGGCCGCCTCGTGTGGGGGTACCCGAAGGCGTACTACCCGAAGAACGACCACGAGTTCAACCTCCTCTTCCGGAAGGCGCCAGCCGAGGCGCCGCTGCCGCGCGCCCAGACGCCGGCGCTGGCCACGGCCCGCGCCGCGCGCGCGCGGCGGGCTGCGCCCCCGCCGCGGCCCCCGCACCGCGTGAGCGCGCAGCGGCGCTCGCGATCGGTTTAACCGGGTGGCGCGCCCATCGTTCGCCCGTGGCGCACGTCGCGCGCTCCCGGGTGGTCGGCGTCCTGCTCGCCGGCGGCAGGTCGGAGCGCATGGGCGCCGACAAGGCGCTCCTCGACTTCGCGGGGCAGCCGATGGCCGCCTGGTGCGCGGCGGCCCTCGCGCAGTGCGCCCCCACGATCCTCGTCTCCTCGGCGGACGAGCGGCACGCCCGCGAGGTCGCGCGCGCGGTCACGGGGGCATGGCCGCGGTTCACCGTGCTGCGCGGGGTCGCCGTCGAACCCGTGGCCGACGAGGTCCGGGGCAAGGGCCCCCTCGCCGGCTTTGTCGCCGCGTTCGGAAGGTCCGATGCGCCCCACGCCGTGGTGAGCGCCTGCGACACGCCGCTCGTCCCCCCCGAGTTCTACCGCCGGGCGGTGTCGCTCCTCTCCGAAGCGCCGGCCATCGCGCCCGGGCTCGACCGCCCCGAGCCGCTCGTCTCCGCATGGCGCCGGGACGCGGCCCTGGCGGCGGCGCGCCCCCTCCTCGAGGACGGCCGGGGGCCGCACCGCCTGCTTGAGGCGCTGGGCGCGCGGCTCGTGGGGGCCGACGAGATCCGGGCCTGGGGGCTCGACCCCGCAGACTTCGCGTCGGCGAACACGCCAGGCGCCCTGGCCCGCCTGCTGGGCCGGGCGGGGCGCGGCCACGCCGGAGCGTAAGCACGGCAAAGTTTTAACTGGCCCCACCGGGTGGATTGCACTGCAGCAAGCAGGAGCCGTTCATCGTGGCGTTCGCGGGGATGGAGTGGATCATCGTCGGACTGGTCATCGTCGTCCTCTTCTTCGGCGGGGCCAAGAAGATCCCCGAGTTTGCGCAGAGCCTCGGCCGCGCGCGCGGCGAGTACGAGCGCGGGAGGCTCGAGGTCGAGAAGCAGATCGCCCAGGAGCGGGCGGCGGCGTCGGTCCACGCCGTCCCTGCCGCCCCGGCCGCCCCGGCCGACCCCGCCAAGCGGTTCTGCGGGAAGTGCGGCGCCGAGGCGGGCGCGGGCGCCGCGTTCTGCGCGAAGTGCGGCAACTCGCTTGCGACCCCTGCGTGAGCGCGCGCGGCCGCCGGGGGACGGTGACCGCCTGTGGCAACAGCCCAGGCCGCGCCCCGGTTCAACCTCGCCCACGAGATCTTCGACCGGCTCGGGATCCCCCGCGAGTACCTCGCGCACCTGCGCGAGCTGCGCCAGCGGATGCTCCGGTGCCTCTTCACGGTCGCGTTCTTCTACGCGATTTTCTTCCTCTTCGAGTTCGTGCCCGCCGGGGCGCTCGGGGGGGTGCCGCTCTACGCGCCCGAGTTCTCCCCCTTCCACCCGGTGGCCGGGCAGGTACTCGGCCGGATGATCGACGACCTCATCCCCCCCGACATCTCGGTCTTCCAGGTCTCGCCGTTCGAGGTACCCGTCCTCTACGTGCAGATCGCCCTCACGATGGCGCTCGTTTGCTCGCTGCCCATGCTCCTCTACCAGTTCGGCCGCTTCGTCATGCCCGCGCTCTACCCGCACGAGCGCCGTGTGCTCCTCCGGCTCATCGGGCCTGGCCTCGCGCTCTTCGCCGTCGGCGCCGTCTTCGCCTACCTGGTCGTTCTGCCCCCGCTCCTCCACTTCATGTTCGAGTACTCACGCGAGCTGGCTAGCTCGTCGAACTTCGCGCTGACGGTCTCCGTGGCGGAGGCGATCTCGTTCGCTCTCATCCTGCTGCTGGCCTTCGGGTTCGTCTTCGAGCTCCCCCTGCTGATGAACCTCCTCACGCGCATCGGGATCGTCCAGTCCAGCACCTGGTGGCACTACTGGCGCCACGCATTCGTGGGGTTCCTCGTCGTGGGCGGGTTCATCACGCCCGACACGTCGGGCGTGACGCAACTGCTCGTGTCCCTGCCGATGGTGGGCCTCTACCTGGGGGGCGCGGTGCTCGCCACCATCACAGAGCGGCGCGCGCGGGAGCGCGAGCTCGCGCGCCGGGGCGCGTCCTAGCGCCCCCGCCTGCCCGCCCCTCGCGTGCGCCGCCGCCGCACCGCGCTGCGCGCCGAGGCCCGCCCGCGCCGGGCCCCCGGGTGGCGGCGCGGCCCGCCCGGGGCGCGCTTGCGCATCCGCTCGGCACGCAGCTCTCCCATGATCTCCTCGGCGATGCGCGCGGCGTGGGGGACCGTCCCGTCCCAGCGGAACCGGGCGGGCCCCCCGTGCTCCACGTCCCCCACGACGACCTTCGGCAGGGGCGAGGCCTTGAACCCCTCCACGAGGACGAGGTCGAACTCGTCGAGCAGCGCGAGCCGCTCGAGCACCTGCTCAAGGCTGTGCGCGGCCGTGTGGAAGTAGACGGTCTCCTCGTCCGACACGGCGACGGCCGCCCGGGCCCCCGCGCGCTTGTGGCGCTCCGTGTCCGTTGCGCCCGCGTCGACGCGGAGGTCGCCGTGGGCGACGTGTTTGACGGTGGCGACCGCAAACCCGGCCTCCACGATGCGCGGCACGACGAGCTCCACGAGCGTCGTCTTCCCGGAGCCCTGGTATCCCGCCACCCCGAGGATCATGCGGCCCCACGCACCGCGCGAACGGGATTTAATGGAGCCGCCGCGTGGCGATGCGCCGGCTCGCGCGCGGGCAAACGCATTTGACCCCGGGCAGGCGTCGTTTCCATGTGGGAGCACCTCCCGAGGCGGCGCCGGCCCCCGCGGCGGAGCCTGACCCGCTCGACCGGGCCCGCGAGCTACTGGCAGAAGGGCGGGTCGAGGAGGCCCGCGAGGTCTACTCGCACGTGCTCAGCCAGGACCCGCGCAACATGAAGGCGCGCGAGGGGATCGCCGCGTGCGCCACCGCGAGCGGCCACGCCGCGCTGCGCGACGGGGACATCGCGCGGGCGGTTTCGCACTACCAGAAGGCGCTGGAGATCGTGCCCTTCCACCCGGGGGCTGACGACGGGCTGCGCCGCGCGGCCGCGCTGGCCAAGGAGCAGGCCCCCCGGGGGGACCCCCTCCTTGCCGCGATCGACCGCCTGCCCCCCGTGCAGGCCTTCCGAGAGGCGAAGGTGGCGGAGCGCGTGATCGCGCGCGCCACGGGGTTGCCGCAGCCGAGCGCGGTCGTCCGCGAGCGGCTCAACGCGCGGCACCGGGCCTTCGCGGAGGCGGGCGCGCCCCCGAGGGAGGAGCGCGTCGAGCGGGAGCGGGAGTCCGCGTGGCGTAGGCGGTGGCTCTTCCGCTTGCTGCCCGTCGCGGCGCTCGCCGCGGGCGGCGCCCTCGTCGCGGCGACGGGCTCGGTCGCGCTCCTCACGTGGGGGGCCCTCTTCGCGCTGTTTGCCCTGGCGTGGGACCTGGCGTTCGTCGAGCGCCGGCGCGTCCGCTGACCTCCTTCCGCGGCCCGTACGCAGGAAACCGCCATAATGGGGGGCCGCGATGCTGGGGCCCGCCATGCAGGGCCCCCCACCGGCCGCCCCCCCGATGCACGTCGCGCCGCTGAGCCCCCAGCAGGCGCGGGAGCTCCGCGACAACTGGGTCGACGAGCGGTCCAGCGCGTGGCTCTACCGCGAGCTCGCCCGCCGCTCGCGCGACGCGCGGCGCAAGGAGCTGCTGAACGAGTTCGCGGAGATGGAGGACGCGCACGCCGCGCAGTGGGCCGAAGTGCTCGGGCGCCGGAACCTGCCGCTCCCGAGGAAGCAGCGTGTGGGCGTCCACCGCCTCTGGGTGGCCGTCGCGCGCATCGCGGGGGTGGGCGTGGTCCTGCCGGTCATCCACCGCCACGAGGTCGAGGCGATCTCCAAGTACCTAGCCCAGGAGGCCGCCGCCCCGGAGGGCGACGTCAAGCGCGCGTACGCGGCGGTCGTCCCGGACGAGATCGTCCACGAGACGGAGATCCTGCGATCGATCCAGGCGAAGGGGGATTCATCCCGCGGCGGGCTGCGCAGCGTCGTGCTCGGGGCAAACGACGGCCTGGGCTCGATCCTGGCGCTCGTCGCGGGGGTCGCGGGCGGGGTCGCCAACAGCGCGATCGTCCTGCTCGCCGGCCTCGCGGGCCTCGTTGCCGGCGCGGTCTCCATGGCGCTCTCCAACTACATCTCGGTCAAGTCGGAGCGCGAGCTGCGCGACAAGCACGTCGAGGTCCAGCGCATCGCCGTCCAGCGGGCGCGCGAGCTCAAGATCAAGGACCTGCGCGACGCCTACCTCTCGCGGGGGATGTCCAAGCCGGAGGCGGAGGCGCTCAGCCAGAGCGTCGGGAAGGACCGCGAGCGGCTCGTGGACGCGATCGTCCGCGAGCAGATCGGGCTCGGGGAGGCGTCGTTCGAGCGCCCGGGCCCCCTCGCGCTCTACACGGGGGTGGCGTTCGTCATCGCGGGGGCGATCCCGGTGGTCCCGTTCTTCTTCCTCGGCCCCGCGGCCGCGCTCTCCGTGGCGCTCGTGGCCTCCGCCGCCGCGCTCTTCATGGCCGGGGTGATCAAGAGCCTCGTGACGCTCGGCCCCATGCTGCGCGGCGGGCTCGAGATGCTCCTCATCGGGCTCGGATCGGCCGCCGCAACGTATGCGCTCGGCACGCTCATCGGCCAGGTGGCGCTCTGACGCCGGCTCCGCCGCCGCTCACGCCGCGTCGAGCACGGTGACGCAGACGTTCGTCCCGAACGCGCCGATGTTGTGCGCCATCCCGCAGGTGGCGTCGACCTGCCGCCCCTCGGCCTTCCCCATGAGCTGGAGGTACACCTCGGCGACTTGGGCGAGGCCCGTGGCCGAGAGGGGGTGGCCGCGCGCCTTCAGCCCGCCGGACGGGTTGACCGGGAACCCGCCGCGCGGGTCGAGGTCGCCCGCCTCGAGCGCCTGGACGGCACCGCCGCGCGGGAAGAAGCCCAGGTCCTCGAGGTTGGCAAGCTCGAGGACGGAGAAGGCGTCGTGGGTCTCGACCACGTGGATGTCGTTGGTCCCGCGCCCCGCGCGCGCGAGGGCGAGCGAGGCCGCCGCGCGCGTGGCGGAGAACCCGAGGAGCTCGGCGCGCAGCGCCCAGGACGAGAGGTCGGTCGCCTGCCCCGTCCCGGCCACGCGGACGCTCTGGCTCTGCGCGGTGAGCAGGACGGCCGCTGCGCCGTCCGAGAGGGGCGCGCAGTCGTACCGGCGCAGCGGGTCGGCCACCACCGGGGACGCTTCCACCTGCTTGGCCGTCACCGGCTTCTGGAAGTGCGCCTTGCGGTTGCGCGCGCCGTTGCGGTGCGCCTTCACCGGGACGAGCGACAGCTGCTCGCGCGTGAGGCCGGTCGACCCCATGTACAGGCGGGCCATCATGGCGGCCAGCCCCGTCATGGTGAGCCCGAGGGCCCGCTCGTGGGACGGCATGAGGTCCCCGAGGACGCGCGCGGAGCGCGCGGCGCCCATGTGCGACATCTTCTCGGCGGCCGCGACGAGCACGCCGTCCGCGTGGCCCGACGCGACGGCCTGCGCCCCCACGTGGAGGGCCGTGGCCCCGGTCGCGGGCCCGTTCTCCACGCGGATGGCGGGGATGGGGGCGAGCCCGAGGTAGTCGACGAGCTTCGAGGCGACGTGCCCCTCCCCCCCGAACGCCTCGGGGTTCATCGCGCCCACCACGATCATCCCGAACTCCTCGACCGCTGCGCTCTCGATCGCCTCGAGCGACGCGTCCAGGAGCATCTGCTCGACCGTCCCGTGGTATCGTCCAAAGGCCGTCTGCCCCACACCGGCGACAAACACGTCGCGCATGGCAAACGGGGCCGAAACCGCCCGCGCCCGTTTAAGGGATCGGCCGCCCCTCGCCAAGGGGGCGCACACGGGGGGGCCTGTAGGGTGGTAATCGCCGGCGTGACAAGACAAAAGCCTTTATCAGGCGCAGCGGCCAAGACGAGCCTCCGGAAGGTGGGCCAGGTGAAGCCGCGGAGGGGACCGCATGCGGCGCTCGCCACCGTATTCGTGCTGCTCGGCCCCCTGCTCCTCACCGCCGTGCCCCCGGCGGACGCTGCGCCCCCCGCCGACCGGGAGGGCGTCCTCACCGCCTGCGACTCGGGCGCCACCTCCACGAGCTCGGTGTTCCAGGCGGCCGGGGAGCTCACGGACTGCACCCTGTCGCTCGACAACCACGCCGTGGCCGACGACGCGTGGGTCGAGCTGACGATCCAGGGCACGCGCACGACGGCACGCTCCGACCCGTTCGACCGCACGCCCGACGCCTTCCCGGAGATGCCTTACCTCGACGTGAATGACGACGGCGCCATCGAGTGGGCGTTCAACACCACCCGGACGGGGCCGCTCGGGCACACGACCAAGTTCATCGACGGCTCGGAGACCGCCACGATCACGCTCGACACGGGGCAGTCGGGGACGCTCTCCTTCGAGGTCCCGACGAACGCGTCGATCCGCAACGCCACGATCACCATGTCGGGCGACCCCACGCCGTACTGGGCGCAGGCCTATGAGATCACGAACACGACGGACCTCGACAAGGCCGCCGAGGGGCCGAACATGGCGGCCTTCAAGGGGAAGCTGTACACGGCGTGGGCCACCGACGACCCGCAGCTGCGCACCGGGGGGCCGGACATGGACGTCGTCATCCGGTCGTTCAACGGCACCGCGTGGTCGCGCCCGACCAACCTCTCGCCCGACCCCGCGGTCGACGCGGCGACGGACACCGAGGTGCTCCTCGTCGTCTACCAGGACAAGCTGTGGGCCATCTGGTCGCAGGGGCACGACGAGGGCGTCGAGGGCCGGACGAACCTGACGTACCGGACGACGACGGACGGGGTCAGCTGGTCGCCGATCGGCCGCATCTCGCCGGCGAGCACGGACGGGATCAACACCTACCACCGCGCGGAGGTCTACCAGGGGCGCCTGTGGATCGTCTGGAAGACGACGGACTCAACGATCACGGCGGGCCGGCCGCCGCCCACGAAGGACCTCGACATCGTGACGCGGTGGTACGACGGCTTCACGGACACGTGGGGCCCGTTCACCGAGATCACCGACCCCGCGAACGGCTCGCTCGACTGGTTCGCGGACATCAAGGCGTTCCAGGGGAAGCTGTACGTGGCCTGGCAGGCCTCCCCCTATGACCCCTATGCGATCATCCGGTCGGGGGATCCGAGCGACATCCTGATGCGGGTCTACGACGGCAACGCGTGGGGCCCGATCCAGGTGCCGTCCGCAGAGGTCGACCTGCGCGAGGGGAACGTGGAGGACAGCCTGCCGATCTTCTCGGTCTACCGCAACCCGGTATCGGGGCTGGAGGAGCTGTACATGGTATGGATGCGCGGCGAACGCGCGAGCGCCCTGGATCCAGATGCCAACTACGATGTCGCCTACCGCAAGTTCAACGGGGCGGCGTGGGCCCCCACGCGGTACCTCACGGAGGCGGACGACGACGACGACGACATGTTCCCGTGCCTTGCCGAGTACGACGGTGTCCTCTACGCGTTCTGGATCTCGGGCGTGAACACGACGGTCGTGGGCGGCAACGACCGCATCACGCTCATCGCGACCTACGGGGACCTCGTGTACCGCGCGTACAACGGGCGCGAGTGGACGTCGATCAAGGAGCTCACCGCCGACGGGTGGCTCGACAACGTGTCGCACCCCACCTGCGCGGTCTTCAACGGCCGCCTCTTCGCCGCGTGGGAGTCGCCCACCAACCACGCGGGGCGCGACCCGCAGTGGGACGTGACGGTGCGCAACATCGACTTCGACCGCGTGCAGCTGCAGGGCGTCTACGGCGGCGTCCTCGAGAACTACAGCGCCCAGGTCGGCCTGAACTTCTCGGACACCCCCTACCCCTTCGACCTGGACGCGCTCAACTCCCTGCTCGGAAACGAGATCACCTCCACGGACGAGTACGGCAACTCGCTCTCGCGGCTGGACCTCACGCTTACATCGCAGAGCAATGCGACCGTCCGTGTCAACCGGATCGACGTCCGCTACGACCTCACGGTGCGCGTGAACATCACGGAGGCCGTGAACGGAAAGCTCGACGCCGACCGCGGGGACCTCTACACGACGCACTTCGTGCGCGTGCCGCTCACGCTCGGCATCGAGGGGGGCGCGGGCCGGGTCAACATCAACCAGGTGTTCGTGAAGTACCGGATCGACTACCCGCCGGAGCTCGTGAAGCCCCTCTCGTCGATCACGATCGACGAGGACTCCGGGCTCGCGCCGCCGATCGACCTGAACGAGTACTTCACGGACGACTGGGACGCCGGCCGCCTGGCCTACGAGATGTCGAATGCCACGAACACGCAGCACGTCCTCGTGGAGCTGCGGGGGTCGACCCTCCAGGTGGGCACGCTCACCCCGGACTGGTGCGGTGTGGCCACGTTCAAGGTGTGGGCGTACGACCGGAACGCGTACTACGCCACGTCGAACGAGGTGGCGGTCTTCGTGACGTGCGTGAACGACCCGCCGGTGCTCCAGCCCATCCCGGACGAGAACCTGACGGTCAACCAGGTCTACTTCGGCGACGCGTCCGCGACGGACCCGGACGTGGGGGACCTGCTCACCTACGTCGCGGACTCGGAGTACGTGACCATCGACATGATCACCGGCGCGTTCCTCGTCGGCGACCGGCCGGGGACGCCCGACGAGGTCAACTTCACGGTGACGGTCTTCGACCTCGCGGGCGCGAACGACTCCGACTCGGCGACGTTCCGGATCATCCGCACGTCCCCGCCGCTCACGGGGACGCAGGACCCCCAGGACGTCGGGTTCCCCTACTGGCTGCTGCTCCTGCTCCTCGCGCCGGTGGCCGGGTACGCGGCCTACCGGGCGCGGGCCTACCGGCTCCAGGCGATGCAAGAGGTGCGCGAGCAGTTCGAGCACGAGGCCGACCGGGAAGAGATGCGCGAGATCGACGAGTAGCGCGCGGCGGGAGCCGGGTTGGCAGGCGCAAGGGGGCGGTGAGGCACGGTGGCCCCGCCCGCGCGGAGGCCCGCGGTCATCTTCTTCGATGTGGGCGGGACGCTCCTCCACTTCAACGTCGAGCCGAGCGCCATGTTCGCGAGGATTGTGCGCGACCACGGCGTGGCCGTGGAGCCCGACGCGCTCTACCGCGCCATGCGTGAGGTCGAGGCGACGGCGCCGGACCTTGCGGGGATGGGGGCCAAGTCGGAGGTCGACTACTGGCGAGCGTACGACGCGAGCATCCTGAGGAAGGTGGGCACGGAGCCCACGCCCAGGCTCCTGGACGAGATCGCGGAGCGGTTCCGGCGGGAGCTCACGTTCGAGCCATACCCGGAGTCGCTCGACGTGCTGCGCGCGCTGCGGGCACGGGGCGTCCCGCTCGGGGTCATCTCGAACGCGAGCCACGGGATCATCGGCGACCTCCAGCGCACGGGGGTCGCGGGATACTTCGAGCACGTCGTCTACTCGCAGGCGGTGGGCACCGCCAAGCCGGACCCGCGGATCTTCCGGGAGGCGCTGCGGAGGTTCGGTGTGGAGCCCGGCGACGCCTGGCACGTCGGGGACAATGTCGTCGCGGACATCGAGGGTGCCCTTGGCGTTGGCTTGCGGCCGGTGCTCGTGCGGAGGAAGGGGCAGGAGGTGCCGGAGGGCGTCGACGTGGTGGAAGACTTGCGGGGGGTCGCCGGGCTGTTGTGGGGAGACAGGTCCGTCGGCAGGGCGGGGGAAAGGGGCTAGTTTTGGAGGGGTGCCCCCGCGCGCGCTCCTCTCGCTGTATTGCCCGTCCGCATCGGCCTTCGCCCGACGGTCAGGGGCTCGGCCTTCCCAACGCTCCCCTCCGGAGGGGAGGTAGACCTTCTCGGCGCTCGTATGGGTTCACGCTTGCGCAGTGCGGCCCGCGGATCTGCGTCGGTGCCCGAAGGCACCTTTGTCGAGGGGCTCCGGCGGCGCCCTTGCGGAAATAATGCGCCGCCGCCCTCCCCGCTGCCCGGGCGTGCGAGCGACTCCCGGGACAGGACTTTCACCTGTTGGTCGTTCATGGTTTCACAGCACACAACCATCGTTATCCGTGTCCCACTTCCCCGGGTCCGCCTCCCCGCTGTCCACAACCGAACCTCCTGCAAAGGCGATGCAAGCGATCCGAATTTCCCTCGTCGCGGTTCACCTGCCCCCACCATGGCTGACGATGAACCGCAACCCGATCCGCCCATTGGCCGAATCCAATTCGATGTTGAACCGCCTCAAGATGTCCCAACCAACCACGGGGTACGTGAGGACGTCCTCTCGCACCGGAAAGCTCACACGAGAGTCCACGAATTCGAAGCACGCCACCTGCGGGTAGGAGGCATCCACGATCTGGAGATCGAGCATTCCGGCCTTGCACTCGACCGGTTCACCCAGTCCAATCAGGTCGTCTGAGGCGATGTCGGGCTCGATCCCGA
>Ga0302046_10000992_pt1 | contig 26958 bp, 21 predicted proteins | sample RVTome_11_FD_200261 | JGI IMG/M metagenome (GOLD analysis project Ga0302046, IMG submission 200261) | Soil microbial communities from uranium-contaminated site in the Upper Colorado River Basin, Wyoming, United States - RVT147D111 (version 2) ... | reverse complement strand
GTGCTCTCGCGCTTGCGCAGGTCCAGGCCTACTGTATCCATGGCGGTTGGCCTCCCGGTGTGCGCCCCGCCCATTCGATGGTGAGCACGTTGATACGTGTGGGGCGAATCTTACTACCACGTCGCAGTGGAAGTCCAGCCGCCGCTTCATACAACCACCGACCATTCCGTTCCAGTAGTGCACGTCCGAATACCCTGCGGCGACCCACTCCAGCCCCATCCGCGCCAGCACCGCTTTGAATCGCGGCGGCGGCCGCAGCGGGTCGTACAACGGCGAGACCCCCACGTAGGCCTCGCCAGGCTCCCCGCAGGACGCTGATCCGGTATGCGCTCGATGCAGCCCAGCGCGAGGTCGGTCTCGCCCAGCCCAAGGTGTGCGAGTGCCACGCTAGCCCAAGACGCGCGCCCCTCCGAACACTGCCGTTCGAGCAACTCCTGCATCGCCCTCGCCTCGTCCTGGTCCCCTGCCCGCCCCAGGGCGAGCGCGCGTAGCGCCAGGGTATAGTCCATCGATCGCATTGCCTCGGACGCCGGCATCACGAATGCGGCGGCATCAGCAAATCGACTCTGGGCCAGTAGTACTTCGGCCTGCGCCCACATGCCCATCGGGAACCCGGGCATCAGCTCAAGCAGTCGCGACGCGATGCGCTGCGCCCGGCTACGGCCCTACTTCTATAACCGTGGCCTGCTCGGGGACCTCTCCCGGGTCGCGGCCCGCACGCTCACCGCCTTCAATCGGGCCACCACGGGCGCGCGAGATCTCGCGGTCGGCATCGGCGCCTCGATCCAGACCCACGGCCCGTTGGCCGACTGGCACCCCCATCTCCACCTATTAGTCACCGATGGCGGCTTCCGGCCGACCGGCAGCTTCGTGCCCCTGCCGCTGCACGATGTGGCGACCCTCGCCGAAGGCTTCCGCGGCGCGGTGCTCCGGCTGTTCGTGCGCCGGGAGTTGCTGGAGGAAGATGCCGCCCCACGGCGGGGGCCGAGACCCTGGACGCGCTGGCCGAGGTGCGCCGACGCTGGGCGGAGCTGCTCCGCGGATCTTCGAGGTCGACCCGCTACGCTGTCCCCGGTGTTGCACGCCGGTGCGGTCCGGGTCTGGCTCGGGCCGGATGCCGGGCGCGCGCTGACGCGCCCGGGCCGCCGGGTGGTGGCGCCGACACCAAATTGACGGCGAATTTGGTGACGATGTTTCCACGGTCTCCGCGCCGACGAGGTACTCCGCTACGAGCGTGACCCGTCGCTGCAGCGCGTGAGGATTCCCTCCGCGCATATGTCACGACGTATCTCAGCGAGGAGATCAGGGCGGAGGGACTCGTGCGAAACCTGGGCAGTTTCACGCGGTTCCTCGAGATCGCCTCGACCGTCCGGATCGCGCGATCGTGACGGCGTCCCTCGCTCCTCCCGCGTTCCGACGGTAATATCAGACTATGCCGCCGTTCGCATTGCCCGGAGACGACCTCGTTGCAACAGGGTTGCAGGACTTGGCACGGGGAGTTGTCTCCGCGGAGGCGCTGCTCGTATCGCTGGCTGCACCGCGTCTCGCTTATCTCGGCGTGGCCGTGCCGAACCCATTGCCCGATCCTGAGCTCCGCTTGTACCGGCTGCTCGCCGAGCAGCACGGCGACGGCGCACACGCGCGATACAACGCGATGGTTCGGCGCATGGTGAGCTATCAACGCGCGGTGGCGTGCGCGAGATAGCCACTCGCGCCCGAATCGAGGCGTTCCTCGACGCGCTTGCACGCGAGGCCACGCAGGACACGGATGTGTTCGTTGTCGGTGGCACGACCGCAGTGCTCGAGGGGTGGCGCGAGACGACCATCGACGTGGATCTGGTGATGCGCCCGGAGTCGGACGCGATGCTGCGCGCGATCCCCGCGCTCAAAGAACGCCTGCACCTGAACGTTGAGCTCGCATCACCAGATCAGTTCATTCCGGTTCCAGCGGGGTGGGAAGCGCGAAGCCCAGTGATCAAGCGGATCGGGCGCGTCACCATCAAGCACTACGATCTGTGCGCACAGGCGCTGGCCAAGCTGGAACGTGGTCACGCTCGTGATATCGCTGATGTACGTGCGATGCTCGAGCGTGCGCTGGTCAGCAGCGCAGACCTGCGCGGGATGTTTGACGCGATCGAACCGCAGTTGTACCGGTATCCCGCGATTGACCCGGCGTCGTTCCGGCGCGCCGTAGATGAGATCGCCCATGATCGCTGATCGCCTCGCCGCCGCCCTCGCGGACCCCTAACGCATCGAACGAGACCTCTCGGCGTCGAGCGGTTCCTGGCCGAGATCAAGACCACCGCCAAGATTGGCGCTATGACTCGGTCCCACGTCTGCCGTGTGTGCGGGACCCGCGCTCCGGACCCACGCGAATTGTGCAGAGGCTCCCCAGGGAAGGCTGGGTTGCGTCGAGGACTAGCCGGGCAGATTCGCCGGCACCCAGTGAAGGAGAAGATCCCGCAGTTGTAATGCATCGATCGGCTTGCTCAGGTAGTCGTCCATGCCGGCACCGATACACGCTTCGCGGTCTCCCCGCATTGCGTTGGCAGTGAGGGCGACGATCGGTGTGCGGCGTTCGGTGCCTTCGATCGTCCTTATCCGGCGGGTCGCTTCGAATCCGTCCACCCCGGGCATCTGACAGTCCATGAACACGATGTCATAGGGCAGGTCACGCCACATTGTCACCGCTTCGGCGCCGTTCGCCGCCACGTCCACACGGCATCCAAACTTCTGGAGCATGCGGGCGGCGACCTTCTGATTGACCACGTTGTCCTCGGCGAGGAGGACGCGCACATGGTCGAGGGTTGCGTCCGGTACGTACGTCTTCTCAGATAGCTGCGCGGCCTCGGCGGACCTGGCTTCCCGCACCGTGTGGCGGGTTATGAACTGTTTGCCTTCGTGAGCCAGCACTGTCACCAGGATATCTCTGAGTGACTCGGGTGGAACCGGTTTGGTGACGTAACCGTCGAAACCGACTTCCCGAAAACGCCTGGCGTCTCCACGGTTTGGCGCGGACGTCGAAATCACCAGTCGCGGTTCCCCGAAGGCCTTGTCCGCAAGGATGGTCCGGGCAAGCCCCTCACCATCCATTCCAGGCATGAGATAGTCCGTCAGCACCATTGAGAACGGTTCTCCCGCCCGAGCTGCCCGTTGCAACATGTCCAATGCCATCCGGCCGGATTCGGCGCAATCAACGACCATGCCGTAGGTTTCCAGTTGTTCCTTGAACACTCGGCGATTGACGTCTATGTCGTCGACGACCAGGACCCGAACTCCGGAGACATCGACGTGCGGTATCTGATGGATCGCCATGTTGGCTTCGATCGCCAGAGGCATCTGAAACCAGAACGTCGATCCCCTGCCCAACTCACTCTCCATGCCTATCTCGCCGTCCATCAGTTCCACCAACCTCTTGCATATGACGAGGCCGAGGCCCGTACCGCCGAACCTTCGAGTGGTTGAGGCATCGGCCTGGCTGAACGGCTGAAACAGTCGGGTTTGGGAATCCGGGTCTACGCCGATGCCGGTATCGCGCACCTCAAAGCGAACGAGGGCTTCTTCTCTACCAACCTGCCTCGCCGCGTCTATGTGAATCATCACGTATCCACTTTGTGTGAACTTCACTGCGTTGCTCACCAGGTTGAGCAGGATCTGGCGAATCCGTCCGGGGTCGGCCAGAAAGTTCTTGGGCTGATCGGTGGGATATCGAATAACCAGCTCGAGGCCCTTGGCTTCTGCTTTGCCGACGACCAGTTCCATCACTTCTGCGACGGCCGTTTGCATGTCAAACGGGATTGGTTCGATTTCGAGCCTTCCAGCCTCGATCTTGGAGAAATCCAGGATGTCGTTGATGATGGTCAGGAGCGCATCCGCTGATGATCGAATGGTCGTCGCATGCTCCAACTGTTCCGGAGTCAGTTTCGTGTCGAGCAGCAGCTGTGTCATTCCCAGCACGCCGTTCATTGGTGTTCGAATCTCATGACTCATGGATGCGAGAAACTGACTCTTGGCCACAGTCGCCTCTTCCGCCCTGTCCTTTGCCACGGACAGTTCGTCGGTATGCTTTGCCAGTGCGTCGGCCTGTTTTTCGATTTTCGAACGCGCGGCTTCAACTTCCGCCACATAACGCTGGAGTTCTTCTTCGGCCTCCTTGGCTTCGCTGATGTCGCGGATCATCCCGGTGAAGAGCAGATCTTCGCCGACGCGCATCTCCGTGACGGACAATGCCATGGGAAAGTTGCTGCCGTCCCGGCGTTGCCCAATGACTTCGCGCCACGACCCGATAACCGTCTGTTGGCCGGTAGTCAGATACCGCTCGATGTACGAGTCGTGCAGACTCCGCGACGGTTCGGGCATCAGGGTCCGCACATTCTGCCCGACAATTTCATCCGGGCTGTACCCGAAGATTCGCCCGGCTCCAGGATTGAACGATTGGATGACGCCGTCCCCGCCGATCGTGACGAGACCGTCGACCATGGTCTCCACTACGGATCGGTGGCGCAGCTCGCTGGCACGCAGCGCCTTTTCCGATGCCTTTTGCGCTGTGATGTCGATGTCCGTGCCCACCATGCGTTGCGGAGTCCCGTCCGGATTCCACGCCACGATTCTGGCTCGATCCAGGTTGTATCGATACTCACCAGACTTCATGAGCAAACGGTTTTCGTTTATGTAGATCTCCGTCTCGCCATTGAAGTACTTTTCGACCTTCTGCAGCGTCGGGCCGATGTCATCGGGGTGAATCACAACCTTCCAGAAGTCGAAGTGCGGCAGCACCTCCTCGGGAGAATATCCGAGGGATTCAGCCCAGCGCGGGCTAAAGAAGACATCGCCTGTGTTGATATTCCAATCCCACAACCCGTCGCTCGATGCCTCGAGCGCGAACTGAAAGCGTTCCTGCGTTTCCCGCAGCTTCTCCTCGATCTTCCTCCGCTCCGCGACTTCACGACCCACTGTTCGGAAGGAATGGAACATGTTGATCAGGAGTCCGATGAGAACGCAGACGTAGCTGGCGGCCTTGAGTACGTGAGCTGCATCAAACTCCGCATCGAACAACTGTGCCGAAAGCGCCATGAACGGCAGCTGGACTGCCAGACTCACAATCAGGGACAGTACCAGCCAGTGTCCCAGCGGCTCAGTTTTCCACCCACCTTTCCTGAGATAACCAAGGAGAGCCACGCCGAAGATGCCGGCTGGAAGCAGTTCCTCCGGACGGTGGATGAAGAACTCCGGATAATACGCGCGTGGCAGGGGGACAAATGCAAAGAACACGAAACTCGCCAGCGTCAGAAGGCCCGCTCCGACATAGACGGCGCGCTCGTCCAGCCCGTGGACAGTCCCCTTGTGCATTGAACGCCGATTGGTGACGAGGCCCCAATAGAGCAGGACGGCCAGAAACATGCGCGAGGTGAGCCAACTCCACGGTATCAGGGAGCTGTGCTCCGATGGAAACGACGGGGCGAGGAACGGTGAAGTGACGATGGCATGGTAACCGTCCAACAGGCCGGTACCGATAAAGGCAACGCCGAGGATGAGAAACGCGTCGTTCCTTCCGCTGTAGTAACGCACCAGCGCCATGCAACCGGTTACAAGCGCGAGTGCGGTCGTCACCGACTCCAGGACAGTGTGCACGTACACGTCGCTCTGCCAGGGCAGCGCGCGAACGACCGCGTAAACCAGGACGAGCCCAACTCCGACAACCCCGTAAGTCAGCAGGCGCTGCCCGGGCGAGAGCGCTCGTTCAGGGGGGTGCGTTGGGCGGATCGGAGACGCTTGACTCATTTTACTGGTATGTGAACGACCCTCCAACCGACGATTTCGCGGCTGGAGAGGGCGTTCTTGTCGATGCTTTTGAGACCCGGCCTCAAAGGATCAGGGGCTTATGGTCATTATCGGTGTGGCGGGGGTTTTCCTTGATGTGAACGTCGATTCACCGGGAACCGCCGCTCATCCCATTTGCTGATTGAACCGGTCTTCCTACCACGTGGACCAATCCCGAGCGTTTCACTGACAGCGGAGGACTGCGACCGGGTCCACTCGTTGTGCCCTTCGCGCCGGGAGGAAACTCGCTGTCAGGGCCGTGAGGGTGAGAGTCAGCGTCACCACAACATACGTTGCTGGATCCACAGGCGTCACTTCGAACAAAAGGGTGCTCATGAAACGACTAAGGCCCACGGCTGTAATGAGTCCGAGAACCGCGCCGACCAGTACAGGCTTCATTCCATAGCCCAACATCAGACGCATCGTATCACGCCCTGTCGCACCTAACGCCACACGGACACCCAGCTCGTGTTGCCGGTACTGCTGAGCCATGGAGACAACCGTGTAGACACCAACCGTTGCCAGTAGCAACCCCGCAAGGGCAAACGCGGTCATTACGATAGCGTTGAATCGTGGCCGCGCAATCGCGTCGGAGAGCATCTGCGTCGCAACTTCGACATTCCGAAGCGGCAGATCGTTGTCGATCGTCCAGATGGCGCCCTTGAGCAGCGACAGCACGCTTCTCGGGTCGCCCGTGGTGCGTATGACGAAGGGCCGCGTGTTGAGGTTCCACGTGTGATACGGCTGGTAGATCTGCAATGTCTCTGATTCCTGAAGCATGCCCGACAGGTGAACGTCGGACACCACCCCCACTATCGTGATCCAGGAACCTTCGTTACCCGCGCGATAGCGTTGTCCTACCGCCGATTCACCGCCGAAGTATGTGCGCTCGAACGTCTCGTTAACAACGACAACGCCCTTCGCCTTCGTATTGATCTCAGCGCGCGTAAAGCCTCGCCCGCGAATGTGCATGCCAAGCGTTTCGAAGAAACCGTCGGATACGAGATCGACCATGACGAGTCGAGACGGGGCCGGTTCACTGGCGCCTTCAACCTGCACCTCCGACTCCATGACGCCGACGGTGCCAATGCCACCCACGGCCATTCGTTGTACGGCCGGCAAGGCGCCGATCCGGTCGCGGACATCCCGGATGAAACCCTCCCGTGTGGGCTCGTTGGGATAACGAGACTCTGGGAGGTGTATACCGAATGTGATGAGATTCGTGGCCTGAAACCCGGGATCGTGCTGCGACAGTTCCATGAGCGTCCGCATCATGAGACCGGCCCCCACGAACAGCACGGTGGCCATGGCAACTTCGAGCGCCACCAGGATATTGCGCAGCCCGGTACGCATAGGAGTCGAGTGCCCGGAGCGACCGCTGTTAAACAGGGCCGCCAGGTTCAGCCGTCGCACCTGAGTCAAGGGAACAAGTCCAAACGCGAGCGTTATGACAGTGGTGATCCCGATAGCCGTCACCAGCACTGGGGTGTCGAATCTCACGCCGCGTAGCGCAGCCAGGCCTTGGGGTGCAAGGGTGCGAAGTAGATGAAGTGCCGGACCTGTGAGCGCGAGAGCAAGAACAGCGGCGGCTGTCGTAATGAACGCGCTCTCCACCAACAGCTGCCTAACCATTCTTGGCGTACCGGCCCCGAGCGATTGCCGCAACGCCAACTCGTGACTCCGCGTCACGCCGCGAACGAGCAGCATATTGGCGACGTTGATACAGGCAACCAGGAGTACGAAACCGACCGCACCCAGCAGTACCCAGAGGCCAACCTTCAAGCTGGACGACACGGTGTCTATTGGTCGGCTGACATCGACCGTCCACCCATTTGGCGTACCGGTTTCGACCTCGATCTGCGCATGAATCTGCCCCAGCTCATGTTCGGTCTGGACGGTGGTAACGCCCGACCGCAGCTTGACCATTGTGGCATGACGATTTGCGGCGGGGATCAAGAAGGCATAATCGAGCTGAGAACTGCGATTAGCCGGAAAAAAAGAGTCGGCCAGGCGTGGGGCGATGCCAATCACCGTGTGGGGCTCATCGTTCAGTGTGACTGTCTGACCGATGATCTCGCGATCCCGATTGTAGTGGCGCTGCCAATGTCGTTCGGCCAATATCACGACACGGTTCTGGCCTTCAACGGTATCGGCCGGTTGAAAGGCGCGTCCGATGACGGGCTGAATCCCGAGAAACGGAAACAGCTCAACGGAGGCGACGCCAACCGTGACTTGTTGCGGCTCACCACCGGTGCGCACGAGCATGGCGTCGGATCCCCAGGTAGCAAGCTCCTCGACGGTCGTGGCTCGTTCCCTCCAGGCATTGACGGAAACGGGATCCGGTGAAAACCGCATGCCACCGCTCGGACTCTCATGCCAAACACGCGCCATGCGGTCACCATCCGTGAACGGTATGGGATTCAATACCGTGCTGTTTACCGCACTGAACATCACGGTACTGGCAGCGATGCCGACACCGAGCGTGGAAATAGCAACCACCGAAAACGTCGGTTGCCTGACGATGTTCCGCAGCGCATATCTCGCGTCTTGCCATAGATTCTGCATGAGAGCACCTCGGTTGATTGATCCTGGAACAGCGATACCATACACGGAGGAGCACGCGCGTCGGATACGAACGTAGGAACCGAAGCGCCCCAACGCGCGCCTACGCGCGGTCGGCTCATCCAAACCTGCCCGCACGCCGGCGCGCACGAGCATCTCGATGTGGAATTGGAGTTCCTCATCGATGTCCTGCTGAATCAGGGACGCAACGAGCTGGTTCCACCAGCGGCGAGCGAAATGCACCGGCTATTCTGACGTGCGTAACATTCGGCCAACGGCGGAGGCGTATTTGCCCCACTCTTCGGTCTCGCGATGCAGCGTCTTACGGCCGACGGCCGTGATCTCGTAAAACTTGGCGCGGCGCTGGTTCTCTGAGCGACCCCAGGACGCCTTGATGAGGCCTCGCTGCTTCATCCTGTGCAGGGCGGGGTAGAGCGAGCCCTCTTCCACCTTCAACACATCGTTTGTTGCTGCTTCGATGGTGCGGGCTATCTGATAGCCGTGTTGACTCTCCCTCTCGATGGCCTTGAGGATGAGGAGCGTCAGTGTCCCGTGGAGCAGGTCAGGTCGGTCTTTACCCATGAGAATCCATCCCTTGGCATCGCTAGGGGACGATACAATCGTTCCCCTAGAGATGCAAGGGCTGATTACGTATTACAGACGATGACATGTCCGGCACGCGATCCGGACTTTGTGAGCACGCCGAGGTTTTCAGGGCGTCTTCGTGGCGACCCGCTATTGTGATCTTTGCTTCCTCATGTGCCAGAGCTTCGGCGATCCCTCGGTCGATACCCTCACTACCTCCCGTTATCAGGGCGACCTTGTCCTTCATTTCAATTAACGTCTCCCCGAGAGCGGGTCCTTCCATGGGTCCGCTTTGCTTTCGCGGGCCGGATCGGCTTAATCTATCCGAGCGTTCCGCGCGGCGTTGAAAAACGGGCCGTTCATCAATCATCAACCCCCACCCTCTCGAGCTGGGGGCATCAGTTGAGGATACGAGGAGGGTCATGCCGGAATCAGATCCTGGTGCCATCGTTCGACAGACGATTCGCAGTCGTCGCACGACCAAGGCATACTCCGATGCCCCCCTCCAACACGCCACCGATCGATCTGTCGTAGAAGAACTCGTTGAGACGGCGGGATGGGCCCCTTTTCACCGTCCGGCTGCGTCCGTGCATCTCCAACGGGACACGTTGACGTCTGTTGTGCCGTGGCGATTCTACATGCTGGATGCCGCGTGCTGTCGGCGCGTTAGGCAACGGCTGTTGGATCAAAACAGCGAGACCAAGGTACCGCGAATGCTCGCCGCCGCCACGGCACTCATTCAGGTCACGTGGCTACCCACGCCATCCAAAGGTCCCTTCGAGGGGTTGTTCGAGCCGAGCATTGTCAACATGGAGCACATAGCGGCGACGGCGGCCGCCGCTCAAAATCTCGTGCTGGCCGCCACGGCGCGGGGGATTCCGTCGTACTGGTCGAGTGGCGGTGCGTTGCGGGATCGCGAAGCGTTCGGATGGCTCGATATTCCCGAACGTGAGATTCTGCTCGGCTCGGTGTACTTGTTCCCCTCGGACCTCGAACCGTGCGAGACCACCGGCGGGAGCCTGAGGGAGCAACGCGGCGACGTGACCACCTGGGCGCAATGGGTGGAGCTGGACGACTCAGCCAAAGAGTGAGACGGGCCGGTCTCAGTTGCCGACGCTTCCTTCAGCGGTTTTCCACGCCGAGCTGTTGGAGAAGGAACGTGATTTCCATCGCCTGATCGGCGATCCTCCGGCTGAATGGCAATCCACGAGCGCCGGCATGTCCGGCCTTTGCGTGATAACGCAGGATCACGGGGAGACCGGACCGCGTTGCGGCCTGAAGCCCGGCCGTCATCTTCCGCGCGCCGAGTGGCGGTACGCGAGTGTCCAGATCACCCGTGGTGAACATAATGGCCGGGTACCGTGTCCGCGGTTGAACATTCTGATACGGCGAGTACTGCCGGATCGCCTCGAATTGCTCCGGAATACGAGCGTCGCCGTACTCCAACAATGCCGGGGCATTGTTGCTCGTCGTGTGTCGGAAGAAGCGGAGGATGTCGACATCGGGGAACCCGATTGCGACCGCACGGAACAACTCGGGTCGCTGGGTCAGGGCAGCGCCAACCAGCAGCCCACCGTTGCTGGACCCCTGAATCGCCATCTTGTCCGGGTTCGTGTACCCGTTCTCGACCAGCCATTCGGCGGCAGATATGAAATCATCGAACACGTGCTGCTTGTTGACGAGCATGCCATCGCGGTGCCACGATTCTCCGAACTCGCTCCCACCCCTCAAGGTGGCAACGGCGTAAACACCTCCCATCTCGACCCAAAGGGCGGCTGTGGTGCTGAAGCCTGGCTTTCGGGCCACGTAAAATCCTCCGTAACCAGTCAGCAGCGTCGGATTCTGGCCGTTGAGCTCGATGTCGTCTCGGTGTACCAGGAACATCGGGGCTCGGGTGCCGTCTGATGAAGTACGCCACACCTGGGATGCCACCACGCCCTCGGCATTCCAGTCGGGTCCTTCCCGCTCCCAGATCGTTCTTTCGCCAGTAGCCAGATCGATCCGGTACACGGTCGGTGGTGTGGTAAACGACGACAGCGTGAGAAACGCTTCGCCGTCGCGTCCGCCGCGGATCGATGCACTGTGGAGTTCGGGGATCGAGATCTCTCCCGCGGGTGTCCCGTCCGTCTCGAATATGCGGATCTGGTTGCTGACGTCATGGAGATAGGTGACATAAAACTTGTCGTCGATGAGGGCAAAATCCTCCAGGAGGTCGTCGGCCTCCGAAATCACCTCCCGCCAGTTTTCGTGATGGGGTTCGGTGAGGTCGACGGCAACCAGGCGGTTCTTGTCGGCCTCGAAATCGGTCCGCATATACAACGTGCCGTCGATGAACCGTGGATAGAATCGTGCGTCAACGCCGGTGACGATTGGAGTCACGGCACCACCGCGCTGCCAGTCCTGTACGTGGACTTCTGTGCGCGCCCAGCCGTATTGCACACTATAAATGAAGAAACGGCCTTCGGCTGCCTGACTCACATTGATGAAGGTTTCGGGTCCGTATCCTTCGCCGAAGATAATTCGATCGCTGGTGAGGTCGGTCCCGAGGGCGTGGTAGAGCAGTCGCGGCCCGATCTCACGCGAACGCCTGACGTAGTAGAAACCAGCTCCGTCGCGTGAGAAAAAGATCGAACCATAAAGAGACCGGGGGAGACTGTCTGGAAGGTCAACCCCATTCGCGAGATCACGCACCCGAATACGGACCTCATCCTGCCCGCCGTCGCGCTGATTGTACGCCATCAGGTTGCCGTCCGGAGAAAACGTCACGATATCAAAGCGCGTAGTAGTGTCCGGACTCATGGCGTGCGGATCCAGGACGACTTCGTATTCGCCATCAGGATCGATTGGCCCGTCGGACGGTTCCTCCGGTGCGGGTCGCCGATAGAGGACCGGCAATTCCTGACCCACTCGGCGGAGGGTGAAGTATTCGTACTCACCGGCCCGTTGGGGCGAAGGCGAGTCGGCGATATCCATCAATGCCGTTAGGCGTCGCTCGACGAGTGCGCGCAGTGCGGACTCCCCGACCACCGTCTCCGCATACGCATTCTGCTCAGCGAGCCATGATCGGGTCTCCGGCGCCTCCTGATTCTCGAGCCAGCGGTACGGGTCGACGAACGCGACGCCATGGAGGGTGTCCGCAACCTCTTCCACCCGGGTATCCGGCGGAGGCGGGTACGGTGAGCACGCGACAGCGAGACATCCAACACCAATCGCGGTCCTCAAGGCGCGGAAGTGCGGTGCGTGCGCGAAGTTCGTCCCGGATTTCGGAGTTTCGCCGTGCCCCGCAAACTCCCATCGACCGGGGATGCGAGGCGCTTTGAGGTCTTGCGGTGTCATCGTGCCCTCAGTTGTTCGATAGAAGCGTCACCGTAGCTCTCCCCTTCAGGCTCAGTCGGTCCCGGGACCGGGCGTGGGAGCGATCGCGGTCGGGATGGCTAAGATACGGGTTCTCCTGCATTTTGGTAACGAACGTCGGGTGTCGATCGCTCAATGCCACCATGAGGTCAAATGGGGCGGGGGTCCGAATCGTTGGGCGAGGTTCCTCGAAAGCCCGAGTAATACGGGTCGATATTCGCCCTCGAGATCGGTCCCTTTCCCCGTCTACCGGTCCCGCCGCCCCGTGATGACTTCCCGAGGCGAGTAGTCGACCAATTCTGAGCCGGAGGTGCATGTGAGAGGCAACACAAACGTACCCTTGGGTGTCACAGCGTCGATCCTCGTCATGGGTGTTGCAGGTGGCCCGAGTGATGGGGTGATGAGAGAGACAGCGCGAGCCGGGATGGTTGCCACGGCGCAGGAGTTCATCTCGCTCCTCGACACGGAACAGCGTTCGAGAGCCCTTCACGGTTTTGATGCGGACGTCCGCTTCGACTGGCACTTTGTCCCGCGGGAACGGACCGGCTTGCCGTTTGGGGAGATGACTGCCGAACAGCGGGCGGCCGGTCACGCCTTACTGCGCAGCGCGTTGAGCGCGGCGGGGTACCTCAAGGCCAACGGCATCATGCACCTCGAACAGATTCTGGGTCTCATCGAGAACCGAACGAATCGGCGTGATCCGGAGGCATACTTCTTCTGGATCTTTGGCACACCTTCGCCGGATGTTCCGTGGGGGTGGCGTTTTGAGGGGCATCACCTGTCGATCAATTTCACGTCCGTCACTGACAGCATCGTCGTGTCTACGCCGACGTTCATGGGGGCCAACCCGGCTACCGTGCCGTCGGGGCCGTTTGCCGGCACGCGGTTTCTGGGCGCCGAGGAGGATCTGGCACGTGGACTCGTTTTGTCCTTGACCAATCAGCAGCGCGCGCGGGCAGTCATCTCCACCGAAGCCCCCAGGGACATTATTACGGGAGCCGATCGCGAGGTCACCCTGGAGCGGATCGAAGGTCTTCCCGCGTCCGAGATGTCGGAGGACCAAAGAAGCCAGCTCCACCACGTAATAATGGAATACGTGGGGAACATGAAGCCAGACATTGCCCGCCGACAGCTCGCCAAGCTCGAGGCGGCTGGCATGGGGCGACTTCATTTTGCCTGGGCGGGCAGTCTCGAACCGGGAGAGGGTCATTACTACCGGATCCATGGACCGACCGTCCTCATTGAGTACGACAATACGCAGAGCAATGCCAATCACGTGCATAGCGTTTGGCGTGACTTAACCGACGATTTTGGCGGCGATCTCCTGCGCCAGCATTACGACGAGGCTGACCACCATCACTGAACGGGGCATGTCGCGAGGTGTCAACTCCCAAACGAACGCTTGGGACGAGGGTGCTGCGCGGCGTGGCATCCTCGACACTCCTGGAGCGGCCGGTATTCGACTCGTGCGGCACCGGCCGCGGAACGGAAGAACCCGCGTTTGTTTGGCACCGTGTCACCAACGCTGAAGTGGTCACCGGAACTCGTACGCCTGACTCGCGAACTGTACCGTGCAGTCTCAACCGGTGACGACGCGTTCTTTTCCCGGTTCCTATCGCGTGGCGCATGCTGTGTGGTCATTGGAACGGGTCCGGACGAGTGGTGGGAGAACCACGCAGACGCGCTTGCGGCCATTCGTGAACAGATGCACGCGGTCGGTGACGGCGTTGACCTGACGGGCGGTGCGATCATCGCGTACGAAAGGGGAGAGGTGGGTTGGGTCTCGGACCGTCCGACCTTCAGGCTTGGCGTTACCGTAGTGGCGTGTCGTCATACCTCCGTGTTCAACCGTGAGGACGGCGACTGGCGGATCGTCCAGCACCACTTCTCGATTGGGATCACCAACGAAAACGCCTTCGGTCCGGACGCGGCAAGGCTGGAATAGCGCGTCCGTGCGACGGCAGTGAGGCCTCACGCATGAAGGTGTCTACACGAACATCTGGCGTCACACTTCATCAGGGGGGCGGCTAATTGAAGGTATGTCGACCACACTCCAGGGGCAGACCGCAGTTGAGCCCGTATCGTGGCATGCGCTCGAAACAACGGCGGCGGCCGAGACTCTGGGCGTGCCCGCGAGTGGTCTCACCAGCCGGGAAGTGGCCCGGCAGATCGCTCGCTTTGGTCCAAACAAGGTTGAGCCCCCCGAGCCGCCATCACGGTGGTCGATTCTGCTGCGACAATTCCAAAGTCCACTCATCTATGTTCTCGAGGGAGCCGCTCTCCTTGCCCTGGCGCTTGGCGAGTTCTCCGACGCGGGTTTCATCGCGGCCGTTCTCCTGGTCAACGCGCTCATCGGATTCATAAACGAGGCGAAAGCCGATCGGGAAGTTCGTGCTTTGTCCCGGCTCGTACGCACGCGCGCGCGCGTATTCCGGGACGGACACGCCACCGAAATCGACAGCGAACAAGTCGTACCAGGCGACGCTCTGCTACTCGAATCCGGCATGCGCGTGAGCGCTGACGCACGGTTGTCCGAGACACATGGGCTGCGAATGGACGAGTCGCTCCTGACGGGCGAATCCGTGCCGGTAGCCAAGGAAGCCGATGACGTCCTGGCTGAGGGGACACCACTTGCGGAGCGGCAAAACATGGTGTTTGCCGGCACGGTCGTGGCGACTGGGAGAGGACTTGCTTTGGCCGTTGCCACTGGTGCCTCGACCGAGGTTGGAGCCATCGCTACCCAGTTGGCCACCGTCGATCCACAGCCACCACCGCTGATTCTCCGAATGCATCGTTTCGCGAGGGTGATTGGCTGGGCCGCGATTGGGCTGGCGGCGTTCATGGTGGCTGTCGGCCTGGCGCTGCGTCAACCTTTTACGGAATTGCTCCTGTCCGCCGTTGCCCTTGCGGTCTCCGCCGTGCCCGAGGGGCTGCCAATAGCGTTGACCGTGGCCCTCTCCGTCGCGGTGGCGCGCATGTCACGGCGGGGAGTTGTCGTGCGTCACCTTCCCGCTGTCGAGGGACTTGGCAGTTGCGCGGTAATCGCCACGGACAAGACCGGGACGTTGACCAGGAATCAGCTCACGGTCGAGCGTCTGGTCACGGGCGGGCACGAGTACACGGCTTCCGGAATCGGCTATGCGCCGATTGGTGAACTCTGCCATGACGGGCGGTCCGTGATCCTCGCTGAAGACCGGGGACTCTTCCGCCTGCTGCGCGCAGTTTGTCTCGCCAACGAGGCAAGTCTGGTCCAGGTTTCCGCTGCGGCGGCTGAGTGGGAATGGTCCGGCGATCCGACCGACGTGGCCCTTCTCTCCGCCGCGTTGAAAGGCGGCTGCGACCCCACCGAACTGGCGCAAGCACATCGACCCGTCGCCAGCATTCCGTTCGAGTCGGAGCGGCGGTACGCTGCCAGCTTCCACGAGTACCACGGTGGAGGTCTCGTGTGCGTCAAGGGCGCACCTGAGCAGGTGCTGGAGATGTGCGATGTCGAACTGGCGGGCGGGAATGGTGGTTCCGTTCCACTGGATCGAACGGCTGCACACGCTGCGGTGCGCGATGTTATGCGAGCCGGATACCGGGTCCTCGCGGTCGCCGACGCTGAGACGAGTTCGCCTTTCTCAGAAGACTCTGCGCCCTCAACGCCGTCGGGCCTCGTCTATCTGGGTCTGGTGGCAATGACCGACCCGCCCCGCGACGGTGTGCCTGACGCCATAGCCCGCTGCCACGATGCGGGGATCCACGTGTTGATGATCACCGGTGATCACGCGACAACGGCGGCCGCCATTGCCGAACGCATTGGCATGGCACCGGCCGACTCGCCGGTTTTGGAGGGCGCCGCGATCAGCGCCATGACCGACGACGAGTTGATGCGCGAGATACATCAGTACCACGTCGTCGCTCGTGCCACGCCTGCTGACAAACTGCGCGTTGTAAAAGCGTGGCAAAGCCGGGGAGCTTACGTCGGTGTGACGGGCGACGGTGTAAACGACGCACCTGCCTTGCGACAGGCGAATCTGGGAATCGCCATGGGCAAGAGTGGCACCGACGTCGCGCGCGAAGCCGCGGAACTCGTGATCACGGACGACAACTTTGCCAGCATTGTTGGTGGGGTGGAGGAGGGTCGCGTCGCTTACGACAACGTCCGCAAGGTCACCTATCTTCTCGTGTCGACGGGCCTCGGTGAAGTCCTGCTCGTAATCTCGGCGCTTGCCCTGGGTCTCGGCCTGCCCATGACGGCTGTCCAACTGCTGTGGCTGAACCTTGTGACCAATGGTATCCAGGATGTGGCCCTGGCCCTCGAAGCTGGAGAGCCGGGCGCTCTGAACAGACCACCACGGCCATCACGTGAACGGATCTTCAATCGCTTGATGATCGAGCGTACGGTGCTGGCGGGGCTCGTGTTTGGTGGGATTGGGTTGTGGTCGTGGAATACATGGTTGGCGGCCGGGATGCCAGTGGCGGAGGCGCGTAATCTTCTCGTGCAGCTCTTCGTCCTGTTCGAGATCTTCCATATCGGTAATTCCCGGTCCGAGACGACATCCATGTTCCGCCTCAGTCCCCTTCGCAATCCACTTCTGGTGGCAGGCACCGGAGCGGCGTTGGGTATCCACCTCGTTGCGATGTATACGCCGGCCCTACAACGTCTCATTGGCGTATCTCCAATCACCCTGAATCAATGGATGGAATTGGTGCTCTATGCCGCGCCGATACTCGTGATTATGGAAATGCATAAATGGGCACGGAATCGATGGCCCGTCCGCTTGGGAGCGGTTCAGCCGCGGATCGCACAAGGGTCGGGGGCAGGATGACGATTGGAGTTGGAGAGCGAAGGTTGCGAAAGTAGGGCCCGGGAGGCAATCGACGTTACTATCAACGTAAGGGTTGGGATTTCACCAACAACCACCACGTACCGAGAGTTCACGCAGCACAGTCAAAACGCGCTACTACAAACTGACAATGCCCATATTGATCAAGAACATACTCGTTGGTTACGACGGTTTCGACCGGAACGAAGGTCTTCCGGCGTTGGCGGTCTCGTTGGCCCAGGAGCACGAGGCGCGACTCCATGTTTTGAACGTGATACCTGAGCTACCTCACAAAGCTTGGAAGTCCAAGCACATTTCGGCTGAAGAAGTTCACGCCGCGCTGGTTGAGAACCGGAGGCAACAGCTCGAGCAGCTACTCGCAACGGCGCGTCGGAAGGGATTGAACGCCCGCTCGGTCATCAGGATCGGGCGTCCCCACGAAGAGCTGATTCGAGAAGCGATCTCGATCAGTGCTGACCTGCTTATTGTCAGTGATGAGCCCATTCACGGCGACAGGCGTGGCTTTGGGACAGTGACGAGAAAGCTTTTGCGTGAGTGTCCCTGTCCTGTCCTGGCCAAGCGCGATCATCGCAGGTTCAAACACCGACACGTACTGGCCGCGGTTGATGTCGAGCCCGTCGAACCGGGCTCGGAGTCTCCCAACCGCGTCATCCTCGACATGGCCATGACCATCGCGCGCCGAGCCGCGAGCAGGCTGATTGTTTTGCATGTATGGTCCCTGTGGGGCGAGAACCTGCTGAAGGGTGGGGGACGGCTCCAGGAGGTGGAACTTCACGACCTTCTCGAGGGGACGAGAAGTGAGCGGGCGCAGCTAGTGGAGGACCTGATGTCGCAGGCCAAGATGGAGGACATTGACGCGCGTTTGGAACTCGTCAAAGGTGAGGCGCGTGATCTGCTGCCAAGCATCGTGGCCGCACAAGACATCGATCTCGTCGTCATGGGCACTGTGTGCCGTGCCGGCCTCAAGAGCATCCTGATTGGCAACACGGCCGAAAAGGTGCTCAACGACCTCACATGCTCCGTGCTTGCGGTCAAGCCGCCGGGCTTTGTTTCGCCGGTTTCACTCTGAATGCAGGACGGCAGACCGACACTGATAATTGGGGGTACGCGAGGCACAGGACTGCTGATCGCCCAGCTCATGCTCCGCAAGGACATTCCGGTGTGCGTGCTCGGCCGCAGTCCGCAGCGCGCGGCCTCCCGGCTTCCGGATCCTGTCGATCTGGTACGGGCGGATATCACCAGGATCGAGACCCTCCGTCACGCTATCGCCCGCGCCGGACACATCATCTTCACGGCCGGGGTACCCAGCGGCCGCCCGTCCACCGAAAGACGCATCAAGGCGACCGAGTACGACGGGACGCTGAACGTCTTGCAGGTCGCCCGTGAGACGGGGTTCAGCGGTCGCTTGATGTACATGACGGCCAGTGGGGGCAGCACCCGCAGCTTCGCGAGTACATTCCTCAACCTGTACAAAGGGAACACGCTGCTCTGGCGCGGCCGAGCCGAATCCGCAATTCGCTCCAGTGGGATTGACTACACGATCATTCGGACCGGCATTCTGCTCAATAGTCAGGGTGGGGTGCGCGCATTACACGTCACTCAATCCGACCTCCCGTTGTCTACGCGTTACCGCATCGCGCGCGCGGACGTTGCAGAGGCATTTGCGGCGGCACTCCATCATCCACAGGCTTCGCGTGCAACTTTCGACGTCGTGTGGAAACCGGGACGTCGCCGCGAAACCTGGGATGATCTGTTGAGCAATCTGCGCCCGGATTCATGATCTTCCGGGGCGGCGTCCGTTCAGTCTGATCCCAACAAGCACCACGCCGAGGAACGAAGCCATTGGACATCGAGCGATTACGGCTGGAAACACCTGGATGCGAGCACCGCATCCATCTGAATAACGCGGGTTCGGCTCTCATGCCCGAACCGGTCGTGCGAGCCATACAGGATCACATTACACTCGAGAGTCAAATTGGCGGGTACGAGGCGGCAGATGCACGTCGCGACGCTGTGGAGAACGCCTATAAATCGGTAGCGGAGTTCATTGGCGTGCAGTCGCGGAACGTCGCATTTACCGAGAATGCGACGGCTTCCTACGTGCAGGCGCTTTCCTGCATACCATTTGAACGCCATGACGTCATTCTCACGACGCGCAACGACTATGCCTCCAACCAAATCCAGTTTCTTTCTCTGGAGAAACGATTGGGCGTGCGGATCCATCGCGTACCAGATCTCGAGGAAGGCGGAGTGGACGTGCAGGCGATGGCGGAGATGATTCGCCGTCATCGTCCCAAGCTGGTGTGTGTGTCGCACGTTCCGACGAATTCAGGACTCGTGCAGGATGTCGCCGCGGTGGGCGTCGTGTGCCGCAACGAAGGAGTACTCTATCTGGTAGATGGGTGCCAGTCGATCGGACAGATTCCGGTCGACGTGAACGGGATCGGGTGCGATTTCCTGTCGGCAACGGCCCGCAAGTTCCTGCGGGGACCCCGCGGCGCCGGTTTTCTCTTTGTGTCCGATCGCGTGCTGGAGCGGGGATTCGAACCCTTGTTTATTGACATGAGGGGAGCAGATTGGGTGGCGGAGAATCAGTATCGCGCCGCGCCGGACGCGAGGCGTTTCGAGAACTGGGAGTTTGCGTGGGCGCTCGTGCTTGGTATGGGAGAGGCGGCACGTTATGCAGTCGCCCTTGGAATCGAGCAGATCGAAGCACGAGTACGAACGCTGGCGGAGCGCTTACGAGAGAGGCTCGGCGGAACCGACGGTGTGCTTTTGCTGGACCGCGGGAAGAAGTTGTGCGGCCTGGTGTCCATCGCGATTGATGATCGCCATCCAGCCGAGCTGGCTGCAGCGCTGCGGGGCAGGGGGATCAATACCAACGCGCAGATTCGCATCCACGCTGTAATCGATTACGACGACAAGGGAATCACGGAATCGCTGCGACTGTCCCCACACTATTATAATACCGTGGAGGAAGTGGATCAGGCAGTGAACACTATTCGGGAACTGCTGTCGGTTCCGCCCTGATGCGTCGTATCCTCCCCTGTTGCCGTGTTCCCTGACGCCGCTGCACCACCCCGACCGATTGTCGGCCGGCATGATGGCCGGTGCCCCTGTGAGTGGGGCGGAGCATGCTAGGGCACGGTGGGTCGCCGCTTTGCTTGACCAGAACGATTGGGTAGGATCAGAAAGGTCGAATTGCGAGGACTATGAGTGCAGTCAATCCGTTACAGGACCCTCGAAGCGGTTCAGAGGCGCTTTCGCGAAGGCGCTCGACTACATGACTCGCCTAACGACGACTCCGATGACCGCGCAACCGCAAGACTCTGCGGTGACACGCTCCCTGGACCGGGCGTGTGGAGGGAGGGCCATACCCGGGAATCGAGTCGTCCATCTTCAGGACGGCCCGGAGGCGTTCGCTGCCATGCTGGAGATCCTTGACGGTGCCCGGTTCCGAATCAACTTCGAGAACTATATCATCCGCGATGACGATGTCGGCCGGCGGTTTGCCGATCACCTGACGGACGCTGCCAGTCGCGGTGTTGACGTTCACGTTCTGTACGACCACTTGGGCTCGCGAGGCACATCGCGTTCCTACTGGAAGCGGCTGCGTCAGGCGGGTGTTACCGTCCTCCCGTTCAATCGGATCAATCTGCTCCACCCGCTCCGTTCCATTCAGCGAGATCACTGCAAATTCGTGTCGGCGGACGGGAGCCGGGCAGTCGTCGGCGGCCTGTGTATCGGTGATGAGTGGGCGGGCCGTCCGGACGAAGGGGGTCCCAGGCCGTGGCGGGACACGGCGGTGTTGGTCGAAGGCCCGGTAGTGCCGGCGCTCGGCAATGGTTTCAGCCGTCGGTGGGTGCAAGCGGGAGGGGTTCCGCTTGACGGCAGTTTGGCGAATGCCAATGAACCAAAAGGCGCGGCCTCCATCAGACCCATCGACGGCGTTCCGGGTAAGCTCCGCCTCTTCCAGGCAATTCAGCTGTTGGCGGCCGGTGCCGCCCATCGCCTCTGGATTACAGACGCCTATCTCGTTGCGCCGAGTCCGTTCTATGCGGCGCTGGTGTCTGCTGCTCGCGATGCCGTCGATGTGCGGTTGCTCCTTCCCGGTCGCACCGATATCCCGGCCGTGCGCGCGCTTACCCGTGTGGGGTACCGCGAGTTGCTCGAGGCGGGGGTGCGCATATGGGAATGGCACGGTCCGATGTTGCACGCCAAGACCGTGTTGACCGACGACATCTGGTTCAAGGTAGGATCGTCGAATATCAATCCGTCCAGTCTCCTCAGTAACTATGAACTCGATCTGCTCGTGGAGGACGTTGAGTTGGCGACCGCCGCCTCTCATCAGTTCCGTCGCGATCTCGGCAACGCCGTGGAGATTGTGTTGAGAGCGCGTCGTGTCCCGCAACCACTGGCCAGCCGCTTGCCAAAGGCCGTCGTTCCAGCGGAACGGCCGCCAACGGAGCGCGCCCCCGGTGCGCGCGGTGAACTCGGTAAGCGCGCCGCCGTGACCTTGAGTCAGGTGGCAGGTGCCGCCCGTCGTTCCATAGGTGGCGCAATCGCATTCGCCGCAGTGGGTGTTGGCGTCTTGTTCATCGCCCTCCCTCGAGTGATGGCCTACCTTCTGGCCGCAATGGCCTTCTGGTTGGCGGTCGTGGCGGTGTGGGAAGGAATGCGTCGCCGCGCGTACCGTGGAGACTGAGCCCCCCCTGACGTGCTGAAAGACGATCTCCTTCGGCAATCGGATTTCGAACTCGCGGAAACGCACATCTCGTGGGTCTTTCTTGGTGACCGCGAGGTATGGAAAGTAAAGAAGCCGGTCGACCTGGGTTTCCTGGACTTTTCCAGCCAGGCAAAGCGGAAGGCTGCCTGCGAGGCCGAGGTACGGCTCAACAAACGGCTTGCCCCGGATGTGTATCTCGGTGTCGTGCCCGTGACGAAGGATGACGTCGGTCACCATTTTCTGGGTGGTGATGAAGATCGCGCTGTGGATTGGGCAGTGCACATGCGCCGACTGGCAGACGCCGATCGCGCGGACATGCGTGTTGAGGAGGACCGGTTGACTCCGGATCACGTCGAGGCTTTGGCACAGCGAATCGCAGCTTTCCATGCAGATGCGCGATGTGACACCGAGACGGCAGAGTTTGGAACAATCGAGTCCATTCGCGTGAATGTCGAGGAGAACTTCGCGCAGACGCGGCAGACCATCCAGGCGCACCTGACGCCGGCCGAGGCGCGTCAAATCGAGGATCGTCAGCGCGGGTTTCTGGAGAACCACCAGGATCGGTTTCGCGCCCGCATCGCCACTGGTCGCATCCGAGACGGCCACGGAGACCTTCGGCTCAATCAGATGTATATCGATGATGCCGGGAATGCGCGGATTCTCGATTGCATCGAGTTCAACGAACGGTTCCGCTACGCGGATGTGTGCGCCGACGTGGCGTTTCTGGCCATGGACCTCGCGTGGCACGGGCGGGCGGATCTCGCCGAGCACTTCTTGTCACGTTATGCGCGTTACAGTGGAGACTATGACCTGTACCCGCTGGTTGATTTCTACGAGAGTTACCGGGCATTCGTTCGGGGAAAGGTTCTCTCGATACTGTCGCGAGACGACACGGCGGGTGCCCATACGAGGGCCGAGGCTGTGCAGGAAACTCGACGATACTACCTTCTCGCCCTCGCTGCCGAACGTCGGCCCGTCCTCCCGCGCGCGGTCGTGGCGGTTGGTGGGATCATCGCATCGGGCAAGAGTACAGTTGCCTCACAACTTGCCGCGGAGATGGGGACGGCGGTCGTGGACACGGATCGGACGCGCAAAAATCTCCTTGGGGTTGATCCAACCGTCTCGTTGAGGGACGGCGCGTGGCAGGGTGCCTACCGACAGGGAATGACAGAACTCGTGTATCGAGAGTTGTTTCGGCGTGGAAATGCCGTACTCGAATCGGGACGCGGTGTTGCTCTGGATGCGTCTTTCGGTTCGCGCGCTCAGCGGGATGGGGCGCGACGGCTCGCGGCTGGACACGAGGTTCCTTTCTTCTTCGTTGAATGCCGCGCCGATGAGGCACTCCTGCGCGAACGACTGCGCGACCGGGAGCGACAGACTGGGGTTAGCGACGCTCGGCTCGACATCTTCGAACAGGTTGTTGCCAGATGGGAACCGGCAGGCGAACTGGCACCGGACGAGCGTCTCGTATTGGATACGTCGCAGCCCCTCGAGAAGAACATCGAAGCGCTGCGTGAGCAGGTGCCGACCTGGCCGCCCGGTATGACGGAGTGAACTGTGAAAAAACGAGCCGGCGTTCTCAGTAGCGGAAGATGGCAGCTACCGGCCCCTTGCCAGGTACGCCATTGGGTTCCACCGCATACACACTTGCTCCCGTCACGAGGGAGCGCGCCACTGCCAGGTCAATGAGGTCGCGGTCACCCGGTTGACGTTCCGGATGTACCAGCGCTTGCCAGGTTTTCTCATCGTAGCTGCCCCAGCGATGCGTGCGAAGCGCGGCAAACAACGTCTCCACCCGGCCCTCACAAGCGGCTCGCAGAACTTCGGAAAGGTCGTTGGACGCGCGACCAGTCCCTGCCAATGCACCGTACCGGGCGGCGGCCGCCTCGGGTTCAGCACGTAGGAGCGGCTCCATCACCTCCCAGGATTTTGCGAGCAGTTCTTCCGGACTGAGATGGTCTGGACTTCCTTCGACGCCCTGGTCGAGGACGCGCTTGTTGTTCGTCACGGATCGGTAGATGGCCGTGATGTTCCCGACGCCGGCGAGCACGATAGGTGATTTGTTGTTCTCGATCGCGCGCGTAACCCCGTCATCTACGAGGCGCAGGAACTTGCTGATCTCTTCCTTTTCGTCGTCCCTGGGTGATCCCTGGCCATGAAACACCGCCTGCCGTTTGCCCCCTTTCCCCGGACCGGCGCCTGTGTGGAACTGGAGTGACCGCTGTTCCCAGTCGTGGCCAACGGCGTCACGAAGTTCTTCGGGAACCTTTTCGAGTTCGATCTGCCGGATGGCTTCCCGGCTGGCGCTGAAGAGGCGAATTCGGTTGAGACTGATGGCCAGGATGAAAAATCGGGCGTCGCCAATGAGGAGTTCCAGCAGGGGTTTCACATGGTAGTGACTGGCAACGACCTCCATCTCCTCGACGCGGACGGGCAGCTTATGGTATTCCATACCTGCGGAAGAAATGAAGACAGCGAGGCCCTCGGCCTGGTGAAGCCAGAAGCCGCCGTCATCAACCAGTTCCCATGCGGGCTTCAGGAGTTCCCGCGCCGAAGCTCCACGGACGCCCAAGGCTACAAGGTTCGCCTCCGCCTGGTTCAGCAGGTTCTTGAACCGTATGGGATCCTGAGTAGTCTCGTGTCCTGTTCGATGCGTGGGAAGATATATGGAGACACGCGGCCCATTCGTTTGGGTTGCCAGTTCTTCGATCTGTTTTCGTTTGAGCGGCGGCATGGCCCAACCTCCTCCCAGGTGAACCGCGTACATTCACGAAAGACCACAGTAGCGTGAGCATCGTGAAGCGGTCCAGAATACCTAATGAGACAGGCTGTGGATGAGAAGCCTTCTCCATACAAGATGCGAAAGTGTACCTGTGTCGCGCGAAGTCTCCCCGGGCAGCACTTCGTTTCGGGCTTGCGAGGTCAATATCGCGGGATGTTCTGATCGATCTCGACGGACCACTGGTCGATGCCGCCCCTGAGACTCCTCACGCGGGTGTATCCGGCTGCCTTCAGCATCTCCAGCGCCCTCAGGGAGCGGACTCCCTTGTGACATTGTGTGACAATGTCCTTATGTCCGTCCAGCTCGCCCAGCCGATCCGGCAGTTGGCTCAGGGGAAGCAGCTGCGCTCCCGGGATCTGACAGATCTCCCATTCGTGCGGCTCGCGGACGTCAATGAGAACGAGGTTGGGGTTGGACTGCATTTCGCGATCCAGGTCAGCGACGGATACTTCCGGACCTGATGGTTCCGCCGCGCCAATTCCGCAGAATGCCTCGTAGTCGATCAACTCCGTAATGGTGGGATTGGATCCACAGAGGGGACACTCGGGGTCCTTTTTGAGTCTCAGTTGTCGAAACTGTACCGTGAGGGCGTCAAACAGTAACAGACGGCCGAGCAACGTTTCACCAACGCCTAACAACAGCTTGATGGCCTCCAGGGCCTGAATGCTGCCGATGATGCCCGGCAGCACACCTAACACGCCGCCTTCGGCGCACGAAGGCACCAACCCCGGTGGGGGTGGCTCGCGATAGAGACACCGGTAGCAGGGGCCGTGCGCGGCGTGGAACACCGACGCTTGTCCCTCGAACCGGAAAATCGATCCGTAGGCGTTTGGCTTGCCCAGGAGGGCGCAGGCGTCGTTGACGAGGTAACGTGTAGGAAAGTTGTCCGTACCGTCGAGGACCACATCGAAATCGGACAGGATCTCGAGCGCGTTCTGCGATGTAAGCCGTGTGTCGAAGCGTTCGATGTGCGTGAAGGGATTGAGATCCTTGAGCCGACCTTCCGCGGATTCCAGCTTCGGCTTGCCGATCATGCTGGTTCCGTGAAGGACCTGCCGCTGCAAATTCGTAACGTCCACAACATCGAAGTCGATCAACCCGAGTGTTCCGACGCCCGCCGCGGCCAGATACAGGGACGCGGGTGAGCCCAGCCCACCGGTGCCGACCAGTGCGACACGCGACCCCTTCAAGCGTTGCTGCCCCTCCTTGCCGACCTCCGGCAGAATGAGGTGACGGGAAAATCGCAGGATCTCCTCCTGCGTCAACTGGGGCAGCGCCTCCGCGACTGGTGTCGCCCCCCCGGCGATGCTGGGGACGATAGAGATTTCGTCACCGTCTTCCACGGGTGTGGCTGCGTGCTCCAGATCACGCACGTCCCGCTCGTTGACGTAGACATTTACGAAATGTCGCAACGAGCCATCATCCTGAAAGAGATGTGGCTTGAGCTTTTCGAACGCGTTGATGAGTTGATCGAGCGCATCGCCAACTGTTTCGGCGTTGGTTTCGTAACTGGATTTTCCGCCGGCGAATGACCGAAGCGGCGTCGGGATACGGATGGCTACGGGCATGACTGCGGCTCACTTATGTCGACAGGGTTTTCTTTGAAATGCTTCCGATCCTCGGTGAGTTCCCACGCGCGCGTTTCGGCGATCTGACCGTTGCGGACCGAAACGATCAGATACTGATACCAGGGCCACGCATGGGCTTGATCGTACTCGGACGGCTCGGCAGACACATCGGGATGGGAGTGGTAGGTCCCGATCACTACGAGACTACCCTGTTCCGCACTCCCCTCAGCCGCCATGAAATCCTCCGGTGTGATGAGGTACCTGTTGGCAGCTCCACCATCGGTTTCACGCCGGTTTGGAACCGGGTACGCCCGGATGACAATGGGCCCGTCACCGGCACCTCGCAAACCGATGAGAAAGCCACATGCTTCGTGGGGGTACTTCTCACGCAGGTGAGCGTGGATGGTTCCGAGGACCGCGTTATCGACTACCATGATCCGAACCAAACAGACGTCGATTCTCCGAGAGGTAACGGCTTCCACCGTCCGGGGCCACCACGACCACGACCGGCGGCTTATCATACTGCTCGCCTAACACCCGCTCAGCTGCCACAATGGCGGCTCCGGAAGACCAACCAACAAACAGGCCTGTGCTTGTGGCCAGCGCCCGCACGCGCTCATCGGCGCTCTCCGTGTCCACGAAGATTGTGCGGTCTATCCTGCCCGGGTCGTAAATCGCCGGTACCAGAGCGGATTCGAGGTGCTTCATACCCTCCAGCCCGTGAAAGGGACC
>Ga0302046_10000991_pt1 | contig 26962 bp, 22 predicted proteins | sample RVTome_11_FD_200261 | JGI IMG/M metagenome (GOLD analysis project Ga0302046, IMG submission 200261) | Soil microbial communities from uranium-contaminated site in the Upper Colorado River Basin, Wyoming, United States - RVT147D111 (version 2) ... | reverse complement strand
CTCGTCAGGGGTCACCAGCACCGGCGACAGGGCCGAGCGCGGCTTGGAGTGCAGGAATCCGAAACCCTTGGCGAGTTCCGCCGGGATCAGGTTGCGCAGGCTGACGTCGTTGACGAGTCCCACGAGCTGGATGTGCGATCCGGCCGCCTCCGGCGTCACCGCCATCGGCACATCGTCGGTCACCACCACCACCTCGGCCTCGAAATCGATGCCGTAGTCCTCGCTCACCACGGCCACCGGGTCGCAAGGGCCGAGGAACCCGGCCGACACCGCCTGGTACATCAGGGGATCCTCGTAGAACGATTCGGGCACCTCCGCGCCCCGCGCCTTTCGCACCCGCTCGACGTGGGGCAGGTAGGCGCTGCCGTCGACGAACTCGTACGCGCGCGGCAGCGGCGAAGCGAGTTCCTTCACGTCCAGCGGCCGCGCGTCATCGCGCGCCCCGTCTTGCAGTTCCCGTGACAAAGCGTTCAGGCGCGGCGCGGTGCTGTGCCACTCATCCAGTGCCTGCTGCAGGGTGGCCGCGATGTCTCCCGCTTCGACGTACCGCTCGAGCGCGCGGTCGACAACCACCAGCGTGCCGTCTCGACCGCCTTTCTTGAGCGAGGCGAGCTTCACGCTTGCGTTGCTTCGTTCATGCTTTGTCCTGGTGCCGCCAGGAATCGACGTAGCCCGACCACTCCACGCGTTCGGCGTCCGCGCCGACCTGCAGGCGGTCACGCGCGTCGATCATGACGGCGACCTCGTCGGTCTCGGCCGACTTGGGCTTGAAGGCGTTCTCCAGCGCCTTGGGGTGCGGGCCGTGGGTGAATCCGCGCGGGTGGAAGCTGATCATGCCCGGGTGGATGTTGTCGCGGCTGAAGAAATTGCCGCGGTGGTAGAAGATCACCTCGTCATAATCGTCGTTGTTGTGGAAGAACGGCACCTTGAGCGCGCCCGGATCGGTCTCGAAGGGGCGCGGCACGAAAGTGCACACCACGAAGCGGTTGGCGACAAAGGTCGTGTGCGCCGAGGGCGGCAGGTGATAACGGTGGCTCATCAGCGGGCGGATGTCGCGCCAGTTGAGTTTTACCGGCGACAGCTCGCCATGCCAGCCGACCGCGTCGAGCGGATTGAAGGGAAAGGTAATGGTGCTGACCTCGCCTGAAGCATTCACTTCGACGGACCATTCGCGCTCGTCCTGTTGGGCGAGGAAAGCATCGTCGATGGCGGGTACCTGCAGCACGGCCGGATCGAAGATGGCGTGCGGGCCCAGCAGGCCCTTGTCCGGCAACTGGTAGGCGCTGTTGCAGGCCTCGATGAGCAGCAGGCGCACGGGCTCGGCGGGCTCGATGCGCCACATGGTGCTGCGCGGCAGCACGATGTAATCGCCCTCGCCGAATGGCAGTCGCCCATAGTCGCAAAAAAGATCGCCGGCGCCTGAGTGGATGAACAAAAGCTCATCGCCGTCGGAATTGCGCGCCAGCGCCTCCATCGGGCTGTCCAGGCCCCAGAAACGCAGGCGCACGCTGGCGTTGTGCAGCAGTACAGGCGCGGCCCACGGGCTGGGGTCAAACTTCCTGATCTCGCTCGAATCGAAGGCGCGCGGCCGGTTGGGGCCCTCGAAGCGCGCCCAGGCGGTCGGCGGGTGCCTGTGGTGCATGTGCGTCGCCGGCCCGAAGAATCCCTCGCGGCCGATTTCGCGCTCGAAGGTGCCTGCCGGCAGGTCCGCGTGGGCCTGGCGGGAGGCCGTGCCCTCGCTGCGCGGAAAGGTGATCCAGTTTCTGGCCATCTGTATTTACCGCTGAACTAGAGGTTGATCAGAGCACGCCACGGCGAATCTGGTCCTGCTCGATCGACTCGAACAGGGCCTGGAAATTGCCTTCGCCGAAGCCCTTGTTGCCCTTGCGCTGGATGATCTCGAAGAAGATCGGGCCGATGTTGACCTCGGTGAATATCTGCAGCAGTTGCTTGGTGCCGGTTTCCGGATCGGCGTCGATCAGGATGCCGTTGCGGCGCATGCGCCGGAGGTCCTCGTTGTGCTTGGGCACGCGCTGGTCGATGACCTCGTAGTAGGTGTCGGGCGTGTCCAGGAACTGCACGCCGGCATCAAGCATGGCCTCGACCGTCTCGTAGATGTCCTCGGTATACAAAGCGATGTGCTGCACGCCCTCGCCGTGGTACTGCTCGAGGTACTCGTTGATCTGGCTGCGCGGGTCGGAAGACTCGTTGATGGGGATGCTGATCGAGCCATTGGGCGCCGTCATCGCGCGCGAGCGCAGACCGGTCTGCTGGCCGCGGATGTCGAAGTACTTGACCTCGTAGAAATTGAACAGCCGGCTGTAGTAGTCCGCCCAGCGGTCCATGTCGCCTTCGAAGACGTTGTGGGTCAGGTGGTCGATATGGCTCAGGCCCGCGCCCTTCGGATTGAGGCCCATGCCCTCGATGGGTTCGTACTCGGCCATCAGTGGGTCGCCCTCGGCATGGTCGGTCAGGTACAGCACCGATCCGCCGATGCCCTCGATGCGGGGCGTGTCCAGCGCGGCGGCTTTCACCTCAGGCATCGTTCTGGCGCCGTTTTTTACGCAGGCTTCCACGCCGGCTTCCTTATCGTCCACGCGCAGCGCGAAACCGGGACAGCAGGGCCCGTGCTGTTTTGCGAATTCCGTTGCGAAGGAGCCTTCCTGCTCGTTGACCAGGAAGCTGACTTCGCCCTGGCGGTAGAGCGTGATGTCGAAATCCCGGTGGCGTGCGACGGCGCTGAATCCCATACGCTTGAACAGGGCATGCAATTTTTCGGGTTGCGGCGAGGCGAACTCGACGAACTCGAATCCGGCCACGCCAAGCGGGTTGTCCCTCGGTCCTGTCTGCTGTTGCTTTCTCAAGCGGGTTTCCGCCATTGATGCCCTCCGGAATTCTGTATTCCAATCACGTGCAAGCGGCCGCTATATTAACCGCAATAGTCCCGCTGTCCATGGACCAGCGTTCAGCCGGCGCCGATTTCGGTCCGAACGTCCAACAACTCCGGGAAGAACGTCAGCTCGAGCGCCTTCTTGAGAAAACCCACGCCGGACGAGCCGCCGGTGCCGCGCTTGTAGCCAATGATGCGCTCGACCGTCTTCATGTGGCGGAAGCGCCAGAGCTGGAAGCTTTCCTCGACGTCCACCAGCTTCTCGCACATGTCGTACTCCACCCAGAAATCGTGGGGGCTTTCGTAGATGCGCTTGAAGACAGGCACGAGGTCGGCGCTGCGGCGGTGCGGCTGCCTCCAATCGCGGTCGATGTGCGCCTTGGGCACGTCGTGGCCCCGCCGCGCCAGGAACATCAGAAATTCGCCGTAGATGCTTGGCGAGGTGAGCGCATCCTGGAGCTCGCGATAAGCCTCCGGGTCGTGGCGGAAGACGTTCATCATCCCCTCGTTCTTGTTGCCCAGCAGGAACTCGACCATGCGGTACTGGTGGGATTGAAAACCCGAGGCTTCGCCCAGCACGCCGCGGAACTCGGCGTATTCGCTGGGGGTGAGGGTTTCCAGCACCGACCACTGTTCGAACAGCTGCCGCTGCACCTGCTTGACGCGCGCCAGGATCTTGGTGACCGGCCCGGGGTCGTCGTCGCGGATGTGAGTAATCGCGGCCTTGAGCTCATGGATGATCAGTTTCATCCATAGCTCGGAGGTCTGATGCTGGATGATGAACAGCATCTCGTCGTGGTGCGGCGGGTCGCTGAGCAAGCGCTGTGCGCTCAGCAGTTTTTCGAGGCCCAGGTAGTCGTCGTACCTCAGCCCCTCGCGCAAATCCGTGCGGATGCCCTCTTCGATCTCGCGAAGATTGCGCTCGGTGGATTGGTCTTCGGATTCGTCGTTCATTCGGGTCATTCTGCTCGAATGTTGCAGTATAGCAATCGTTTGTAGGAGCGGCGCCTCGCCGCGATTCGACGTTTGGTCGCGGCGAGGGCGCCGCTCCTACAAGCACGGTGTGGCGCCCGGTGACCTTGCAGGAGCGACTTCAGCCGCGACGGTCGCGGCGAGGGCGCCGCTCCTACAAGCTCTCGGCAACGCCTCCAAGTAAATTGGCACAGGGATGTGCCAACGCCCGAAGGGCGCGAGCCTTTGAAAACCGCGCTTTTCAAAGGCGAGATGCAAGTGGGCCAGGATGGCCCATCTTGCTCATTCTTGTAGGAGCAGCGCAGGTGAAAGCCGCCGTGATGAAAGACCCGCAGGGTCGGAATCAGGCGGCGAAACCGTTGCGCGTGCCCTCGCCGCGATTGAGAAAAAAAACCGGGGGAGTTGCCTCCCCCGGCCGATTGCATCCTGGAAGAAGGGACTCCAGGATGTCTCGCTGGAGGCCCGCCGGCACAGGGATTGAGATAGCGGGCCTAGAGGAGTCTGGTTCCGGTTGCGGCAGCCGGTTACAACCGGGGGCCGCGAACCTTGCTTGGGGAACAGACTCCTTGGGTGGGTAGGTCAGGCGCGAACCTGCCCACCTCCGTGCGACGAAGGTGGGCAGGGAGCTTTTCTCCGGAAGTCTCGCGCGGCTGCGCGATGAGAGAGCTGTGCACCATTCCGACCTCCTTGTCGCAATCTTCCGCGGCAACGAATCCGTTTGCCGCTACTGAAGGATTCAAGTTGAAACCCCTTTTCTGGCGGTGGTTCCTCTTAATTCCCCTTCCAGGGCCTCCGACCGGAAGCCCTGCGATTCAATTTACCAAATATCTCGAATCGCCAATAACTGTGTCCGATAGGTGGATGTTTTCATGGGATCAACGGTCCAGCGCCGCCGAGTGCCCTTCATCCTACCCGGGGATCGGCGCCCCGCCATTCCGTGGCAACGGTGCCGATCCCCTTCCCTTGGAGCCCGCCCGCCTTACCTCCATCCAGGGCGGGTTCCCCTTTGAACAGCCAAGAGTGCTAAATCACAACGGTCCACAATTCTGGTGAGGATCCATATTCCCCGGGGGTAATATTTCCCCAAATTCAGGTTGGAGGAAAAGCCCGTGGAGCGAATCTGCGCAAGCTTCGGCCTCGTCCGGTGTGGTCTCCACCAAGCCTGTACCGGTCGATGAACCGTTGTTCTGGGTGTACGTGAACTCGCAACCTTGTCCGGAGTTCTCGAAAAACACGGCTTCAAAAGTCGTAAAGTCGAAATACGATGCACGGTCGGAATGCACTTCGTCAAGATTCCCATCAAATGCGCAAAGCGCCACGGGGTCAGGCAACAAGACACCGACATCTGCCAGGTCATCTGTAGTCCAGCACGGACACTCGGCTTGGTCCAGACACGGCGGCTCCAGCGGATCGTCGGGACCCATCGCCTTGTTCGCGAAGTTGTCGTAGAGCCGCTGGCAGCTCCTGGGTTGATCTTCCAGGGGACCATATTCGTCGCAATCCTTGGCTTCGCAGTAGGCGTTGCATAGGCCGAACAGCCCCGGGCTGAATTCAGGCCCCTGCAGGAAATCGCAGACCTCCTCGTCGGCCGGCGTCAGGTCGTCGGCGCAGGCCGCGGCGGAAAAGTAGCCGAGAACAACCGAAAGCAGGAGAAATTGAACGTAGACTTTCATGATCGAACTCCCTTTCGCAACTGAAAGCAATTCCCTTCAGTGCCGATTCAACCATAAAGAATGCACGATTTGTGCCACACACCCGCTGAAACCGCTCAAATTCGTGATGAACGGTAGCTAAAAACGCCCGGAAACCTTGAATTACCCGGCTCCAGGGTCAACCTGCCCTTAGGCGCGCCCTATGAGTCACAGGCCCAGCCGATCGGCTGACAAAAGCTGTCACCGAAGAGAAAAATATGCCAATTTACGTCACCTATGCCGTCCAGCTTTTGCTGATCATCCACGTCCTGAAAACAGGGCGAAATCTTTACTGGATCCTGATTCTTTTGTTCCTGCCGATCATCGGCGGCGTTGCTTACCTCGTGGTCGAAGTCTTGCCGGAACTGGCAGGCGGCGTGCGGGGGCAGCGGGCCATGCGCGGCATGAAGCAGCTGGTCGACCCGGGCGGAGACGTTCGCGCCTGCGAACGCGCCTGGGAACAGTCACCCAACGCCGAGAACGGCCGCCGCTACGCCCAGGCGCTGATCAGTGCCGACCAGCCGGACGAGGCCCTGCACATCCTGGACCGAACTCGCAGCGGATTCTTCGAAAACGACCCCACCCTGCTGCTGCTCGAGGCCCAGGTGCGGTTTCTTAAAAAGGAGTGGGATAAATCCCTGGAGCTGATCGAGAGGCTTAGGGAGGAAAATCCCGACTTCCACTCGGCCGACGGGCACCTGCTGCACGCCCGTGCCCTTGAAGCCTCGGGCAGGCTCGAAGAGGCGATCGACGAGTACCGCGAGGTGACCGGTTACTTCCCCGGCGCCGAAGCGCGCTATCGCCTGGCGGCGGCCCTGAAAGTCCAAGGCCACACAGAAGACGCGAAGGAAGAGTTCGAGCACATCCTGCGCGATGCGCAGCTCGGCCCGGCGCATTTCCGCAGCAGCCAGAAACGCTGGATCAGGGCGTCGAAAGATGCGCTGAAATCCATGGCCTGAACGCTGCCCCGCCTTGTTGGCGAACCGGGATTCTGATATAAGGTGCGGCTGCTTTCGTCCACTGACGGCGAGTGGATGATCGGTTTCCCGGGAATTGCTGTCATGCTCGGGCTCATGTTCGCCGAATTCGAACCCGCACCGCATAGGTTCAGATGGGTGCCCCGCCTGCCGGTAGGCTGAAACGGGGTCTCTGCAACGGGTGCGTGGAGGTTTAACCCCGGATTCCTGTGGCTGCCAAGCCGTGGGTCTCCAATGCATAGGACTCGTTATGGCAGACGTCACCATGCGCCAGATGTTGGAAGCTGGCGTGCACTTCGGTCACCAGACCCGCTACTGGAACCCCAAGATGGGGCCGTTCATTTTCGGCGCCCGGGGCAAGATACACATCATCAACCTGGAGAAGACGCTTCCGCTTTTGAGCGATGCGCTGAATTTCGTCAGCAAGCTCGCCTCCCAGCGCGGCTCCATCCTGTTCGTCGGCACCAAGCGGGCCGCGAGCAAGGCCGTCCAGGAAGAGGCGCAGCGTTGCGGCATGCCATACGTCTCGCAGCGTTGGCTGGGCGGCATGCTCACCAATTACCGCACCATCAAGGCTTCGGTGAAACGCCTGCATCAGCTCGAAGAGATGGTGGCGGACGGCAAGGTCGAACACCTCGTCAAGAAGGAAGTACTCCAGCTCACCCGCGAGCGCGATAAGCTGGAGAAGAGTCTGGGCGGCATCAAGGACATGAAGGGGCTGCCCGATGCGCTGTTTGTGATCGACGTTGGCCACGAGGACATCGCGGTCAAGGAAGCCCGAAAGCTGGGCATACCGGTAATCGCCGTGGTCGACACCAACTGCTCGCCCGACGGTATCGACTACGTGATTCCGGGGAACGACGACGCCATCCGTTCGATCCGCCTCTACACCCAGCTTGCCGCCGATGCGGTCCTCGAGGGCCGCGCCTCCTCGCCGCAGGTGGACGCCCACGACGAATTCGTCGAGCTCGACAAGCAAGGCAATCCGATCAAGCGCAAGAGCGCTGAACGAGAGCCCGAAAAAGCGGCAGCCAAGAAGACCGCCAAGAAAGTGATCCGCAAGAAGGTCAGCAAGAAGATCGCGAGCGCGCCACCGAGCGCGCCGATCGAGGCAGGCACCGATGACATGACGTCGGTGGATGACGCCGTGGACGAGGCCTTGGCCGTCGCCCGGGAAGAGGAAGAGGAAGCGAAAAAGGAGGCCGAGGAAGCCGAGGCCAAAGTGACCAAGGCCGAAGAAGCGAAGGCCGAGGAAGCCAAAGCCGAGGCTGTGGTAGAGGAATCCGCGCCCGAGAAGGCAGCCGAGGAAGCCAAAGCCGAGGCTGTAGAAGAGGAAGCCGCGCCCGAGAAGGCAGCCGAAGAAGAAGACACCGAGAAAGCCCAAGCCGAGGAATCCGCTGAAGAGGTGGAGGCCGCTCCCAAGGAAAAGGCTGAGGCCGCCGAGGGCGAAGAAAAGAAAGCCGCCGCCAAGACCTCCAGGAAGACCGTCCAGAAGGTTGCCAAGAAGGCGGCCAAGAAGGTAGCCAAAAAGACCGCGAAGAAGGCTGCGAAGAAAGACGAAGACGAGGACAAGTAGGAGCGGCGCCTCGCCGCGAAATTGACAACGCTTAACGCACAGAAACAAAAGAGGAAGAGAGCTATGGCAGTGACCGCCGCAATGGTGAAGGACCTTCGTGATCGCACGGGTGCCGGGATGATGGAATGCAAGAACGCACTTGTGGCCACCGCCGGCGACATCGAGGCCGCGATCGATCACCTTCGCAAGTCGGGCCTCGCGCAGGCCGACAAGAAGGCCACCCGCGTAGCCGCCGAGGGCAAAATCGCCCTGGCGGTTTCCGGCGACAACCGCCGGGCCGTGATGGTGGAGGTCAACTGCGAAACCGACTTCGTCGCCAAGGACGAGAACTTCATCTCTTTCGCCAACGCGATCGCCGACAATGCCCTGAAACAAGGCGACGGCGACATCGATGCCCTGATGTCAAGCACCATCGGCGATAACACCGCCGAGGAAGCAAGACAGGCCCTGGTGGCCAAGATCGGCGAGAACATCCAGGTCCGGCGCATGGTGGGCCGCAGCACCGAGGGCGTTCTCGGCGCCTATGTGCACGGCGGCAAGATCGGCGTGCTGGTCGACGTCGAGGGTGGCGACGAGCCGCTGGCCCGCGACCTCGCGATGCACGTGGCCGCGATGAACCCGAAATTCATTTCCGCCGACGACGTCCCCGAGGACGTAGTCGCCAAGGAGAAGGAGATCCTCGCCGCGCAGGCGGAGGACTCCGGCAAGCCCGCCGACATCGTCGAGAAGATGATCAGCGGCCGGCTGCGCAAGCACCTTTCCACGATCACCCTCTTAGGCCAGCCATTCGTCAAGGACAGCGACCTCACCGTCGAGAAGCTGCTCTCCCAGGCTGGCGCGACGGTCCAGGGCTTTGAGCGGCTGGTGGTGGGCGAGGGCATCGAGAAGGAGCAGATCAATTTTGCCGATGAGGTGTTGCAGCAGGCGCGTGGCCGCTAGGCCCCTCGACAGCGTCTATAATCGGGCAACACAGCGCCAGATCCGCAGCCAGGAACAAGAACAATGTCCAAAACGGCCCACCAACGAATCCTGCTGAAACTCAGCGGCGAGGCATTGTTGGGCAGTGAGGATTACGGCATCGACCCGGTCGTCATCCGGCGCATCGCCGGCGAGGTGGGTGAAGTCAACAAGATGGGCGTGGAAGTGGCGCTCGTGATTGGCGGTGGGAACATCTTCCGCGGGGCGGGGCTTGCCGAATCCGGCATCGACCGGGTGACCGGCGATCACATGGGCATGCTGGCCACGGTGATGAACGCGCTGGCCCTGCAGGACGTCATGGAAAGCGTCAGTATCCCGGCACGCGTGATGTCGGCGCTGTCCATCCACGACGTCTGCGAAGACTACATCCGACGCCGCGCCCAGAGGCACCTCGAAAAGGGCCGCGTAGTCATCTGTGCCGCCGGCACCGGCAACCCCTTTTTCACAACCGACACCGCGGCCGCGTTGCGGGCAATCGAGATCGGCGCCGACATCCTGCTCAAGGCCACCCGCGTGGACGGCGTTTACGACTCCGACCCGGAAAAAAACCCCGCCGCCAAACGCTTTACCGAGCTCAGCTACGACCGCGTGATCGAGAGCAAGCTGGGTGTGATGGACGCCAACGCCATCGTCCTGTGCCGTGATCAGAACATGCCAATCCGCGTTTTCGACGTCTTCGGCGAAGGCAACCTCAAGCACCTGGTGCTGGGCGAGCCCATCGGCACGCTGATCAATTAAACTTAGGAGCTACTCTTATGCTCGCTGATATCAAATCCGACGCCCGGACGAGGATGAGCAAGAGCCTCGAGGCACTGCGCCACGAGTTGGCCAAGATCCGCACCGGCCGGGCACACCCCAGCCTTCTCGAACACGTCCATGTTGACTACTACGGCACCGAGGTGCCGGTAGGCCAGGCCGCCAGCGTCACTGCGGAGGACGCGCGCACGCTAACGGTCACCCCTTGGGACAAGAACATGGTGGCCGTCATCGAGAAGGCCATCCTCACTTCGGATCTCGGACTCAACCCCAACACGGCCGGAACCGTTATCCGCATCCCCCTGCCGCCGCTCACCGAGGAGCGCAGGCGAGAACTTGGCAAGGTCGTGCACAACGAGGGCGAAAACGCCAAGATCGCCATCCGCAACATCCGCCGCGACGCCAACAACCACCTCAAGGATCTGCTTAAGGACAAGAAGATCACCGAGGATGACGAACGGCACGCCGAACAGGACATCCAGGATCTCACCAACCTCGCGGTCAAGAAGGTGGAGGAGATCGTCGCCGAAAAGGAGCAGGAACTCCTAGAAATCTAGTGCGCCCGGGATACGAGCCCAAGGTCCCAGCCCATATTGCCATCGTCATGGATGGCAATGGCCGTTGGGCGGAACGGCGCTCGCGGCCGCGTTCCATGGGGCACCAGGCGGGTCTGAAAGCGTTGCGCCGCGTGGTCGAGCACTGCGGGCGCAGCGGCGTGAAGGAACTGACGATCTTTGCGTTCTCGAGCGAGAACTGGAACCGCCCCGAAAAAGAAGTCAGCCGGCTGATGGACCTCTTCATGCGCGCGCTCGACCGGGAGGCTGCCGAGCTGCACGAAAACGGGGTCGAGATTCGATTCATTGGCGACCTCAGCCGTTTTTCGCCCGACCTGCAGACCAAGATTGAACGCGTCCTCGAACGCACCCCGGCGGATTGCAAAATGATCCTCAACGTTGCCGCCAACTACGGCGGGCGCTGGGATATTGCCAACGCGGCCCGCAGCCTGGCCGAGGACCTAGCCGGCGGTACCATTCGCGCAGACCAGATCGACGAAGCCCTCTTCGCCTCGCGGCTTTCGACGTCCGCCAGCCCCGACCCCGATCTCCTCATCCGCACCGGCGCCGAAATGCGGATCAGCAACTTCCTGCTGTGGCAGGCCGCTTACAGTGAGCTCTACTTCTCGCCCGTCCTATGGCCGGACTTCGGCCCCGACGACATCGATCAGGCCATCGAAGCCTTCAGGGCGCGGGAACGACGGTTCGGGGCCATCAAGAAAACGGCGCGCGGATCGGCCGGCTGAGAAACGGACGATGCTGAGACAAAGGATCCTGACCGCGCTGGTGCTCGTGCCGCTGGCCTTCGTCGTGATCTTCCTCGTACCGCAGGACATCTTTCGCACCGCTGTAAGCCTGCTGTGGCTCCTGTGCAGCCTGGAATACGCGCGGCTCGCCAACCTGGGCCGAATCGGAACCGTGGCGCTGGTGATCGTCCAGGCGGCCATCTTCCTGCTGCTGTTCAACTACTGGGACGGCCTTGCCGAGCTTACCCTGTCCTTCCTGGCCGCGGCTTGCCTGACCTGGTGCCTGATGCTGCTGCGGCTGGTGACCTATCGCCCCGACCGGCCGCCGCCGTTCGGTTATTCAATTCTGAGTTTCGCCTGCGCGGTCGCCAGCATGACTTTCGCCTGGGTGGCACTCACCGTTACGCGGGATTACGCGAACGGGCAATTCTGGATTCTCTGCCTGCTGCTGGTGGTCTGGGCTGCCGACATCGGAGCCTACTTCAGCGGCCGCCACTTCGGCGGTGCGCGGCTGGCACCGAAGATCAGCCCTTCCAAGACGTGGGCGGGATTCTGGGGCGGGCTTGCGGCTGCCATCAGCGTGGCCGTGATCCTTACGCTCGCCGTGCCGGGCCTGAATGCCGGCATGATGACGATCGCGGCCATCGCGGCGGTCACCATGGTGGCTTCGGTCGGCGGCGATCTCTTCATCAGCTTGCACAAGCGGACATTGGACCTCAAGAACACCGGCAACCTGCTGCCTGGCCACGGCGGCCTGTTGGATCGCTTCGACAGCCTGGTCGCAGCGGCGCCTTTCTTCGCCTTGGGCCTGCTGATAGCGGGCCGGTGAGGCGGCCATGGTGGATGAAGCAAGGGCACAGGGGATAAGCATCCTCGGATCCACGGGCTCCGTCGGCGAAAACACGCTGGACGTCATCGCCCGCAACCCCGGTCGCTTCGAGGTGGTCGCGCTGACGGCCCACAACAACGTGGCACGGCTGGCCGAGCAATGCGCCAAATTCGAAGCGCGCCTGGCCGTCATCGTCAACGAGGATCGCCACCAGGAGCTGGCCGAGGCGCTGAAGGCCCACGGCGCGCGCGCCAAGCCCCTGAGCGGCGCCGTCGCCCTGATGGACGCCGTCGCCGAACCGGGCGTCGATGCCGTCATGGCCGCCATCGTCGGCGCCGCCGGGCTCGCGCCGACTCTGCACGCCGCCGAGCGCGGCCTCAAGCTTCTGCTGGCCAACAAGGAGTCGATGGTCATCGCCGGCCAGTTGCTGATGGAGGCGGCGCGGGCTTCCGGCGCGCGCATCCTGCCGGTCGACTCCGAGCACAACGCCGTGTTCCAGGCGCTGCCGGACAGCTTCGATCCGTGCCGGCGCGGCGCGCTGGAGGCCTGCGGGGTCGAACGCATTATCCTGACCGCCTCGGGCGGGCCGTTCCTCAATACCGCCCCCGAAGAACTCGGGCGCGTGACACCCGACCAGGCCTGCGCGCACCCCAATTGGGATATGGGGCGGAAGATTTCCGTCGATTCGGCCACCTTGATGAACAAGGGCCTGGAGTTGATCGAGGCGCACTGGTTGTTCGGTGCCCGGCCGGATCAGCTTCAGGTGTTGATCCACCCACAGAGCATCGTTCATTCCATGGTGTGCTACCGCGACGGTTCCGTGCTGGCGCAACTCGGCGCGCCGGACATGCGCACGCCGATCGCCCACACGCTGGCGTGGCCGGCACGCATCGAGGCCGGCGTCGCGCCGCTCGACCTAGCAACGGCCCCGGATCTGTCCTTTTGTCGCCCGGACACCGACCGCTTCCCGTGCCTGAACCTCGCCTTTGATGCGATGAAAGATGGCGGAAGCGCCCCCATAACGCTGAACGCTGCCAATGAAATCGCTGTCGAATTTTTTCTTGGCGGCGGGCTCGCCTTCGATCGCATCGCGGCGGTGGTCAGCGCAGTGCTCGAAGACGTCCCGACGCAGAAGATCAGCAGCATCGAGGACATCATGGGCCACGACGGGCGGGCCCGGTCGATTGCCCGCTACCACTGCGAACGCGAGGGCGCCCGCCGGTGAAACCGGGACCAAATATGAAGGAGCACACTTTCCGTGATTGAATTCCTGACTTCAGTGTGGTGGCTGATCGTTGTCCTGGGGGTGCTCATCACTTTCCACGAGTTTGGCCATTACTGGGTGGCCCGGCGCTTCGGCGTGCAGGTACTCCGCTTTTCCGTTGGATTCGGCCGGCCGCTGCTGTCCCGTACCGGCCGCGACGGCTGCGAGTATGTGGTCGCGGTCCTCCCCCTGGGCGGCTATGTCAAGTTGCTGGATTCCCGCGAACGGGAAGTGGCGGCGAAGGACAAGCACAAGGCGATGGACAGCAAGCCGCCGTGGCAAAGGATTCTCATCCTGCTGGCCGGCCCCGCCTTCAACCTGGTGTTCGCCGTCCTGGCCTTCTGGGTCATGTTCATGGTGGGCATTCCGCAGGCCCGTCCCCTTATCGGCGAAGTCGACGGCATCGCGGCCGAGGCCGGCGTGCCGCCAAACAGCGAGATTGTGGCCATCGGCGGGGAGCAGACTTCGAGCTGGCAACACGCCCACATCGCGCTCATGACCCGGGCGCTTGACCGCGAGCCGACCGAGATCACCGTGGAAGACGAATCCGGGGCGCGTTCCGAGCACCGCCTGGCGCTCGACCGTCTTCCCGCCGAATTCAGCGAGGAAAACACCTTGCCCGAGATCGGCATCACGCCGTGGCGGCCGCAAATGGCCCCGGTAGTCGGTAGCGTCAGCGAAGACGGCCCGGCCGAGCGGGCGGGCTTCCAGGAGGGCGACCGGATCCTCAGCATCGGCGGCGAGGAAGTGAGCGAATGGCAGGCCATCGGCCAACTGGTGCAGGAGCACGGCCGTGCCGGAGAACCCCTTGAGGTCACCGTAGAGCGCGGCGGCGATACGGTGGAGTTTACCGTTCGCCCCAGCAATGAGCCTACAGGCACGTTTTCAGAACGGTTGATCCTGGGCATCGGCAGCGCGGCGCCCTCGGACGAAACCCTCGCCGCCTGGGATCGCAGCCGCACCGTGGTTCGTTACGGTGCGATCGAAGGCATTCCCCGGGCCTTCGAGGAAATGTGGCGCCTGACCACCTCGACCCTGGGTATTCTCGGCCGGATGATCACGGGCAAGGCGTCGGTGAAGAATTTGTCCGGGCCGATCACCATCGCCCAGTTCGCCAGTGACTCGGCGAGCCTCGGCCTTTCCAATTTCCTTTTTTTCCTGGGCCTGATCAGCCTCAGCCTGGGGATTTTGAACCTCCTGCCCATCCCGGTACTGGACGGAGGCCACATCGTTTTTTACCTGATAGAATGGATTAAAGGTAGCCCGGTTCCAGAGCACATACAGCTGGCCGGGCAATATTTTGGGATCATGGCGCTGGCCGCCCTGATGGGGCTGGCCATCGTTAACGATATTTTACGGCTGTTTAGTTAGACTGCGCCGCTAATGTTCAACGGCGTGACACGCGGCCGCTTCGGAATAACTTTAATGACAAGAATGCTGGCCCTGGTTCTGGGCAGCTTGATTTGGGCCGGCTCGGCCCTTGCCCTCGAACCATTCACCATCGCAGACATCCGTGTTGAAGGCCTCCAACGGATTTCGGAAGGCACGGTCTTCAATTACCTGCCGCTCGACCCCGGCGACGTGCTGACCCCGTCGAACACCCGCACTGCCATCCGCGAGCTCTACCAGACGGGGTTCTTCCAGGATGTCAGCTTTCACCGCGAGGGCGACATCCTGGTAATCCGTGTCCGCGAACGGCCGGCGATTGCCGATATCACCATCTCCGGAAACAAGGCGATCAAAGACGAGGAGCTGTACCGCGTGCTTTTCGATATCGGCCTTTCCGAGGGCGAGGTGTTCGACCAGCAGGTGCTCGACCGGCTGCAGCAGGAGATGGTCCGGCAGTATTTCAGCCAGGGCCGCTACGCGGTGACGGTGGATGCCCGCGTCACCCAGTTGGAACGCAACCGCGTGCTGATCGCGATCGTCATCGACGAGGGCAAGGTGGCCGAGATCCGGCACATCAACATCGTCGGCAACACGCTGTTCAGCGACGAAGAGATCACCGAAGAGTTCGAGGCCGGCATCCCGCCGTTCTGGAAGTTCTGGTCCAGCGATGGGCAGTATTCGCGAGAAAAGCTCTCGGGCGACATCGAGATTCTTCGCTCCTATTACCTCGACCGCGGCTACGTCGACTTCAACGTCGAGTCCACCCAGGTTTCGATCAGCCCCGAAAAGCGCGACATTTACATCACCGCCAACATCGTCGAGGGCGAAGTCTACAGCGTCGAAGACGTTCAGATCACCGGCGACCTGGTCATCGACATCGGCACTTTGCAGCGTCTGATCGTGGTGCAGTCGGGCGAAATTTTCTCGCGCAAGAAGATCGAGCAGAGCGTCGACAACATCACGGCGGTGCTTTCCAACATCGGCTACGCCTTCGCCAACGTCAACCCGATCACCGACGTCGATCGCGAAAACCGGCTGGTTTCGGTCAATTTTTACGTCGATCCCGGAAAGCGCGTATATGTGCGGCGCATCCAGTTCGTAGGCAATTCCAAGTCCAAGGACGAGGTGCTGCGGCGCGAGATGCGCCAGTTCGAGGGGGCGTGGTTCTCGCAGGCTGCGATCGACCGTTCCAAGGTGCGCATGCAGCGCCTGGCCTACTTCGAGACGGTAGAAGTGGAGACCCCGGCCGTGCCCGGCACCGACGACCAGGTCGACGTGATCGTCACGGTGGAAGAGCGGCCGGCCGGCAGTTTCACCGTCGGCATCGGCTACTCGCAGGTACAGAACTTGATCGCCTCGCTCAGCATCCAGCAGGACAACTTCCTGGGCAGCGGCAAGCGGCTGGGCTTCGGCGTTTCCCACAGTTCCATCCTGAGCAGCATCAACCTGTCCTACGACAACCCCTACTGGACGGAAGACGGCGTCAGCCGGGGTTTTTACGCGCGTTACCAGGAGTTCGACCAGCAGGCCGCCAACATCTCCGCCTTCACCAGCAGCGAGTGGGCGGTGGGCGGCACCGTCGGCATCCCGATCACCGAGATCGACTACCTGCGCACCAACGTCGGTTACCGTGATTCCGAGATCAACATCGGCGTGCTGGATTGTGAAAGAGACGCGGAAACCGGGCAATGTATCGGGGAGACTTTCCTGCGGCCCACTCCGAACGAGCCCCTGTCGCACTCGCTCGATTTCAACGGCGACAACATCCTTTCCAGCGAAGAACGCGAATTCAACACCTGGGACTGGTCGGTCTCGTGGACGCGTGACAGCCGCAATCACTTCCTGAACCCGACCCGCGGGTCGGCACAGAGCCTCACGCTGCAGACGTCGATTCCCGGCAGCACGCGCGAGTACTACAAACTGATCTACCGGGGCGCCAAGTACTTCCCGATCTTCTGGGACCTGGTGTTCTCGGTACGCGGCAACGTCGGTTATGGCGACGCTTACGACAGTTACGACGACGAATCCCAGGCAATGCCGGTCGGCACCGAGGTCATCACCGGCGACTGCGATCCCTCAGACGTGATCGGAATCGACCGCGGGCTGCCGTTTTACGAGCACTTCTATTCGGGCGGCGTGCGCGACCTGCGCGGCTATGACGACAACACGCTCGGCCCCAAGGACCCGTTCTGCCGTTCCATTGGCGGTGATTTCAAGGTCGGCGGCGGCCTCGAGATCGCGTTTCCGCTACAGCTTGGCGGCCAGGCCGGCACCCGCCTGGCGCTGTTCGTCGACTCCGGCTACGTTTACGAGAACATCGACGCCTTCGATGCCAACAAGCTGCGTGGCTCGGCCGGTATTTCGGTGACCTGGGAGGCGCCGATCGGGCCGATCGTGATCAGTTACGCGATCCCGTTCAATGACCAGCCGGGCGATCAAACCGAAGATCTGCAATTCTCCTTCGGCACCACGTTCTGAACTAATGAGCAAGATGGGCCTTCCCTGGCCCACTTGCATCGAGCCTTTGAAAAGCGCGGTTTTCAAAGGCTCGCGCCCTTCGGGCGTTGGCACGTCCCTGTGCCACATGATTGAGCAAGATGAGGCATCCTGCCTCACTTGCATCTCGCCCACAAAAAGCGTGGTTTTTGAGGGCTCGCGGGCTTTGCCCGTTGGCACGTCCCTGTGCCAAGTTACTTGGCGGCGTTACCGAGAGATTGTAGGAGCAGCGCAGGCTGCGAAGCGGGTGCGGTTTTCGGCGAAGCCGAAAGAAGCGCCTGCTGAGTGCCGTCGCGCGTGCCCTCGCCGCGACCAGAACAGGGGCCAGAACGGCCAATCCTGCTCATTTTAGGTGTATTATTGGGATTATGCGGAGGTACGTCTGGAGTGAACTGACCCCGCTGCTCGTCCTGCTGCTTGGCATGGGGGTGGCGTCGTACGCCCATGCGCAGGATTTGCGCATCGGCTACGTCGACATGAAGCGGGTACTCGATAATGCGCCCCAGGTGGTCGCAGGTCGCGCCCTGCTCGACCAGGAATTCCGCGCACGCAACGACGCCATCGAACTCGACGAATCCCGGCTGGCCTTGATGGATAGCCAACTCGCCCAGGCCGACATGACCTCCGACGAATACCGCGCTCTCGAGCGCGAACTGCTCGAACTCCGCCGCAACGTCGAGCGCCGCAAGGAAGACCTGCGCGACGAGCTGTCATTCCGGCGCACCGAGGAAATTCAGCGCCTCGAAGAGCAGATCAGCCTCGCCGTCGAGGATATCGCCGAGCGCAACGGCTACGACCTGATCGTGTCCAGCCCGGTGGTGTATGCCAGCCCCGACCTCGACATCACGGACCTGATACTGGAACATCTGCAGGCGGAGTTCCAAGCCGACCAGCTTGAGCTGGGAAACCCCTGATTCCGTGACGCTCCAAGAGCTGGCTGATCAGTTCGGCCTCGAACTCCGCGGAAAACCTGACCACCTGATCGACGGTGTCGGCACGCTGATGCGGGCGACACCCAGCCAGATCAGCTTCCTGGCCAACCCCGCCTACACACGGGAACTGGAAAAAACGCGCGCAGGCGCGGTACTTGTCGAGGCCAAGAAGGCAGAGCGTTGCCCCGTAAACGCACTGGTCACCGACGATCCCTACCTCACCTACGCTCGCATCGCAAAGCTCTTCGACCCGCGGCCACAGGCGCCGCCGGGAGTTCACAAGAGCGCCGTCATCGATCCCACGGCCCGAATTGGCAAGGATGTCAGCATCGGGGCGCTGGTCGTGATCGGCGAACGCAGCGTCATCGGCGAGGGCTGCACCCTCCATCCCGGCACCGTGATCGGCGCGGACTGCAGCCTGGGCAAGGGCTGCCTCCTGCATGCCAACGTCACACTGACCCAACGGATCCGCCTGGGTGACCGCGTCATCCTGCACCCCGGCGCCGTCATCGGCGCCGACGGCTTCGGTATTGCGTTCGACAAGTCCGCGAGCAACGGCGGGCGCTGGGAGAAAGTGCCGCAACTCGGGGGGGTCGTGATTGGCGATGATTGCGAGATCGGCGCCAACAGCGCGGTCGATCGTGGGGCCATCGAAGACACCGTGCTTGAAGAGGACGTGCGAGTCGATAACTTGGTGCAAATCGGACACAATGTGCACATCGGCGCGCACACGGCCATTGCGGGCGGCGCCGCCATCGCAGGCAGCGCGCGAATCGGGCGTTACTGCCTCATGGCCGGCAGGTCGGGCGTCAACGGCCACGTCAACGTCGCCGACCGGACCACGATCGGTGCCGATACCAATATCATGCGGGATGTCGAGGAGCCGGGCACCAGTTGGTACGCCGATATTCCCGCCCAGCCAATCCGCGAATGGCAACGCAACCTGGCGCGGCTGTTCAAGCTGGAAGCCCTGAACCGGCGGGTCCGGAAACTGGAAAAGAGCCAATCGGATTCAAGCGCGGGAGAGATCGACGAAGATGAATGAGAGCAAGCGCACGGAAACGATCACCCTGGGCCCGGTCGAAGCCCAGCAGATCATGGAGTACCTGCCCCACCGCTATCCCTTCCTGCTGATCGACCGCGTGTTGTCTGTCGAACTCGGGGAGGTCAAGAAGGCGGTGGCGGTAAAGAACGTCACCATCAACGAGCCTTTCTTCACAGGACACTTTCCCGGCAACCCCGTTATGCCCGGCGTGCTGATCATCGAAGCCATGGCGCAGGCGGCCGGCATGCTGGCCCACCTGGCCGCCGAAACCGAGGGCCGGAAGGGCGAGCTGTATTACCTGGTCAAGGTCGACAACGCCCGCTTCAGCCAGATCGTCAAGCCGGGCGACCAGCTCAGGCTGGAAGTGACGCAGAAGCGCATCATGCGCGGCATGGGCCAGTATTCCTGCGAGGCCTTGGTGGACGGCAAGCGCGTGTCCAGCTGCGAGATCCTGTGCGCCGGCCGCAAGGAATGAGCCCAGAAGCGTGAACCCCGAAGAATGAATCCGGAACAGTGAGCAACATCCATCCCACCGCGATCATCGATTGCGGGGCCGAGATCCACGAGAGTGCGAAGATCGGCGCTTATACCCTGGTCGGATCCAAGGTCACCGTCGGCCCGGACTGCTGGATCGGCCCGCACGTAGTGCTCACCGGCCGCACCACCATCGGCGCCCGCACCAAGATTTTCCAGTTCGCCTCGATCGGCGAGGAGCCGCAAGACAAGAAATACGCGGGCGAGGACACCGAGCTCGTCATCGGCGAGGACAACTACATCCGCGAGCTGTGCAATTTCAGCCGCGGGACGGCGCAGGGCGGTGGCAGGACCGTCATCGGCGACAACAACTGGATCATGGCCTGCGTCCACATCGCCCACGACTGCCAGCTTGGCAGCAACATCATCATGGCCAACAACGCCTCATTGGCCGGCCATGTCACGGTCGGCGACTGGGCCATCCTGTCGGGCTACTCGCTGATCCACCAGTTCTGCACCGTTGGCGCGCACAGCTTCACCTCATTCGCCAGCCACGTAAACCAGAGCATCCCGCCCTACATCACGGTGTCCGGTGAGAAGGCCAAGGCCAAGGGCGTAAACAGCGAGGGCCTCAAGCGGCGCGGCTTCACGCCCGAGCAGATCCAACAGGTTCGGCGTGCCTACCGCATCCTGTACCGCGACGGTCTGCCGCTCGCCGAAGCGCGCAAGAAGCTGGAAGAAATGGCGGAGACTTCGCAAGAGATCCGTCCCCTCGTCGAGTTCCTCGACATCACCGAGAAAAGCATGATCCGTTAGCCATGGCCCTATTCCCATGGCCCTGACCATTGCGCTGGTGGCCGGCGAGGATTCGGGAGACCAACTCGGCGCCGGCCTGCTTGCTTGCCTGGAAAAGCGGTTCCCGGGCGCCCGCTTCGTCGGAATCGGCGGCGAGCGCATGCGCGCGAGCGGCATGGAGTGCTGGTGGGACTGCTCGGAGCTGGCGCACTTCGGCCTGTTCGAGGTTTTGGCGCACCTGCGTAGGATATGGAAGCTCCGCAAGGAGCTGCGGCGGCGGCTCCTGGAACTCCAGCCCGACGTGTTCATCGGCATCGACGCCCCTGATTTCAACCTGGGCCTCGAACGGCGGCTCAAAGAGGCCGGCATCAGGACGGTGCATTACGTGAGCCCGACGGTGTGGGCCTGGCGTGCCTGGCGCATCCCCAAGATCAGGAGGGCTGCCGACCTGGTGCTGTGCCTGTTCCCCTTCGAGCCGGAGTTCCTGGCCGGCCACGACATCGCGGCCGCTTACGTCGGCCATCCGTTGGCCGACCAGATCGACCCCGTTTCCGACACGCGGCAAGCGCGCGAATCGCTGGGCATCGAGTCGGAGGGGCCGGTTTTCGCGTTGCTCCCGGGCAGCCGCCAAAGCGAAGTCGAGCGGCTGGCCGAGCCGATGCTGGGGGCCGCCCGCCTGCTTCGAGAACGGTTTCCGCGTGCCCGGTTCGCAGCGGCGCTGGCCAACCGGCGTGTGGCCGCCGCCTTTGGCGCCCAGCTCGCGGCGCATCCGGCCCTGGAAGTGAACGCCTTCGAAGGCCGTGTGCGGGAGGTGATCGCGGCCGCGGACGTCGTCCTGTGCGCCTCCGGTACGGTGACGCTCGAGACCTTGCTGATCAATCGGCCGATGGTGGTCGCCTACCGCCTCGCGCCGCCCACGTACTACTCTGCCCGCGCGACCAGGTTGATCAAGGCCAAACGATTCTCCCTGCCCAACATCCTCGCCGGAACCTATCTCGTGCCCGAATTGATCCAGCACGAGGCCAATGCCGCACGCCTGGCGGAAGAAGCGACCGCCTGGCTGGAAGACGACGAACGCCGCGGCGCCTTGAGCTACATGTTTGGGCGCCTGCACGAAACGCTCCGCTGCAACGCCAGCGAACGCGCCGCCGAGGAGGTCGCGAAGTTGCTGGACGCGAGGTAGGCGAACCAGGCCGGTCGCGGCAACTCTTATGGGCGGTACATCTGTCGCAGAGGCGTCTGCAGCGGTTCCCGGCCGCTGTCCCTGATGCTTTTCAGGGCCGCGCAAAAGCGGCCATCCCACTTGCCGTTCTGCGGGCACTCGTCGACCTCGCCCAGGGGGAGGTAAAACGGACCCGCCTGGTGCAGTTCGCCGAGGTTCAGTTCTTCGAGGTCGCGGATCAGCCGCCAGCCCTCCTCCGAGTGATGGGAAACGATGTCCGCCGCCCTGAGCCGGTTCAGCAGCTCCCTCAGCTGGAACTCGGCGATGCCTTTTTCGTCGTCGAGGAGGTCCTTGACGAACACGCCCTTGCCATCCCGCTGGGCCTCCCACAGGTGGCCGACCAAGCGGTAGGCCATTTGCAACTCAAGCCGCACCGGCCACTCCACCTCTTTGCGGAACTCGCCCTTGAAGGTGGTGAGCGATGCGGACAGGGATGCCCCGAACAGGATCACGCTCCAAACGAGGTAGAGCCAGAACAGGAAGATCGGCACCGTGGCGAGGGCGCCGTAGATCAACGCAAAATTGGCGTTTGAGATGTAAGCCACGAAGCCGGCCTTGGCGATCTCGAACAGCACCGCGGTGAGGAAGGCGCCGGCGACAGCGTCGCGAAACTTCACCTTGCGGTTGGGCACCAGCAGGAAGATCAGCGCGAAGGTCGTCCACATCAGGAGGAAGATGCCGAACTGCTGCAACCACGGGGGCACACCCTCCTGGAAATTAAAGGCCGCCAGCAGATTCTGAGCGCCCAGCGCAAGTGACCCCCCGATCATGATCGGGCACAGGGTCAGCACCGCCCAGTACATCACGATCCGGTTGGTCAGCGTGCGCGCCTCGATGACCCGCCAGATCTTGTTGAACGCGACTTCGATGCGGAACATCAAGAGCAGGGCGGTGACGATCAGCAGCACCGTGCCCGGCAGGGTCAGGCCGCTGACGCTGCCGAGGAAGGTTTCCATGTATTCGCGGATGGTCTCGCCTGCCGCCGGCACGAAGTTCGCGAATACGAAGCGCTGAAACTGGCCCGCCCATGCGCTGAATACGGGAAAGCCTGAGATTACGCCGAAGATCACCGCCAACAGTGGCACCAGGGCCAGCAGGCTCGTGAAGCTCAGCGAGGCGGCCTCCTCGAACAGGCGATCTTCCTTGAAATGCTTCCACACGTGGCGCATCAGCCGCTTGCCCTTCACCAGCAGCACTTCGATGTCCAGTGGATCTTTGCTTTTGGCCACGCTTCGGTTTACCTCCATACCACCAATCAATAGAATGCCCTTCATCCTTGATACGGGCAACACAGCCAGGAATTCCATGCCGGTACGCATCTATCACAACCCGCGCTGCTCGAAATCCCGCGCCACATTGGAATTGCTGCGCGAGCGCGGCATCGAGCCCGAAATCACCCTCTACCTGGAAGACCCACCGAGCATGCAGGAACTCTCCTTGATTCTCGACACGCTCGCCTGCGGCCCGCGTGACTTGATGCGAACCGGCGAGGCCGAGTACGCCGAACAGGGGCTGGACGAGCCGTCACTGAGTCGTAATGAATTGATCGCCGCGATGGTGGCGACACCCAGACTGATCGAGCGACCCATCGTGCTGGCCAACGCAAAGGCGGCCGTGGGCCGGCCGCCCGAGTCGGTTCTCGAGATCCTTTGAAGAGTCGCCACAACCTCCCGTGAGCACCGCTAACGACAGACTGATCCTGGTCGTCTACTACAGCGTCAACGGCCACACCGCCGAGATGGCCCGGCACGTCGCCCGCGGGGTGGAGGAAGTCGCCGGAGTCAGCGCGCGTGTGCGCACCGTGCCGAGGGTTGGGACCGGAATCGGCGAAGCACCGGCGGTGCCGGAACAGGGACCACCGTACGCTCGGAACGAAGACCTGGCCGAATGCGACGGCCTGATCCTGGGCAGCCCGACCCGCTTCGGTAACATGGCGGCCCCGCTCAAGCACTTCATCGACGGCACGGCCTCGGAGTGGTATTCGGGGATTCTCGAAGGCAAGCCCGCCGCGGCCTTTACCTCCACTGCGAGCCTGCACGGCGGGCAGGAAAGCACCCTGCTCAGCATGATGATCCCGCTACTCCACCACGGCATGCTGATGGTGGGGATTCCGTACTCCGAGAAATCGCTCACGACCACGCGCGGCGGGGGAACACCCTACGGCGCCAGCCACCACTCCGGCTGGGAGGGCGACCGCGAACTGGACGAAGACGAAATCCGCCTGTGCCGCGCGCTGGGTAGGCGGGTGGCCATGATCGCCAAAAAATAGGGGTCAGAACAAGATTAAAATTGGGGTCAGAACAAGAATGCATTTTTGTTCTGACCCCAAATTACGCGAACGCGGCAGTAGGAGCGGCTTTAGCCGCGACGGTCGCGGCGAGGCACGCGCGACGGCTTCGCCGCCTAATTACGACCCTTCGGGTCTTTCATCACGGCGGCTTTCGCCTGCGCTGCTCCTACTAGGCTCTCGAAACGCCGCAAAGTAAATTGGCACAGGGATGTGCCGACGCCCGAAGGGCGCGAGACTTTGAAAACCGCGCTTTTCAAAGGCGAGATGCAAGTGGGCCAGGATGGCCCATCTTGCTCATTCTTGCAGGAGCGGCGCCCTCGCCGCGATCGGCTTCTCAGAGCTGCATGCCCCGCTCTGGCTCGACTTCTGGCTGCAGGCCGAAAAAAGCTCGATATAGCGCATTCAGGCGAGTCAGCGCGTGGGCCACGCTGTTGCCCACCGAGCCGGAACGGCGGACGTCTTCGGGCAGCCGGTTCCAGTCGCCTCGAAACTCCTCGAGTCGGACCAATCCGCGCTCTCCGATGGAAGACACCGCCACATTGCCGTCACGAAACCTCGCCAAAACCTCCTCGTCGAGCAGCCCGCCCTGCCCCGCCAGCGCCGAGCGGATGTTGTCCGAATCGAGCAGCTGCACGGGATAAAACAGGCTCACGATGGAGCTGATGAAGGCTTTCTTGTTGTTGACGATCTGGGTCAGCGCGTGAAGGTCGGCGCCGTCCGGCGGGCTGCCGTCCAGCCCGGGCCGCAGCAGCGCTGAGTACACCATCGACTGCTGCGCCTGGTAAAGCGACTGCAGATGCTGACTGACGCGATCGGTGATCGCCGGGTCGCCGCCGACCTCGATGGCCGTCACGCCAATGCCAGTGACGAACCAATCGCGCCACTCCGCACCCTGCCCCCAATTGGCAGCCAGCACCCTGGACGGCCGGCTACGCGCCGAGGCGAGGTAGGTCAGGCGATCCGGGACGATGCGAAAGCGGCGCTCCGGATCCAGGCTTGCGTGAATTCGCGATCCGAAGTGCTCCAGCGGGCAGGTATCGTCGAGGATTGCCTCATCCTGGGCAGCGAACAGGTAGTGGTACTCCTCGGGGCTCACGAAGCTGCCGCCGAAAACGTCGACCCTGGAACCATTTTCCACGTAACGGCCCTTCAGCCCGAAAGCGAGATGCCCGTAGTAATCGGCCACGAAGGGATCTTCCGCCCGCACCGGCTGGGAGCGGCGGTTCAGCCACCGAACGTTGTCGTAACAGATCTCGATGCTGCCGAGCCCGCTTTGATCGGCGATGAGGTAAGCATCGGGGAAAAGTCCGACCAGGGCACGGGTCGCCTCCAGCGTGTCGGTCATGCCGCAGGTCCGCTCCGCATTGCAAGCGGTGATCATCAGGTCCTCGGAGCGATACGAGGTGCGTTGGCCCGCCTCGCCACCGAGCACGACATCCGCCCCCATTTTCAGGTGCTCGCTGCGAAAAGCCAGCTCGGCCTCGCGAATCCCGTTGACCAGGCCCAGCACGGCGACGTCGTAATCCTGAATGGCGCGGCTGACCGGGTCGTTCATTCCGCCGCCTGCGCCGCTGAAACAATCCGCCTGGCGCGAGAGCTCCTGCAGGAGATTGAGCCCGTGCTGGCGCATGCGCATGATGAGCGCCTCGTTCTGGGGCGTCTGCAAATACACCGGCGCACGATCGGCAAACCAGGCCATCAGGGTCGCCAGGGTGGCCCATTCCAGCGGATTGGGCAGCGGTTCGGCCGAAAGCTGGCAGATCGCCGAAAAGTCGTCGTGCATGTAACCCAGAACATAATTGATGCGCTGCCAAGGGGGCAGTGTGAACTCCCGCGCGAGGTGCTCGGGGCCGAATGGCCCGTTGGCGTCGCCGGCCAGTTCGGCGCTGCGCGCCTGGCCATCGACAAGGTCGACCATGGCCTGCAGGCAGCGGTCAAACTGCTCGCGGGTGAGGGTGGGTTCGCCTTCGCGGGTCCGCGCCGCTGCCAGGGTGGTGCAGATCTCGATTTCCTCCGAAATCCGGTCGCGTACCGGCTGGCCGAAGTAATAATCCAGGTCGGGCACCAGCAGAACGATCTGCGCCACGGCATCGGCCAGTTCCAGCGACAGCTCGCTGGCGCGGGCCGCGCCGGGGCTGCCGGCGCGAAGGTTCTGAACCACGTCGTAGGCCGCCGCCATGCCGGCGTTGATGCGCGGATCGACATCGGCAAAGGCGCGCGCAAAATTGTTCGAGATGCGCGGGAGCAAGTCCGCCAGCAGCGCGGCCATGGGTGATACCTCGCCCCGGCCAGCGCGATCGAGGATGTCCGTCACCACCCACAATAGCGCCTCGACGAAGGACAGGTGGCGATGTTCGTGGAGGTACTCAATCCCGGCGGCGAGCCGCAGCACGTAAGCAGATTCCGACTGCCACTGCGTGTCATCCCCTGGGTTTGCCGTCAGCAGCATAAACCGTATGCGCTTGAGGGCAAGTTCGTCCGGCGGCGCCGGAAGGGTTGCCGTGTCCGCCAGCATCGCGAGCATCGCACGCGCATTTTCGAGCTGCTCGCCGTCACGGCGTAACGGTGCGGGCGGTTCTGCCGCGGTCCAGGGGTCGAACCAGTCAGCGCTGAGGCCGGCCACGACCGCGAGCAGGGATTCGTTGCTGGCCGACGCTTCGCGCACCGTGCGCCATAGCCCCGGCGCCCGCGTCTCCATCCGCGCCAACACCTCCGGCAGAACGGTCGCGGACAGGCCGGCATTGCTGCGGTCGAACAGCTGCCCAAGCAACACTTCGAGATCCGGGCCCAGCGGTGAAACCAGCGAATGGACTTCGAGCTGGTGTTCTGCGAGTTCGCGCGCGATGTGCCACGACGACGGGTCGAGCACGGTGCTGCGCATGGGGACTTCGAGGTAGCGCGCAGCCAGTCGATCGAGCCAGCCGCGGTCGTCGCGAAACCGTTCGACAACCGCTTCCGCCTCCCCTGCCTCCAGAACCGCGGCGTTTTGCAGCATCTGAGCCACCACCACCATGGTGAACAGGGTGTCGAGGCGCGAGTCGGGGTCGGAAAGTGCGGCGGCGAGGTGGCGCACCCGCGGCAGGTGA
>Ga0302046_10000988_pt1 | contig 26998 bp, 28 predicted proteins | sample RVTome_11_FD_200261 | JGI IMG/M metagenome (GOLD analysis project Ga0302046, IMG submission 200261) | Soil microbial communities from uranium-contaminated site in the Upper Colorado River Basin, Wyoming, United States - RVT147D111 (version 2) ... | reverse complement strand
AAGGCAGGCGCCGTGGACTACCTGACCAAGCCGGTCGACGCGGACACCGTCGCCGCGGCGCTGCTGGAGACCGAGCGGCCGCTGCCGCCGCCGCCGGAAGAGCCGATGTCGGCCGATCGCGTCCGTTGGGAGCATATCCAGCGCGTATTCGAGCAATGCGACCGCAACGTTTCGGAGACGGCGCGGCGGCTCAAAATGCACCGGCGCACGCTTCAGCGCATCCTGAACAAGCACGCGCCGCGCGGCTGAGCGGCTCCCCGCGCTCCGTCACGCCCAGGATTTCGCCAGCAACACGATCGCGCTGATGCTCGCGATCGCCAGCATCGACGCGCGGACGACGCCGGCCGGCAGGAGTCCGCGCGCCTGCCGCGCCGCCGCGAAGCCGAGGAAGAGACCCGGCAGGAGCTGCAGGCCGAGGGCGCCGCGCCGCAGGTCGAAATGACCGGCGGCGGCGAGCGCAGCGAGCGAGATCACGTATCCGATCAGGAAGATGAGCGCCAACGTCGCCCGCGTCTTCTCGACAGCTTCCTTCTGGTAGAGGACGACGAGCGGCGGACCGTGGATGCCCGAGACGGTGCCCATCAGGCCCGCGGCGAAGCCGCCGCAGACCAGCGACAGAGACGAAAGCGCAAAAGGCCTGGCCAGGATCGTCACCGCGACTGCCGCCAGTATGGCTAGCGCGAATAGGGCGCCGAGCGCCTGGGTGGGTGCGACGGCGAGAACGATTGCCCCGAGCACCGTTCCGGCCGCTAGGGCGGGAAACATCGGGAGCACTTCCGTTCCCACGATCGCCGAGCGTCCGCCGACAAGCATCGTCAGCGCCAGGAAGACCGACGCGAAGAGCGACGGGCCCGGCACGAAGTCGAGATGGATGATCGCCAGGAGCGGGACGGCCACCATAGCGAAACCGAGCCCGGTCGCCGTCTGAACGAACGCGGCGATGAAGGTGACGAGGTTGGCGAGTGCGAGCGCGGCGTAGGGCTGTCCAGTCTCGAACACGAAGGCGGCTCCTTCAAGTGACAACCCGGCCACACTTTACCATTGGCGTGCCAAGGGCGTCGCGTTTCGTCGCCCCAAATCTACTACATATAGAGTCTTTCGAGGTTCGGCGGCGCGATAAGGCGGCGGACGGGTTCGTTCGGCTATACGTTGGATGCGAGTCGCCGGTGGTCTTGTAGGCCGATCTGGAGCATGCGATCGGCGCGTTTTAGGCGATCACGTCAGAGACTGAAGCTGACCATACCGAAGCGCGCCTCTTCCTGCATGAGGGAGTCGAGGAAGCGGCCCTGGAACATCGTGATGCCCAGCTCATGGCCGAAGCGGACGGCCTCGGGCGTGTCGCAACGGGCGAGAATGACGCGCGACTTGCCGCACCGCTCGATCGCCTGGCGAAAGGCGTCGCGCTTGCCGCCTTCCGGCGAATCGTCGGTGAAGGCGGGGCTCCACTGAACCTTGATGAGGTCGGTGCCGAGCGCCTTGCGGTCGACGAGCGGCAGGCTGTGGTGCGTGATGCCGTCGATGCAGAGCCGGTATCCCTTCTCGCTCAGATAGTCCCGCGCGAAGAAGAATTCCGATACGTCGGCGAAGATGTCGACGAGCTGCAACTCGATGACGATGGTGCCGCGCCCGCCCATCCGCAGCTCAGAGTCGAACTGCAGGAACTCGGGCGCCAGCAGCGTGCTGACGTTCAGGTTCATGCTGAACGAGGAATGCAGGTCGGAATCTTCCGCCCGGGTCAGCAGCTTCAGGATCCGGCGGTCGAGCGTCATCGTCAGGTGCTGGAACAGCCAGCGGTTGCCGGCCAGGTCCACTTCGGGCAGGACGGTCGAGGCGAGCTCGTCGATCGAGACGTAGATCTCTTTCAGGATGCGCTTCGGCCGCGTGTTCTTCGACACGGCGCACACCTGCTGGCGGCGCACGAAGCTGGACAGGTCGGCGCTCTTCAGGAAGTCCTCGAGGCGGTGAAGCTGGGCCGGCGTGAGCGCCGGGCGCACCGCGCCCTCTTCGTTTTCGCCCCATTGCGCGGACCGGCTGCGCAGACGGTCCTGGCGCGCCTGCTCGGCTTCGTACAGGTCCTCGGCGATGAGGAGCATCTCGTGATACTGGACCTCGAGATTGTACCAGGTCGAGAAATTGTCGGCGACGTCGAGGATCGCCAGCGGATCGTCGCTGAACAAGAAGCGCAGGCGCATCACCGCGTCGTCCATCTCCTCGACGCTGGCGCCGCTGCAGATGAAGATCAGGTCGCCGTTGTTCAGCGCGAACATCTGGCCCTCGAATTGCCGGACGAGGCCTTCGAAAGTGTTCCCCGCGATCTTGATGTGATGGCTCTTGCGGTTGTGGTCGCGCAGCTTGGACAGATGGATATGTATCGCGCGCCGGCCGGTCCGGTGGCGCTCCAGCCGCTGTAAATAGCTCAACAGGAGATATTCCTGGCTCACCGTGGCTTGGTGAGTCAGTTGGGCGGCGGTGATGTTCATGCCTCGCCTGTGCCTTCTGTTTTCCCGGTGCCGCCGATGAACAAAATCCCGTGACTGACTTTAAGAAAAAGGGATTTACGTTAAGTTAACGATAAAGGCTTTGGATAGAACGGGCTGAGCACCCCCGTCGATCCGCTTCTGGCAATTCATTCCTGATCGCTTGCTCGGGGCAATTCGCTGGGGTCGTTCGGCAGCCGCTGAACGGAGCTACCGGGTCGTTACATGCTACGGGAACTGGACACCGCCATTGCCAGCACGCCGGCCGATACGCGCATTTATGCCGTCGGCGACGTGCACGGGCGCGCCGATCTCCTGGACAAGCTGCAGGGTCTGATCGCCAAGGATGCGGACCGCACCCCCGAGACGCGGAAAGTGGTCGTCTATCTCGGCGACTACATCGATCGCGGACCGGACAGCGCCGGCGTGATCGACCGCCTGATCGACGGTCCGCTCGGCGGTCTCGAGCAGGTTTTCCTTATGGGCAACCACGAGGAATTCTTCCTGCGTTTCCTGGAGGACCCGGAGGTGGGCCCGCTCTGGGTCACCAACGGCGGCGGCGCGACCCTGGCGAGCTACGGCGTGAAGGTGGCGGAGGCGTGCACGCCGAAGGACATGGGCGCCCTGTCGCGGGCGCTGCAGAAGAATCTGCCGGAAGAGCACCTCACCTTCCTCAACAGCCTCTGGGTCAAGCATCGCGAGGGCGACTACCTGTTCGTCCATGCCGGGATCCGGCCGGGCGTGCCGCTCGAACGGCAAAGCGACGAGGATTTTCTATGGATCCGGGAGCCGTTCCTCGGCTCGCCGGACGAGCACGAGGTCGTCGTCGTGCACGGCCATACGCCGGTCGAGGCGGCCGAGGTGCACGGCAACCGCATCGCCGTCGATACGGGGGCCGTCTGGTCGGGCCGGCTGACTGCGGCCGTGCTCTCCGGGCAGTCGCAGACCTTTCTCCACACCTGACCGGGCCGCCATGTTATGGTTGCACGCCCGGCGCGGATGGACTAGCGACTGCGCAGCACGGCGCTGCTGAACGACCGACACGACCGACACGACCGACACGACCGACACGGCAAACCGGAATGGCCAAACCGGACGCAACCACCACTTCCAAGTCAGACATATCCGACGCCGACGCATCGCAGATCTCCGATCTGCTGTCGCGCCTGTCGGATGCTTGCGTCATCTGCATCGGCGATCTGATGCTGGACCGCTACGTCGAGGGCCGAGTCAGCCGGCTCTCGCCGGAAGCACCGATCCCCGTGCTCGAGGTGCAGCGCGAGACATCGATGCTGGGCGGCGCCGGCAACGTGCTCCGCAACCTCGCGGCGCTCGGCGTCACGACCGAGCTGATCGCCGCCGTCGGAGTCGACCGCGCCGGCCACGAGCTGGCATCGCTGCTGGCCAAAGAGGAGCATGTGACGCCCCGCCTGGTGTCGATTCCGGGCCGCGAAACCAGCGTCAAGACACGGTTCGTCGCCGGCAATCAGCAACTCCTGCGCGCCGACCGCGAGGTGACCGATGCGGTTGCGACGGCCGACCGCCAGTCGCTGCTCGAAGACGCCGTGGCCGCGCTGGCCAGCCTGCCGAAGGCGCCGCTCGTGCTGTCCGACTACGGCAAGGGCGTGCTCGGCGATACGCTCGTCGCCGAGCTCATCGGCCTCGCGCGCGTAGAGCGCCGTGCGGTCGTGGTCGATCCCAAGGGCCGCGACTTCGGCAAGTATCGCGGCGCGACGCTGGTGACGCCGAACCGCCAGGAGCTGGCGCTGGCGACCGGGCTGCCCACCGAAACCGACGAGGAGGTCGCCGCCGCCGGCCGCCGCGTGATCGAGGCGCACGGCATCGTCGCCGTTCTCGCGACGCGCAGCGAACGCGGCATGACCCTGGTCGAGCGCGACGCGGTGCATCACCTGCCGGCGCGCGCGCGCGAGGTTTTCGACGTCTCCGGGGCGGGCGACACCGTCGTCGCCATTGTCGCGGCATCGATCGCGGCCGGCGCGCCGCTGCCGCTGGCGGCAAAGCTCGCCAACCTCGGGGCGGGCGTCGTCGTCGGCAAGGTCGGGACCGCGGTCGTCCATCCGGCGGAGATTCTGACCGCGCTCCACGAATCGGAATTCATGGACGCGGAAGCGAAGGTGGCGACGCTGCAGACGATGCTCGACCGGGCGCCGACCTGGCGCCGCCGTGGCTGGCGCGTCGGCTTCACCAACGGATGCTTCGACCTGCTTCATCCGGGACATGTGTCGCTGCTGAAGCAGGCGCGCGCGGCGTGCGACCGGCTCGTGGTCGGGCTCAACAGCGATTCGTCGGTCAAGCGCCTGAAGGGCGCGGACCGTCCGATCCAGGGCGAGACGAGCCGCGCCGCGGTGCTCGCATCGCTGGCCGCGGTCGACCTGGTCGTGATATTCCATGAGGACGATCCGATGAAGCTGATCAACGCGCTGCGTCCGGACGTGCTCGTCAAGGGCGCGGACTATCGCCTCGACGAAGTCGTCGGCGCCGCCGAGGTGCAGTCGTGGGGCGGCAAGGTCGTGCTGGCGGATATGCTGAACGGCCACAGCACGAGCGACACGATCCGCCGGATGGCCCCGTGAGGCATAGCGGCTCGGGCCGGCGGCGGTTGGGGGACGGGACATGACCGGCATCGACCTTCTTGCCCTCGCGGTTCCGGCGCTGATTGTGTTGCTGGGCGCCTACGTCGTCCATCAGGCCCGCCGCAGCCGGGAGTCCGAGCTCAACTACAACCTTCGCAAATGCCGGATCGCCCTCGATGACGCCGAGCAGGCGCTCGACAACACAGTCCATTACTACAAGGCCGAGGTGCAGCGGCTAAAGGCGCGCCTGGGCGAGCCGGCGGGCGAGGAGCCGCCGGTCCATGGCTCCCGCCACAACGGGAAGAGCCAGGGCAACGGGTCGGACCTGAAGTTCAAGCAGGCGCGCACCGCCTTCGCCCGCCTCTATCATCCCGACGGCGTGCACGGCGACACGGACGAGAAGCGCATCCGCGCGGAGCTGTTCAAGGAATTCTGGGAAGAGCTCGAGCGGATCGACCGCCGCAACCCGTAAGGCGCTAGAGCAACCTGCGTCCTATCGGACGCAGATAAGTTGCTCTAACTTTTTAAAATAGATCAATTTTTCTGCAATCAGGTGATTCCACCTGATTGCAGATTGATCTAGAGCAGCCCGGCCGGATCGAGCAGCCGCATCAGCCGCCGTCCGGCGGTCTCCGCATAGCGCAGAGTGAGCGACTTGCGGCGCGCGCCGTTGAGGCGGGCCTCCTCGGCCGGCCGCAGGATCGCCGCCCCATAGGCGTCGGCGACGATCAGCCCGCAGGACTGGGGGATCAACTGCTGGGGAAAGCTCTCCGGCACCGCGAAATAAAACAAGTCGCAGAAGTCGAGATATTCCGGCCACTTGCCGTCGGCGCGGAAGTCGGCGACCGAGGTCTTGATCTCGACGATCGTGAAGCTGCAGTCGGGTGCCATGGCGAATACGTCGGCGCGGCGGCCGGTACGCAAGGTGAATTCATACAGGCAGGTCTGGCCCGCCTCTCCGAGCATGCGGCCGATCCCGCGTGCGAGCGCACGCGCCAGCTCTTCGGGCGCGGCCGCGGCCGCGTCGATCGGCGCGGAGAGAGCGACAAGCGCGCTGCGGTCGGGGTCGTCGATCATGGCTGGAGACTAGCACGAACAAAAAGGGTACAAAAGTTCGCCGTGTCCGGACGAGTGCGTGTCGGGCATGCGGTCTGGCGGCGCGGCGGCAGCGGCGGTATGGTTCGAGACGGGACTGTGGGAGTGCCTTTGCAATGCGCCTGATCATCGCCATCTTTCTGCCGTTTCTCCTGTTCTTCACCATTGGCCGGCCGGTCGCGGGAATCATCTGCCTCATCCTCCAGATCACGCTGATCGGCTGGATTCCGGCGGCGATCTGGGCGGTCTATTCGCTGAGCCAGTACAACACCGACAAGAAGATCGCCGGCGCCTTGGGCGGCGGCGCACGGGACTAGCGCCCACCATGTTCAGGTGATGCCCAGGTGATGGCCAGGTGATGCCATGGACGCGCTGAGCCTCGTCGCGCTCGGCCTCGGCGCGGCCTGGGCCAGCGGCATTAACCTCTACGCAGCGGTGCTGCTGCTGGGCGGTCTCCACGCGGTCGGGCTGGTGACGCTGCCGCCCGACCTGGCGGTGCTGTCCCACCCAGCGGTATTGGCCGTTGCGGGCTTTCTCTACGTCGTCGAGTTCGTCGCCGACAAGGTGCCCGGCGTCGATTCCCTGTGGGATGCGGTGCACAGCTTCATCCGCATCCCCGCAGGGGCGCTGCTGGCGGCGGGCGCCATCGGCTCCTACGGCGAAGGGTATGAGGTTGCCGTGGCATTGCTCGCGGGCGGCACGCTTGCGGCGGCGAGCCATGCCGCCAAGGCCGGCGGCCGGGTCGCGATCAACGCCTCGCCCGAACCGTTCAGCAACTGGATCGTCTCGTTTTTCGAGGACGTGATGGTGCTGGGCGGCCTGATCCTCGCGCTTTTCATGCCGGCGCTGTTTCTGACGCTTCTGGGGGCCTTCCTGCTGGGCGTCGTCTGGCTCTTGCCGAAGCTGTGGCGCGGCCTCAGGCGGCTGTTCGGCCGGCGGCGTGTCGAAGGCGCATCTTCCCGCTTGACGGCGCCGCGCTTGCCGGAACAATAGGGCGGAATAAATTACTTAAGAAATGCGTCCGTAGCCTGGGGTCGGCATCAAGGTGTCACAGGAGACCCGAACGATGCGTAAGATTGCTGTTGCCGGGCTTCTCGCACTTGCCCTGGCCGTTTCCGGCGGGGCGGCCCAGGCGGGCGGGCGGCATCATCACCATCATCACGGCCACCACCATCACAGCGGCGCCGTCTTCGCGGCCGGGATCATCGGCGGCGCGCTGCTGAGCCGTCCCTACTATCACACGACCTACGTCTACGGCCCGCCGCCCCCGGTCGTGTACTATGCGCCGCCACCGGCGGTCTACTATGCGCCGCCGCCCCCGCCAGGGCCGGTCTGCCAGCAGGATAACGTCTACCGCTATCTGCCGGACGGCGGCGTCCAATGGGGCGTGCGCACGCGCTGCTACTAAACGCGGGCCTGATCGAAGATTGATCTAGTTCCACCATTTCATTCGCCGCAGCAGCCAGATCTCGACCGCGGCGACGGCCATGAACAGGGCGCAGGTTGCAAAGAACGCCCAGGGCGCCTCGCCGCCGGGGACGCCGCCGACATTCATGCCGAGCATGCCGGAAATCACGGTCAGCGGCAGGAAGACCAAGGTGACCAGGGACAGCAGGTACATCTTCTGGTCGGTGCGCTCGGCCAGCCGGTTCGCCACCTCGTCGTTGATCACCGAGGCGCGCTCGCGGATGACGTCGAGATCTTCCATGTAGCGCGTCACTCGGTCGGAAATCTCGCGCAGCCGGTCGCGCCGCCGCGGGGTGAGCCAGTCCGGCGCCTCGGCGGAGAGCTGGCGCAGCGCTTCCCGTTGCGGCGCGATGTAGCGGCGCAACATGATCGTCTCGCGCCGCAGCTCGGCGAGCGCGGTGCGCAGCTCTCGGCCGAGCGCGACGACGACGGTCTCCTCCAGCTCGTCGAGCTGGTCCTGCAGTGCGTCGATCACCGGGTCCATGCGCGCGGTCAGCCGTTCGGCCAGCATGACGACGAAGGCGCCGGTATCTTCGGGACCGCGGCCGGCCTCCAGCGCCTGGCGGATATCCTCGATCGCCGTGAGACGCCGCGTGCGCGAGCTGACGATACGGTCCTTTTCCAGCCAAAGCCGTATGGACACCATATCCTCCGGCTCCGAACCCGGATTGAGGTTCACGCCGCGGAGGTTCAGCAGGATGCCATTATCGATCGCGAGGCAGCGCGGGCGGGTTTCTTCGGCGGCCAGCGCCTCCTGGATCAGCGGGCGAAGGCCGCTCGCGTCGCGGAGCCATGCGGCTGCAGGCTCGACGCCGCGCTTCATGTGGACCCACAGACCCTTCTTGTCGGCGTCCGCCGGCAGCTTCTCCCAGGTGGCGAGCGGCTCGCCGCTGCCGCGACCGTCGAGCCGGTATGCGCTGATCAGGCCGTCTTCTTCGCTCATGGCGCGCGTCCTCCTGTTGGGCATCGCAGATCGCTTGACCGCCGCATTACACCACAGCAATCTGCACAGCCAAGTGCCGGTCGACGCGTGGCCGCGCCCGATGCGCCGGCTACAGCGAGCCACGAGCCGATGGAAGAACTGATCGCGACCTACGGATACCCGGCAATCCTCGCCGGCACTTTCCTGGAAGGGGAGACCGTTCTGCTGGTTGGCGGCTATCTCGCCAGCCTGAGCTATCTGTCGCTGCCATGGGTCGCCTTCTGCGCGTTTCTCGGCAGCTGGGCCGGCGATTCGCTCTATTTCTTCATTGGCCGGCGATGGGGCGGCCACCTGCTGGAAATGCGGCCGTCGTGGCGCCCATCGGTGGAGCGCGCGCTCCGCCTTCTGCAGCGGTACGACGTCGCATTCATACTATGCTTCCGCTTCGTCTACGGCGTTCGCACGGTGAGCCCGTTCGTGATCGGCATGAGCGATGTGTCGCCGCTCCGCTTCGTCCTGCTCAACATGGTGGCGGCCGCCCTGTGGGCAGTCGCGTTTTCCGTCGCCGGCTATCTGCTCGCTTCGATGCTGGCGTCCGTGATCGCTGATTTCGAGCGCTATGAGATATACATCCTTGTCGCACTCGTCGGCCTCGCACTGATCGGCTGGTTCGTACACGGCCTGTGCACCCGCAGGCGTCACGACCCCGCACCGCCGGGCGGCTGAGCGCAGCGACGGCCGCAGCCGATGAACAAGAAAACCCAGTTCAACATCTGGTACGTCATCCTCGCCATCTTCGGCGTGCTGTTCTTCCAGAACCTGTGGATCGAAAGCCAACAGATCGAGCGGCTGCCCTACAGCGCCTTCGAAGAAAAGCTGAAGGCGGGCGAGATTCGGCGCATCTACATCCGCCAGAACGTCATCGAAGGCGAGTGCAAGAGCGCGGAGAAGGAGGGCGCCAAGCGGTTCGTTACGGTTCGCGTCGATCCGGAGCTGGCTCCGGCTCCGGGCGCCGATATCAGCCGCGAGGCGCTGGGGGCGGATGCCGGAACCGCCTGAAGGCTATCTGGCCGACGCCGCGCGGCGGCCGTCTGGCAGCCTGTCGTTGCGATCTGGCGCTGCGAGCCATGGTTGAGACACCTCCCCTGTTCCGATCCGCGCGTGTTGGGCGGCACCGGCGAGGCGTGCGGGCGACGGGGGCCGGAACAGGGCCGCCGGGAAGTGGGCAGCCTTCTCCGTCCAGCCAGCGCCTTCTGCTAGGCGCAGGCCGACTGTCGCCATCCGTTTCGGTTCTACAAGAGGCTAGCTAGCGGGGACGCCAGCCGAGCAAACAGGGTCCGTGGAGGTCATGTTGCCTTCCTTCCATGCGGAGGAAGTGCGACACTTCTTGCAGACACGATTGCCCGACCATTCGCTCCTGAAGTGCTTGGCGCACATCAGGCATTTTCGCTCCCTAGCCTTGTAGAGTTTTTTCTTGTTGAATTTCATCGTGGGCGATCTTAGGGCCGCCAGACGCAGTCGACAACAAAAATTTGTACGGACAATTTATAAAATTTGCGCTACCTCGATTATCTAGTTCGACCTGCCCGAACGGTCGTTGCCAAAGGCGTTAATTCCTGTTCGGAGCGTCAAATCGACGCGGTAACTGCCACCGGAAAAGGCAGTTTCGCGACTGCCTCCGAATGCGGCAATTCGGAGCCCTGAAAGGTGCTCGCATCCGTTGTATCCGGTTTGCGCGGGCGCTCCGCGATCCGTCCCGTTTCGAACGAAGCGTTTGGCGGTTTCGATTGGTGCCGGAAGCTGCACGGATCAGGGTCAGGGCATGGCTAGTCGACGCGAACCATGCGTGTGCGTTGGCCGCCTCGAGCCCATCGACGGCCCGTTCGCAAAATGTGTTACCGATGTCTCAGGAATAATCCGTAACCCATGTGTCCGGAACGGACCGAATTAAAATGGTGCCCCAGCGTTGACGAAACTGAGAACTACGTTTCCGCTGGAACACTCTGATATTCCAGCCGTCGTTACGCGGGCGCCCCCCCTCGAGCACCTGAGGGTCGCCGAAACTGCTATGCAGACGGTGGTGATCGTGCCGGCGGTGATCAACATTGCCAGCCTGGCGCGGCGCTCCCATTATCGGCGAGGTCCGCCCTTCGGTACTTCGCTGGTGGCAATCCGAACTCCCGCTTGAACGCGCGTATGAAGCCGGCCTCCGATTCGTATCCGACCTCCAAGGCTACTTGAAGAACGGTGTCTCGTGAAGTCTGAAGGCGTCTTGCGGCGAGTTGCATGCGCCACATCGCAAGGTATGCCAGCGGCGACTCGCCGAGAAAGCGCGCAAACCGCTCGGTCAGGACAGAGCGCGAGGTAGCCGCCTCTTCGGCCAAACTCTCCAGTGTCCATTGGCGGCCGGGTGCGCGATGGATCGCGGCGATTGCGGCCCCTACAATCTTGTCGCGAGCAGCAGCGAGCCAGCCGGTCTGCTCCGCAGGAAGTCGCTCCATGTAGCGGCGCAGCGCTTCGATGAAGAGAGCTTCGGCCATTTTTGACAGAAGCACGGATCGGCCGGGCCGCCCACCGCCGGATTCCGTGACCAAGTGGCGGATCGAATGCTCAAGCCACTGGCCGGCCACGTCGTCTCGTAGATTGATCTTGATGACCATCGGGAGACCAGAAAGAAAAAGGCGGTCTGCATGACGTTCGCAGCCGAAGAACCCACATACGAAACGCGTCGTCTCACCGCCGCCGCCGATCTGCAATGTCGATAGGTCGCCGGCGAGGTAACGGTCCAATGTTCCGTCTGTATTGACAATCTTTGGTGCTCGGCCGTTTGAAACCACATGCGGATCGCCGTGCGGAACGATCAGCACGTCGCCTGCTGTGACGGGCACTTCCTGTCCATCGCTGAAACGTGCGATCGCATAGCCTTCGGTCATCAGGTGATAGCTGACCAAGCGCTCCGTTCCCGGCGCTAGCAAATGCGCGTACTCGCGCAACGGTGGTATCGCGAACCCCCAAGGGCTCGTGCACACCGCATGGTAGAATATCGCGCCGGTCATGCGCACCGAATTGAGCGCCTCTGATAAAGCATCCATGATCTTCCTTTGGTCCCCCTCGTTCCTCCCTGCAAGGTAATTCGGTCTTGCGGCAAACAATCAGGCTGCCGCTGCGCGTAGACCTTGGCTCACTGCCTGTTGAAGTGAAGAGCCGAGATGAAACAGCGTCAAGCAATCGAACGGCGGGTCGCGGAGCACTATTCGCATCCGCGATTGGAAAAGGCCATTTTCGGCTGCGGTCGCCGCGCCGGTCGAGTTTATCTGCCGGGCGAGATGAGACGGAAAGCGCGGACGAAGTCGTGAACGGCCACTGGTTGGAGAAATTCAGGCGGTCCCTGTAAATCCTAGGAGAAGAACGATGACAAAAACGGTCGATGAGGCGAAGCTCAATCAGTTCGTCGGGCAGATGCTTGGCGATCTCGGCGGAGCGTTGAGCGTCCCGCTTGTGCGTATCGGCGACCGGCTGGGTCTCTACAAGGCGCTCAACGCTGACGGAGCGATGACGTCAGCGGAACTGGCGGCAAAAACGAATGTCGCGGAACGCTATGCGCGCGAGTGGCTGTCGCATCAGGCTGCATCCGGTTATCTGATCTACGACTCCAAGACGGGCAAGTTCACCTTGCCGCCCGAACAGGCGATGGTGTTCGCTGAGCCCGACAGCCCCGTCTACCTGCAAGGCGGTTTCGACCTCGCGGTGACGATGATGGAAAATCAGGCGCTGTTGGAGCCGGCATTTCGCTCGGGTAGAGGTGTCGGCTGGGGCGAACAGTCGCAATGCCTGTTTTGTGCTGCGGGACGCTTTTTCCGTCCGGGCTACCACAACAGCCTCGTCGAATCCTGGCTACCGGCGCTGGACGGCGTCGTCGCGAAGCTCAAACGGGGCGCGACGGTCGCGGATGTCGGTTGTGGGCACGGCTTCTCCACAGTCATCATGGCTAAGGCGTTCCCGAACTCGACCTTCATCGGCTATGATTTCCACTCAGGTTCCGTGGAACAAGCTCGATTGCATGCGAAGCAGCACGGCGTCACAGCAAATACCCAGTTCGAAGTCGCTCTGGCGAGCGAGTTCCCCGGCAAGGACTTGGATCTTGTGACGTTCTTCGATTGTCTGCACGATATGGGTGATCCAGTCGGAGCAGCGCGGCACGTTCGCCAGGCGTTAAAGCCAGACGGGAGATGGATGATTGTAGAACCGGCTGCTGGCGATCGTCTGGAGGACAATCTCAACCCCGTCAGCCGGCTCTACTACGCCGTATCGACGATGATCTGCGTGCCGACCTCGCTTGATCAGCCGGTAGGAGCCGCGCTGGGCGCCCAGGCCGGCCTGAAAAAGCTGTCGTCGGCGATCTCCGAGGGTGGTTTCAGCAATGTCCGCAAAGCCATCGAGACCCCTTTCAATATGATCCTGGAGGCCCGGCCCTGAACTCGCCTGGGGGCGAGTTCAGCCTTTGGCGCGCGGCGCCCGATCAACTGATAGCGTACCCGCGCAGCCAAAGAGCAATGCACGGATGAGAACGCCGAAGGCCACCGAACACCACATGCCCTACGACACCGTATTTCTTCTGGTGTACGTTAGTGTGGCGGATCGCAGGAAATCGTGGATTCGGCGGAGTTTGGCGCGCCAGCGTGGATGAAACTGATAACTACGTTTCTGCTGGAGCACTATGATATTTCCGCCTCCGGGCTGCGATTGCCGCCGATCACATCCTGGACTCGCCAAATCTACTACGATTGATTGCTCCGTGGGGTAGGACGCGCTCGCCAGGGATGGGCGGCGAGCTTGTCGTACCGCGTCGCGACTCGACGGCGCCGCTTGATCCTGTTGAAGAAGCGTTCGACGCGGTTGCGGGCTCTATAGAGGTACGGACTGAAGCAGATCGGCTTGTGACGATTGCTTTTCGGCGAGATGTTGGCCCATGCTCCCTTGTTGGTTGCTTTTGGGACAAAGCGGACATCAAATCGCAGGCAAAGCCCACAGACTCGGTCGAAAGTGACCCAAGGCGGACCCTAATCTTCATTCAGCCCCGCTTTCCTCATGCCGTCGAGGAAGCGCTCCATCAACTCCGGCGTCTGATAGGGGACACTTGCCCTGATCCAATCGAGTGATAATGCCGGATGCTCCCGCCGGGCCGTTGCAAGACAAGCCCGCGCTGCATCGATCTGTCCCGCTTGGGCCAAGCTCGCGGCGCGCAGTCGCTGCGCGCCCTGAAATCCCGGCCGCAGCCGCAACGCCTCCGTCGCGCATTGCGCCGATTCCGAAAATCGTCCAGCCATGTAATGAGCGATTGCGATGCCGCCGAGAAAAAATGCCATCTCCGGATCGAGAGGGCTGAGCCGCATCGCCTCTTCGCCGTGGGCGATGGCCTCGCGGTCGTGTCCGGCGAACGCGAAGATATGGCTGAGATTCGTATGCGCCGCCGCAGAATTCGGATTGAGGTTGATCGCCCGGCGAAAGGCTAAGACCGACTCCTCGGTACGCCGCTCCATCATCGCCCAATAACCAAACGCGCTGTGACCCCATGGATCGCGATCGTCCAGCGCGATCGCACGCAGCGCATGCTCGCGGGCCGCGCGCAACCCTTCATCGCGCGCGACCCAACCCATGTGCGACGCAAATGCCAAGCGAAGCCCGAGCATGCCGCGTGCGGGCGCGTAATCCGGGTAATCCGCGACGGCCTTCTCCAGCGGACCGATGGCTGTCTCGAAGTCCGCCCGCGTGATGCGCCCGAAATGGGTTTGCGCGCGCGCCACGAGTTCCCAAGCGCCGAGATCGTCCGCCGAACGTGCCATCGCGCGAACACCCTCGGCCGCCAGCAGACGCGGCTCAATCTCACCCGCGACACTGTGAGTGATGTCATCCTGCACGGCGAAGATGTCGCCAACCTCGCGGTCATAGCGTTCGGCCCAGAGATGGCCGCCGGTTATTGCGTCGATGAGCTGTGCGCTGATGCGTATCCGCTTGCTGGTCCGGCGTACGCTGCCTTCGAGGACGTAACGCACGCCAAGCTTGCGCGCGACCTGTTTCACATCAACTGTGCGGCCCTTGTAGACGAATGTTGAGTTGCGGGCGATGACGAACAGCCAGCGGATGCGCGACAGGCCGGTGATCAGATCTTCGGAAATACCGTCTGCAAAATGTTCCTGATCGGGACCATCGCTCATATTATCGAACGGCAACACCGCGATCGAGGGGCGGTCGGGTAGCGACAAAGCTGGGGCTTCATCGTCGGTGGTCGGTGTCCGGGCCCCCGTTGAGGTCTTTTCGCCAATGAACCGATAGCCGCGCCGGTGCAACGTCTCGATATAACGAGGCCGCCGGGCATTGTCGCGAAGCGCCTTCCGAAGTTCCTGGATGCATGTCACGAGCGCGGCATCGCCCACGGTGGTATTGGGCCACACCGCGCCGAACAGTTCCTCTTTGGTAACGACTTTACCGGGGCGCTCAGCAAGGAAAGACAACAGCGCAAGTGCCTTTGGCGTAAGCCGTATCTCGCGGGCCCCGGCCATCAATCCGCCGCGCGGCTCAAGACGGTAGCGTCCGAACAAAAGTGGCCGATCCAACATCACTTCTCCACTTTCGAGACTAGCACAGGGCTCCCATAGAAATCCCGTTTCTCGCTTATGACTTGCCGCCCACTCCTTCCTAAGATCGAACGCGGCGATCCGCGGCAAGACGCCGCGCACTTATTCATTTGCGCACAAATGGAGCCCCTATCATGAGAACATCATTCGCAACGGCCGTCGCGGCAGGTGTGGGACTTATCCTCGCGCAGTCGGCCTTCGGACAAACCGACGACAAGAATCTCGGCACGGTGCATTTCGAGACTTCGTGCAAACCGGAAGCGCAGAAGCTGTTTAATCGTGGCATGCTGTACCAGCATTCGTTCTGGTATCGCGCCTCGCAAAAGGAATTCGAGGATGTACTGAAGGCCGATCCCGAGTGCGGCATTGCCTATTGGGGCATTGCGCTGAGTCTTTTATGGAATCCCCACGTCCCCACGCCTACGAAGAATCTCACCGACGGCGCTGCCGCGATTGCCAAGGCGAAAGCGGTCGGCGCGAAAAAGCAGCGTGAGCGCGACTACGTCGACGCGCTGAGCGCAATGTATGCGGATTTCGACAAAGTCGACCGCGGCGCACGTATGCAGAACTATACCAAGGCCATGGAACAGTTGGCGCAGCGCTATCCAAAAGACGATGAAGCGCAGATCCACTACGCGCTCGCGCTCAACACCTCGGCGTCGTCGGCCGACAAGACCTACGCCAACCAGCTCAAGGGTGCCGCCATCCTGGAGCCGATCGCGAGACGCCAGCCACGGCATCCGGGCGTGACGCACTATCTGATTCATCTCTACGACTATCCAGCGATCGCCGCGAAAGGCATCGAAGCCGCGCGGCGCTACGCCAAGATCGCGCCTGGCGCTGCCCACGCACAGCATATGCCGTCACATATTTTTACGCGCGTCGGCTATTGGAAGGAATCGATCGCGTCCAATACCGTAGCGGCGCGCGTCGCGAAAGAAGCCAAGGATTTCCACGAGCAGCTGCATCCAATGGACTACGTGGTCTATGCCTATCTGCAGCTTGGGCAGGACGCCAAGGCCAAGGCCGTCGTCAACGAGATGACGACGGTGACGGGCTTCACCGAGACGTTCCTGGTCGGACCTTATGCGTTGGCTGTTTCGCCGGCGCGCTACGCGATCGAACGTAACGACTGGCAGGCCTCGGCAGCGCTTGCCGTCCGTCCTAGCCCATTGCCGCAGGTGCAGGCGGTGACCTATTTCGCGCGCGCCCTGGGGGCTGCGCGCTCCGGCCATCCCGAGGCCGCCAAAGCCGAAATTGCCAAGCTCGACGAACTGCACGACAAGTTGAAGGACGCCTATTGGGCGGGGCAAGTCGATATTCAGCGGCAAGTTGCGGCCGCGTGGACACTCTATGCCGAGGGCAAGCGCGACGACGGGCTCAAGGCCATGAGTGCGGCGGCGGATGCCGAGGACAAGACCGAAAAGCATCCGGTGACGCCGGGTGCGCCCAAGCCGGCACGCGAACTCTATGGCGAGATGCTGCTCGCAAGCGGAAACCCCAAGAAAGCGCTCATCGCTTTCGAGGTGACGCTGAAGAAGGAGCCCAACCGCCTGGGCGCTTACGTTGGCGCGGCCAAGGCCGCCGAAAAGTCCGGCGACAAAGCCAAGGCGCGGGAATATTCCGAGAAGATCGTCACGATCGCCGGTGACGCGGACAAGACCCGCACAGCGGTTGACGATGCGCGCGCGCTCCTGAAGACGCACTGACCTGGGCACGGGAGCGCGCCGTGAGGGCATTCTGCCTGGCGGTTATGCTGGGCGCTGTCGCGGCGCCGGCCAGCGCCCAGTCGCTCGAGGTGTTCGGCTATGCCGGCGTGCTCGGCGAGTGGGAGCTGACCGCCACCGTCACGGAAAACGCGTCCCGGCAGACCAAGGACTTCTCCGGGCCGGTGACGATGACTCATGTCGGGCTGTGCACGCAGGATGGCCCGGAGAAGAAGACCGGTGAAATCCGTTTGCAGCTGTCGGGCTCGCCGTCTCGATTGAATGCGACAATATTGGTTGCCGGCGTTGCCTGCAGTTACAGTGGAAGATTGTCGGACTTCTACACCGGGATGATGACGTGCCCGGATCGAGAAGCGGTTCCGCTCAAGCTGTGGGTGAAATAGCTTCTACCCGTGGCGTCGCTTCGCGGGCCGATACCGACACGTGAGCAGAAATGGACTAAACGGCCTTGCGTCCTTGGAATGTCCGCTTCTGGCCCATCGCGTCATTTCGCTGCTGCGCAGCAACCGCGTCGCTTTAGGAGCAAAGCGGACTCCAACATCGATACGTCACGAGCCGTTGCCGGCGCCGGCCACCAGAGCGGACGCGCCCGACGCGGCCTCTCCGCGCTATTGACCATCCTATGACCCCCGGCGCGAGGCGACTCGGTGTGAGATTAAGCTGTTGATTTATTGGCGCGCCCGAAGGGATTCGAACCCCTGACCTACGCCTCCGGAGGGCGTCGCTCTATCCAGCTGAGCTACGGGCGCGCATGCCGTTGCGGCGAGGCGCAATTTACGGCATGCAATGCCATAGCGCCATCCCCTTCTTGGCCGGGCTGGCCGCGCTGGGCAACCGCATAGGATATCGGGGATTTCTCGCTCTCGGAGGGCAGCTCGGCGCGGGCGTCGCCGGCCCAGGCGACGACATCCTTGAGGACCGTCTCGGCATCGAGATCGCGCAGCAGCATGTGGAAGCCGGACTTGTAGGTGGCGAGCCTGAGGCCGCACCGGCCCGCCGGCAGGCGAAGCTGGAATTGCCGCAGCGCGGTCTCGGGCAGGATGTCCTCGTTTTCCCCGAACAGGATAAGAATATTGCCGTGCAGCCCCGGCGCCGCGTCGTAGGCCGCGTCCATCAGGTTGACGAGACCGTAGATCGCGTCGACCCGGGTCCATTTGATGACCTTCTCGTCGCGCGACAGCTTCCGCAGCATGGCGATGTTGTCGGACGGCACCTTGCCGAAGCCGCTTCCCGTGAACTGCATGGCGGGGATGCTGTGGGCGGCGATATTCAGGGCCGTGCGCTGCCAGGCCGGCATGACGTCGCGCGACCAGATGGCCGGCGCGACCAGCACGATGCCCGCCGCTTCCGGCAACGCGTCGCGCGCGAGCGCGGCCATCACGACGGCCGCGCCCATGCTTTCCCCGAGCAGGATCAGCGGCAGGTCTGGGTGGCGCCGCTGGATCAGCCCGGCGGCGGTCCGAAGATCGGCGACCAGGCCGTCCGTGCCCGGCCAGATTCCGGTTTCCGGAGCGTCGCCGAAGCTGCGCTGGTCATAGGCATAAGTGAGGAGGCCGCGCTCCGCGAAGTAGCCCGCCGGCGCTTTGAACGCTCTCGAATAATCGTTGAAACCGTGCAGCGCGAGGATCACGGCGCGCGGATTCCCGGCCGGCCGCCACACGCGCAGCGGCAGGATGGCGCCATCGGCCATCTGCAGATGATCCGCCGTCTGCATCGGCTCCTGCACCACCGGCCCGGGTGCGATCACCCGGGGCGTGCAGGCGGCGGCAAGGCAGAGCGACAGCATGAGGGCCGCCGTCCGGAACGCCCTCACGCGCGGCGCTTCCCGGCGGCTGGTATGGAGGTAAGTTGGCTTCGACCCGATCGCATCGTTGAACCTGTTGAACCGAACGGCGCTTTCGCTATCATTCGGCGGGCGCGCCGGTCAATCGGGCCAGTATGGCAGATATGGCGGCGCGCGAAACGAGAAATGGAGTCGTAAAGGTGCCGATGGAGCCCCCGGAGGTTTGCGAAGTCGAGATGATGGAAGTCGCCTGTGACGGCGGCGGCGCGCTCGGCCATCCGAAGATTTTCCTCAACATGGGCGACAAGACGCAGGTCGACTGCCCCTATTGCGGGCGCCGCTTCGTGCTCAAGGCGGGGGCCAAGGTCGCGGCCGGCCATTGACGGCGGCGCCAGCGACGCTCAGGCGATCCGCACCGCAGGGCTGACGATGGCAAGCTCGTAGCCGTCGGGATCGCGCAGGCGGAATTCCTCCACGCCGTACGGCTCCAGCGTGACCTCACTTGTCGCGGCGCCCGCCGACTGCAGGGCGGCATGGCAGTCCCGCGCCGACGCTACGTACAGACAGAGGACTGCATCGCTATAACCGGCGCGTTGCCGCGGGCCGGCGCTGTCGGCCCGGTTGATCATGAGCTTCACCGCGCCGTGCCGCAGCATCGCCCAGGCCGTCGCCCCCTCTGCCGTATAGCGTTGCGCAACATGGAAACCGAGATGCCCGGTATAAAATGCGATGCTGCGCTCGGCGTCTTCGACGTTGAGCAGCGGCACCAGCGCTTCGATCTCCATGGCCCCGTTCCCTCCGATTGACATCGTCGCACGGCTTGCCGCCCGGCCGTCGATCCGGCATCCTGACGCGGCACCCCCTACTACCGGATTCAGCGTCGCCGATGTCAACCGCGCCAAAGCATGTCTACCTGATCGACGGGTCGGGCTTCATCTTCCGGGCCTTCCATGCGCTCCCGCCGATGAATCGGGGCGACGGCACGCCGGTGAACGCGGTCTACGGCTTCACCCAGATGCTGATGAAGATCCTCGAGGACACCGACGCGGACTGCCTCGCGGTGATCTTCGATGCGGCGCGCTTGACCTTTCGCAACGAGATCTACGCCGACTACAAGGCCAACCGGCCGGAGCCGCCGGAGGAGCTGATCCCGCAGTTCGATCTCGTGCGCGAGGCGGTGCGCGCCTTCAACGTGCCGGCGATCGAGATGTCGGGCTTCGAGGCGGACGACATTATCGCCACCTATTCCCGCATGGCGAAGGAAGCGGGCGCCGACGTCACCATCGTCTCGTCGGACAAGGACCTGATGCAGCTGGTCAACGACCGGGTGTCGATGTTCGACGCCATGAAGAACCAGCGGATCGGCGCCGAGCAGGTCATGGAGAAATTCGGCGTCGCTCCCGACAAGGTGGTCGAGGTCCAGGCGCTCGCCGGCGATTCGACGGACAACGTGCCCGGCGTGCCCGGGATCGGCGTCAAGACGGCAGCACAGCTGCTGTCTGAATACGGCGACCTCGAGACGTTGCTCAGCCGCGCCGGCGAGATCAAGCAGCCGAAGCGGCGGCAGACCCTGCTCGACAATGCGGAGCTGGCGCGCATCTCGCTCCGGCTGGTGCAGCTTCGTGCCGACGTACCGGTCGAGCATCCGCTCGAGGACTTCGTCCGCCGCGATGTCGATCTCGAAGTCCTGACGGCGTTCCTGAAGGAACAGAGTTTCAAGTCCATCCTGGCGCGCATCGAGGCGAAACACGGCGTTGGTCCCGGCGCTGCGGAGCCGGCGGCTCCGCAGAAGCAGGAATACGAGCTGGTCCAGGACATGGCGTCGCTCGAACGGTGGATCGACGCTGCGACACGCGCAGGCTTCGTCGCGGTCGATACAGAGACGACGTCGCTCGATGCAACGCGTGCGCAACTGTGCGGCATCTCGATGTCGGTCGAGCCCGGCCGCGCCTGCTACATCCCGCTCGGCCATCGCGCGAACGGGCAGGCGGCGCTCGATCTCGGGAGCGGTGGCGACGCCGCAATTGCGCTCAAGCAGATCCGACTCAAGGACGCGGTCGATGTGCTGCGCCCGATGATGGCGGACCCGAGCGTGCTCAAGATCGGCCAGAACATAAAGTATGACGCGATCGTGCTGGCGCAGCACGGCCTCGACGTATCGCCGGTCGACGACACGATGCTGATGTCCTTCGTGCTCGACGGCGGCGCCGGCAAGCACAACATGGACGACCTCGCCGAGCGCCATCTCGGACATACGACGGTGAAGTACAAGGACGTCGTCGGCAGCGGCAAGGCCCAGGTGACCTTCGACCACGTGCCGCTCGACACGGCCCGCGACTATGCGGCGGAGGACGCGGACGTCACGCTCCGGCTGCACCGGCTGTTCAAGTCGCGGCTGCTCGCCGAGCATATGGTGACGGTGTACGAGACGATCGAACGGCCGCTGGTCGGCGTGCTGGCGGCGCTGGAGCGCAAGGGCGTACTGGTCGATCCGGCGGCGCTGCGCACGCTCAGCCGCGACTTCGCCCAGCGGCTCGGCGCCATGGAGGACGAGATCTACACGCTCGCGGGCGAGACCTTCAATATCGGCTCGCCCAAGCAGCTCGGCGAGATCCTGTTCGACAAGCTCGGCATGCAGGGCGCCGGCAAGACCAAGACCGGCGCCTACAAGACCGATCAGGACGTGCTGGAAGAGCTGGCGGCCGCGGGCTTCGACCTGCCGGCCCGCGTGCTCGACTGGCGCCAGATCGCCAAGCTCAAGAGCACCTACACCGACACGCTGGTCGAGCAGATCAACCCCGATACCGGCCGCATCCATACCTCATACGCGATGGCGGGGGCGCAGACCGGCCGTCTCTCCTCGACCGACCCGAACCTGCAGAACATCCCGGTCCGCACCGAGGAGGGGCGCAAGATCCGCCAGGCCTTCCGGGCGCGCGAAGGCTGCAAGCTGGTATCGCTGGACTACAGCCAGATCGAGCTGCGCATCGTCGCCCACATGGCGGGCATCGGCGCGCTGATCGAGGCCTTCCACGCCGGCGCCGACATCCACGCGATGACCGCGTCCCAGGTGTTCGGCATTCCGATGGAGGGCATGGACCCGATCGTCCGGCGCAAGGCGAAGGCGATCAACTTCGGCATCATCTACGGCATCAGCCCGTTCGGCCTGGCGCGCCAGCTCGGCATCGAGCAGCGCGAGGCGCGGGCCTATATCGACGCCTATTTCCAAAAGTATCCCGGCATCCGGGACTACATGGACACGGTGCGGACGCAGTGCCGCAAGACCGGTCGGGTCGAAACCCTCTACGGCCGGCGCATCCATCTGCCCGGCATCAACGACAAGAACCCGGCCCGCCGCGGCTATGCCGAGCGCCAGGCGATCAACGCGCCGATCCAGGGCACGGCGGCGGACATCATCAAGCGTGCGATGATCCGCATCCCGGACATGCTGGTGGAACAAAAGCTCGGCGCCGACTTGCTGCTGCAGGTGCATGACGAGCTGCTGTTCGAAGTGCCGGAGCGCGAGGTCGACGAGACAGTCGCGGCGGTGCGCGCCGTCATGGAAGACGCGGCAGGCCCGTCGGTGACGCTCGCCGTGCCGCTGGTCGTCGATGCCGGCGTCGGCGACAACTGGGATCAGGCGCACTGAGCCCTGCCGTCGGGAACGCGCTACCAGGGAAACGTATATCATGCTGATTCAACACGATAAATTGCGCACCATCGTGCGCGCCATCTGTATGGCGGCGGGCAGCAAGGGCGACGAGCCGGCGCAGGTCGCCGACAATCTCGTCGACGCAAACCTGACCGGGCATGACAGCCACGGCGTCGGCATGCTGCCGCGTTACATCGCCTGTGTGCTGATCGGCGAGCTCGTGCCCAATCAGCATGTGAAGGTGCTGAAGGACGACGGCACGATCCTGATGCTCGATGGCGGCAAGGGCTACGGCCAGGTGATCGGTCGGCAGGCGATGGCGCTCGGCATCGAGCGGGCGCGGCGGCACGGCGTCTGCGTGCTGACGGTCCGCGACAGCTTTCACCTCTGCCGCATCGGCGCCTGGGCGGAGCAGTGCGCGGCCGCGGGCATGGTCTCGATGCATTACGTCAACGTGTTGGGCCGCCGTCCGATCGTGGCGCCGTTCCGCGGCAGCGACGCGCGCTACGGCACCAATCCTTACACCTGCGTCCTGCCGGGGACCGACAACAACCCGCCGGTCCTGCTCGACATGGCGACCAGCCTGGTCGCGGTCGGCAAGGTGCGTGTCGCCAGGAACAAGGGGGAGCGGGTCAACCCGGGCGCGCTGATCGACGCAGAGGGCCGGCCGACCACGGATCCGAATGTCATGTACACGCAGCCCTATGGCGCGGTGCTGCCCTTCGGCGAGCACAAAGGCTACGGCATGGCGCTGATGTCGGAGATGCTGGCCGGCGTGCTGAGCGGCGGCGACACGATGCGGCGCGATACCGCGCGCGAAAAGGACGTGGCGATCAACAACATGCTGGCGATCGTCTTCGATCCCGCCCGCTTCGTCGACGGCGACCGCTACGGCGCGGAGGTCGATGCGACGATCGCCGACGTCAAGGCATCGCCGCCGCAGGACTCTTCCGCGCCGGTGCTGATGCCGGGCGACCCCGAGCGCGCCAATCGGGCGGAACGCGGCGCCAACGGAATTCCGATCGATGACGCCACCTGGGATGAGTTGCTTGCCGCCGCGGAGTCGGTCGGGCTCGCGCGGGAGGAGATCCTAGCGATGGCGTCCTGACCATCGCGGCGCTTGGGCGAAGCGTGTATGATGACGCCAAAGCCGTTATCGATAGGGGCCAATACGGGAGTAGCCAATGCTCAAGATCCTGGGGCGCAAGACCTCGTCCAACGTGATGGAAGTTCTGTGGCTGTGCGGCGAGCTCAAGCTCAAATTCGACCGCGTCGACATCGGTGGCCCGTTCGGCGGCAACGACCAGGCGGAATACCTCGCCAAGAACCCGAACGGCCTCGTGCCGACTATCGACGACGACGGCTTCATCCTCTGGGAATCGAACGCGATCTGCCGTTACCTCGCGGCCAAATATGCGCCGGGCGGGACCATCTGGCCGGACGACCTGAAGGCTCGCGCCGAGGCGGACAAATGGATGGACTGGCAGCTCAGCGTTATCGGCGGCATGATCACGCCGATCTTCTGGGGCCTCGTGCGCACGCCGGCGGAAAAGCGCGACATGAAGGCGATCCAGGCGGCGATCGAGCGCGGCTACAAGATCTGGGGCATCCTCGACAAGCATCTCGCGGGCCGGAAATTCGTCGCCGGCGAGCATTTCACGACCGGTGACATCCCGATCGGCGTCCATGCCTTCCGCTGGTTCACCCTGGTCAAGGACCGGCCGTCGATGCCGAATTTCGAGGCGTGGTACGACCGGCTCTGCCAGCGCCCGGCCTACAAGGAACACTGCATGAATCCGCTAACCTAGAGCGCTTGCCCGGTCACGCGGGCGAACGCATAGTGGCGGAAAGGATGGGGACGATGAGCGGACCGAGACGCGTGCACGACATGGGCGGGCTGGCTGCAGGCCCGGTCGACCGGCTGGACCACGCGCACGAGCCTTGGGAAAAGCGGGTGGATGCGATCCGCATGCTGTGCGGCAAGCGCAACCTGCTGCGGACGGACGAGATGCGCCGCAATATCGAGGATCTCGGCCCAGGCGTCTACGACGCGCTCAGCTATTACGAGCGCTGGTGCGCGTCGATCACCAACGTGCTGCTGCAGAAGAACGTGATCACCGTCGACGAGCTCGGCCGCAAGATGGCGGAGGTGGAACAGCGCTGGACGGAGGCGCGGAAGCCGTGAAGATACGTTTCGCCGTCGGCGACGCCGTGCGGGTCCGGCGGGCTTTTCCGCCGGGGCATGTGCGCACGCCCTATTTCATCCGCGGCCGGTCGGGCGTGGTCGATGAGATCGCCGGCGCCTACCACAATCCGGAGGAGCTTGCCTACGGGCGATACGACTGCGCGACGCTGCCGCTCTATCGGGTCCGCTTTAGCCAGGCGGACCTGTGGTCCGACTATGACGGGCCGGTCGGCGATACCGCCATCGTCGACATCTACGAACATTGGCTGGAACCCGCCGAGGGAGGACACCAGTGACCGCCGACACCCATAGCCATGATGGCCACGACCATGATTATGATCATGATCATTCACGGACCTTTCAGCCCGACATCGAGGAGTCGCCCTTCGGCCAGTACCAGGTGATGGCGCAGGCGCTGGGCGAGCTGCTGATCGAGAAAAGCGTCATCACGGCGGACGAGCTGCGCGCGCAGATCGAATGGCTGGATTCCCGGTCCCCAGCCGACGGCGCGATTCTGATCGCCCGTGCCTGGAACGATCCCGATTTCAGGAAGCTCCTGCTGGAGAACGTGAATGCGGCGGCGGAATCGATCGGCCTGTCGGCGGGCGACATCCCGATCCGTGCCATCGAGAACACGCCTTCGGTCCACAACGTCATCGTCTGCACGCTATGCTCCTGCTACCCGCGGGCGCTGCTCGGCCTGCCGCCGGACTGGTACAAGTCGCGCGAATACCGCAGCCGCACGGTGCGCGAGCCGCGCGCGATCCTGGCCGAATTCGGTACGGTCGTTCCCGACGACGTCGAGGTGCGGGTGCACGACAGCACGGCGGACCTGCGCTACCTCGTCCTGCCCATGCGGCCGGCCGGCAGCGAGGGCATGGACGCGGCAGCGCTCGAGGCACTGGTCACGCGCGACTGCATGATCGGTGTCAGCCTGCCCCGCACGCCGCGGTCCTAGAGGGTCGGCGGCGTTTGGAAAGACCAGCCTCATCGCGACGCTTCGGATGGCTGCTCCTCGTGTTCCTGCTCGCGGGATGCTACCTGCCGAGCGACTTCGTCGCGGACCTCCGGATCACGCCCGACGGCGACTATAATTTCCAGTACACCGGGCAGCTCACCTACGTGCCGCTGCTCGAAAAGATCCGGGAAGGCGGCCTCTCGCAGCTCGAGACGGCCGAACAGGTCAAGACGGTCATTGCCGATCTCGCGCGCGACAAGGGGTTCGAGGAGATCAGCTATGTCGACAGCGCGACCTTCCGCGTCCGCTACAAGCGCGTCGGCAATATCCTTCGGGAAAAGAGCTACACCTTCGTCCGCATCAGCGCACGGCTGCTCTCGATGGAACGCCGCGCCGACGGCACGGTCGTGATATTCGGCGACAAGCCGAACACGGCGGACGCGCAGCGGATCGCGGCGACCGGCATCGTCATGCGCGGCCAGTTTCGGATCCAGACCGAGGCCGACGTCGTGCGGCATAACGCGACGGAAGTGATGGAAGTGGCGCCGCCGGTCTACGTCTGGCGGATCGACGGTGTCGAGCAGCCCTCGCCGCAGCTGATCCTCTCGGCGCGACGCTAGATCAATCTTCGATCAGGTGGAATCAGCTGATCGAAGATAAATTGATCTATCTTAATAAGTTAGAGCAACTTATCTGCGTCCGTAAGGACGCAGGTTGCTCTAGCGCGGCCGGGGAACACGGGGAATGACCGAAGCCGGCGTGCTGGGACTTTTCCTGACGGCATTTGTCTCCGCGACGCTGGTGCCGATGTCGTCCGAAGTGGTCTTGGCGGCGCTGATCGCTGCCCAGGGATGGGACGTCGTCCTGCTGGTGGCTGTCGCGACGGTGGGCAACACGCTGGGCGCCGTGGTGAACTGGCTGCTCGGCGGCTTCTGTCTCCGCTGGCGCGACAGCAAGTGGTTTCCAATCAGCGCGGAGAAGCTCGAACGCGGGACGGAGTGGTTCCGGCGCTACGGTGTCTGGTCGCTTCTGCTTGCCTGGCTGCCGATCGTGGGCGACCCCATTACCTTCGCCGCGGGCATCGCGCGGGTGCGGCTGCCGCTCTTCCTGCTGCTGGTGGCCCTCGGAAAGGCCGCGCGCTATGCCGTGGTGGGCTTGGTATCGCACGACCTCTTCAGCTGACCGAGCCGGAACCCGAACGGAAACGGCCGGTCTCTAGAGCAACCTGCGTCCTGTCGGACGCAGATAAGTTGCTCTAACTTTCTAAACTAGATCAATTTTCGGCAATCAGCTGATTCCAGCTGATTGCCGATTGATCTAGGGACCGGCCGCTCGATCGTCCGGCGATATCGGGGTCTGCTTAGGCTGCGGCGTAGATGCCCGCCTGCTTGACCTCGTCGCCGACATATTCCTCGAACTGCTTGAAGTTCTTTTCGAACCGGCCGCGCAGGTCGCGCGCGGTCGTGTCGTAGGCCGCCTTGTCGTTCCAGGTCGCGCGCGGCT
>Ga0302046_10000987_pt1 | contig 27069 bp, 19 predicted proteins | sample RVTome_11_FD_200261 | JGI IMG/M metagenome (GOLD analysis project Ga0302046, IMG submission 200261) | Soil microbial communities from uranium-contaminated site in the Upper Colorado River Basin, Wyoming, United States - RVT147D111 (version 2) ... | reverse complement strand
GCCCGCCGTCGACCTGGCCGAGCAAGGCTTTCCCTCCACCTGGGCCATGCAGGGCTGGCTCCGGCGGATCAGCCAGTCCGATGACCCACGCTACGCAGCGACGCGAGAGGCTTTCCTGAAAGACGGCAGGACCGTCTATGCACCGGGCGAGACCTGGAAACAGCCGGACCTGGCCGAGACACTCAAGCGCATCCGGGATCACGGCAAAGACGGCTTCTACAAGGGCGAGACGGCCCGGCTCTTTGCCGACTTCATGCGCAAGCACGGCGGCCTGATCACCGAGGAAGACCTGGCCGCTTACGAGGCCGACGAGCAACCTCCGATCCACGGCACCTACCGGGGCTATGACGTATACGCCATGTCGCCGCCGAGTTCGGGCGGCATCGCCCTCGTCGAGATGCTCAACATCCTCGAAGGCTTCGACCTGCAGGAGATCGGGCACAACTCGGCGCTCTACCTGCACCTGCTCACCGAAGCGATGCGTCGGTCCTACGCCGACCGCGCCCAGCACGTGGGCGACCCCCGGTTCAACCCGGACATGCCCGTCGAACGGCTGACGTCGAAGGCGTATGCCGATGAACTGCGCCGGAGCATCGACCTGTTCAAAGCCTCGGAGAGCGACTCGTCGGCCTTCAACAGTACCTTCCTGGCCTACGAGAGCGAGGAGACGACGCACTTTTCGGTGGTAGACGCCGAGGGCAACACCGTCTCGCTGACCTACACCCTCGAATACGGATACGGATCGGGCATCACCGTCGAAGGCGCCGGGTTCTTGCTCAACAACGAGATGGGCGATTTCAACCCGATCCCGGGGCGCACTACCTCGACCGGCCTGATCGGCACGCCGCCCAACCTCGTCGCGCCGGGCAAGCGGATGCTTTCCAGCATGACGCCCACCATCGTCGCCCGGGACGGCAAGCCGGTCCTCGCCATCGGCAGCCCGGGTGGCCGCACGATCATCAACACCGTCTTGCAAGTCGTCCTCAACGTCATCGATCACGGCATGGACGTCGCCGAGGCCGTCGAGGCCCCCCGCATCCACCACCAGTGGCTGCCCGATGTGACGTCGTTCGAGACCTGGGGCATCTCGCCGGATACCCGGCGCCTCTACGAGATGATGGGGCATAGCGTCCGTGGGCGGGGTACGCAGGGCAGCGCCAACGGGATCTACATCGACTGGCAAGACGGCCTGCGCTACGGCGCTGCGGACTCCCGCGGCTTCGACGCGAAGGCTGTGGGCCACTGACGGTGGTACAGCTATCCGGACCCTCTCGCTACCGGTCTATGATGCGTCCGTATGCCCTCTTGCTCCCGGCCTGCCTGTGGCTCGGCACGGCCTCATGTGAAAGCACGGCACCGCCTACGGACTTGGCACCCGTCGACGCCGAGGTCATCCGCACCGACGAACGGCGTGCGCAAGGAACTTCCGGCATGGTCAGCTCGGCGCATCCGCTGGCCACCGAGGCGGGGCTGGCGATCCTCCGGCAAGGCGGCAATGCATTTGATGCGGCCATCGCCATTGCCGCCACCCTCAACGTCGTAGAGCCCAACATGTCCGGCATCGGCGGCTATGGGACGATCCTCGTCTACGACGCCGGGCGCCGCGAGGTCCGCTTCCTCAACGCCAGCGGCCGCATCCCGGAAGGGGTCGATGCCGACGTCTTTCGGGCCCCTACACCCCACTACGAGGAAAACCGGCGCGGCCCCAAGGCCGTCTCGACGCCGGGCAACGCCAACGCGTGGCAGGCGCTGTCCGGCGCCTACGGCACCCTGCCCTGGGCCGCCCTGTTCGACCCGGCCATCGAGGCAGCCGCCATCGGATTCCCGATCAACGCCCTGCTGGCGCAAGGCATCGCCGGTGCGTTCGACGCGTTTTCCGACCATGCCCGCGCGATCTATGGCCGCAACGGGCGCCCCCTGGCTGCCGGCGATACGCTCATCCAGGAGGACCTGGCCCATACGCTTCGTGCCCTCGCCGAGCACGGTGCCGGGGTCGTCCACGGCGGCGCCATCGGGCAGGCCGTCGACCAGGCCATGCGAGAGGCGGGGGGCTTCCTGACGCTCCAGGATCTGGCGAATCACGAAGCCGAATGGTACGAACCCATCCGCATTGCCTACCGCGGCTACGAGGTGCTGACGGCGTCTCCGCCTGCCACGGCCTTCCCCTCGCTGATCCGCCTGGGCCTGATGAGCCGGTTCGACGTAGCAGCGCTCGGGCACAACACGACGGCCACATTGCATCGCTTCGCCGAGGCTACGAAGCATGCCTTCTGGGCCCGCCTTGCCTATGCGGGTGATCCGGAGACCAGCCCGCCGCCGCTGGATACACTGCTCTCCGAAGCCTACTGGCAGGCCCGCGTAGACGCCATGAACCTGGAACGCGCGACGCCGTTCGAGCCGCCGCAGGCGGTCGCCGCCACCGGGATGAACACGACCCACTTCGTCGTAGCCGACCGCTGGGGCAACATCGTCAGTGCCACCCAGACGCTGGGCAACGCGTTCGGCAGCCGCATCCTCGTCGAAGGCCTCTGGCTCAACAACTCGCTGGCTTATTCCACCTTCGAGCCCAAAGGCAATCCGATGGACGCCCACGCCGGCCACCACAAGCTCTCCGGCGACTGCCCCACGATCATTCTGCGCGACGGAAGGCCCTGGGCCGCCCTCGGCACGCCCGGCGGCCACACCATCGGCCAGACCGTCCCGCAGATGGTGATGAACCTCATCGACTTCGGCATGGATATCCAGCAGGCCATCGCCGCGCCCCGCGTCAGTTTCATCGAGCCCGACATCCTGGCCGTTGAAGACCGCATCGCTGCCTCGACCCGCGAGGCCCTGGCCGCGATAGGGCACCGCGTGGAGGTCTACAGCCGCCTGGGCAACGCCCACGGCCTGACCATCACCTACGACGATGCGGGCCTCCCCGTCCGCTTTGCCGGGGGCGCCGACCCGCGTGGCGCGGGCCTAGCGCGTGGTTTCTGAAACTCCCACGGTCGCACGTGCCTCCCAGGATCGACCCAAGCACGGAAACGCCGTGCCCTGTGCGCTATGGCGACGTGCCTGTCTTCTACATCGGTAGGGCCGAGTTCATCCTCAACAAGCGAGCCAGCGGCCGCTTCAAGGACCTGGCCGATCTGGAAGCCCTGGGCGAGCCACCCGAATGAAGACCCTCGGCACCATGGTCTACCAGGAACAAATCCAGCTCGCCACGCAAGGCCACCGCGACATGCACGACGTGACCGGTGCCGTCGCCGAGGTCGTCCGGGCCTCGGGCATAACGACGGGCCTCGTCCATGTGCACGTCGTCGGCAGCACCGGCGCCGTCGGCACCATCGAGTTCGAACCCGGCCTGCAACGCGACCTGCCCGAGATCCTCGACCGGCTGATGCCGCCGCGCCGCGCCTACGGCCACGAGCAAGCCTGGCACGACGGCAATGCCCATTCCCACCTCCAGGCCACCCTGCTCGGCCCGTCGCTCTCCGTTCCGGTCGGCACCGGGCACCCCATCCTGGGTACCTGGCAACAGATCTTCTTCCTCGAATGCGACGTCAAGCCCCGCCGCCGTACGCTCGTCGTCACCGTACAGGGCGACTGACGGCTTCGGACTGCCGCCATGCCCCATTCCGGGTGTACGACAAAGTGCACCGGTTCATGTGTTGCCCCCTACACGCCTGCCTTGAGGGAGGTGGCCCGCAGGGCCGGAGGGTGTACAACCATAGGTAACACCCCCAGTCGCTGCGCGACAGCCCCCTCAAGGGGGCGGTTTGGGGTGTTCTCGGCCGTACGTCGTGCAAATTGTCGTGCACCCCCCCATTCCCGCAGGCGAAAAGAGCACGCCCCGTCTCGTATCTTATGTTTTTGCCCCCATGCCAGACGCCGACGCTACCCTTCAGGCCCTCCAGCGTGAGAATGAGCTCCTTCGCCGGGCGGTGAACGAACTATCCATCCTGAACGAGTTGGCCACGGCCATCGGGAGTGCCCACGACCTGACGGATGTGATCCACACCATCGTACAGCGTTCGCTGCGCGCCGTCGAGGCCGAGCAAGGCGTCATCACGCTCGTCGACGAAGCCCGGGACGACGCGATGAAAACGCTCATCCGGACGACCATCGAGTCCGGGGAGCATGCGCCCTTCCGGCCCGATCCCCTCCTGCTCGGGTGGATGCAGCGCCACAAGACACCCCTCCTCCTCAACGATCCCCACCACGACGCGCAGTTCCGCCACATCCCGTGGGACGCCTCTGTCCGCTCGGTCCTGAGCGTACCGATGATGACGCAATCCCGGCTCCTCGGCATCCTGACGCTGTACAACAAACGCGACGCGGAAGGATTCCAGTATGCCGATCAGCGCCTGCTTTCGATCATCGCGGCCCAATCGGCCAAGGTCGTCGAAAACGCGCGGCTGCACGACGAACGCGACGACATCCTGCGGCTCTTCGGCCAGCATACCTCGCCCGCCATCGTCGAAGAACTCCTGCACGCCGGCCCGGACATGGCAACGAGCAGCCGCAAACACGTCTGCGTGATGTTTCTGGACATCCGGGGCTTTACCGCGTTTTCGGAACAACGCTCCCCCGAAACCATCGTCGACTACCTGAACACGCTCTTCGGGTTCATGATCGACCTCGTCAGCCGGCACCACGGCATCATCCACCAACTCCTCGGCGACGGGTTCATGGCCATCTTCGGCGCTCCGCTGTCGCACGGCAACGACAGCCAGAACGCCGTCGAAGCCGCGCTGGCGATCCTCGCCCGCGTCGAAGCCGAGGTCGCCGCCGAGCGTATTCCCCCCACACGGGTCGGCATCGGGCTGCACGCGGGCGACGTAGTGGCCGGAACGGTCGGGTCGGTGATCCACAAGGAGTACAAGGTCACCGGAGACGCCGTCAACCTGGCGGCGCGCGTCGAGCAACTCAACAAGGCGTACGACACCCGGCTGCTGGTCTCGGAAGCCGTCTGGAAGGCCCTCGAACCCGGCCGTTTCCAGGGCACGTCTATCGGCGCCGTCGACGTCCGGGGGCGCGCCGGCTCGGTACACCTCTACAAGATGGCGTGAGGCGCCCCAAAACGCCGAGACCGGGCATCTTCGGCCCGCCCGCCTACGCGGCGCGTAACAGCGTCTTTATTACCTTCCCGATCGTCAACCCCTGCACCACGATCGAGAAGACGACGATGATGTAGGTGACGGCCAGGATCACGTCGCGCTCCGGGCCGGGCGGAAGCGACAGGGCCAGCGCCACCGAGATGCCGCCGCGCAGCCCGCCCCACGTCATGATACGGACGGCGCCCTGGCTAAAGTCGTGAAACGGCCGCAGCAACGAAACCGGGATGCCGACGGCGATGAACCGGGCCAGGAGCACCAGCGGAATCATCACCAGGCCCGCCACGAGGTAGGACGTCGTAAAGGTGAGCACCAGCACCTCCAGCCCGATCAGCACGAAAAGCACGGCGTTGAGCACCTCGTCGACCAGCTCCCAGAAGATGTCCAGGTGGTGCCGCGTCTGCTCGGACATCGCCAGGAGCCGCCCCTGGTTGCCGATGAGCAACCCGGCCACGACGATGGCGATGGGGCCGGAGAGGTGCAGCGCCGCCGCCAACGCGTACCCGCCGGTGACCAGCGCCAGCGTGATGAGCACTTCCACCTGGTAGTTGTCGACCCGCTTGAGGAGCCGATAGGCCAGATAGCCGATGACGAGGCCGAAGACCGCCCCGCCCAGGGCTTCCTGCACGAACAGCAACGCGATATGCCCGGCCGTAACGTCGGCAGCCCCTGCGGCGATTTCGAGGATCACGAGGAACAGCACCACCCCTACCCCGTCGTTGAACAGCGACTCACCCGCGATCTTCATCTCCAGGCTCTTGGGAGCCCCCGCCGTCTTCAGGATGCCCATGACGGCGATAGGGTCGGTGGGCGAGATGAGCGCGCCGAACAGCAGGGCATAGACGTACGGCAGGCCGATACCGAGCCAGCCCAGCACCAGCCACGTTACCGTCCCGATCAGGAAGGTCGAAAGCACGACCCCAAACGTAGACAGCGTACCGATCGCCCATTTACGTTCGACGAGCTCGTTGATGTTGACGTGGAGCGCCCCGGCGAACAACAGGAAACTCAGCATCCCCTGCAACAGCGCTTCGTCAAAGTCGATGCTGCCCAGGAGCGCCTCCGCCTCGCCTTGCATGCCGACGCCCACGCCGGCCAGGCCGACCAACGACAGCGACATCACCAGGGCGATCAGCATCACGCCGATGGCCGTCGGCAAGCCGATGAAGCGGTGATTGACGTAGCTGAACAAAGCCGTCAAGGTGATCAGGGCGGCGAGGATGGTGAAGAGGTCCATAGAGGTAGAGATGGGCCGGCAGGAACGTTCGGAATATCGAACGTCGACGACAGAAAGTCTACTCCGTTTCGGATTTACTTCCCCGGCCGGTTGCGCAGGGTTTCGATGGATTCAAAGCTTATTTTCACCCTCATTTTTCACCCTTTCATGACCCTCATTCTCATCAGGGTCGCTGCACATATCTTCTCTCATGAAAATCGCCACGAAATCGGCCTAAAATGGGTGATAATAGCTGATTATTCAGCAATACACATATGACGTATGGGTGTCACCGACCTATCGTAACTTGGATCATCAGGAAAAGGATGGAGCGCACCTGTTACTCGCCTGATGAACCTCACCCAACTACACCCGCCGAAGCCATGAACCGAGACCTGACCATCCTCGCCGACACCCTTCAGGAAATCGCCTACGACGCCGGCTGCGCCCTCCTGGCGCCCGTCGATACCACCACGACCCGCCGCTACGCCGCCCGGTACAACGACGTCTACCGGCGGCTCTGCACGACGGCGCCCTGCATCATCACCGTCGCTTCGCCGCTGCCGGAGGACGCCACCCCCGGCAGCATCCGGATCGCAGCCCGTGCCGCGGCGACGTATGCCCGGGAGACCCCTGTACCGCGCTGCACCCATAGAATAGTCGCATGACTACAACACCCGTAACCAACGAAGCCATCGCCACGGCCCTGGCCCACCTGGCCGACCGCCTGGCCGAACGCGAAGCCAACCCGTACCGCGTAGAAGCCTACCGAACGGCTGCCCAGACCGTGTACGCGGCCGAACAGCCGCTGGCCCGCCTGCTCGAGACAGACGGCCTCGACGCCCTCAAGGCCCTGCCGGGCATCGGCGAGAGCCTGGCCTCCCGGATCGCCGGGTTTGTGCAGACGGGCCGCCTGCTGCTGCTCGAACAGATCAACGAAGCCTTCTCGCCGCAATCACTTTTTACGCGGGTGCCGGGCATCGGCCCGGAGCTGGCCCAACGCATCTACGACACCTTGCAGATCAAGACCCTCGAAGACCTGGAAATGGCGGCCTACGACGGCCGGCTGGAGCGCGTCGAGGGTTTCGGACGTCGCCGCGTCCGGGCCCTGCGCGACCAGCTCAACACCATGCTGACCCGACGGGCCCTCCGCCGGACGCACCGCTACCGGCCGACGCTACCCGGTGCCGCCGGGCAACCCGACTTTCCTTCCGTGGACATGCTGCTCAGCGTGGACCGCGAGTATCGCCACCGAAGCGCCCGCCACGAACTGCCCAGGATTGCCCCCCGCCGGTTCAACCCGTCCGGCGACGCCTGGCTGCCGATCCTGAACACGTGGCGAAAACCGTGGGCGTTTACGGCCTTGTTCTCGAACACGGCGCGAGCCCATCAACTCGAAAAGACAGACGACTGGGTCGTCGTCTACGGCGCGTCCGGAGGTCGAGAATACCAGTACACCGTCGTCACCGAGACGCGCGGCGACCTCAAAGACGAACGCGTCGTCCGAGGTCGAGAGGCCGAATGCCGCGCCTATTACCAGGCGCGCCGCAAGCAGGCTGCATAAAACGTGAGGGTGCCGGCAGCAACGTCTCTGCAAAGCACCCTCACGTTTTACGCCCGGCGCCTCACTTCACCAGCACCATGCGGCCCGTAGCGTGATGGACCGCCTCCCGCGTTTGCGCCGAAACACGATAGAAGTACGTGCCGGAAGCCAGGTTCGCAGCATTGATCTCGATGCGCCGCGCCGCGCCGGCCGCCATCGGCTGTGCCGGAAGCGCCATCACCGTCCGCCCCAGTAGGTCAACCACGTCGACGCGCACCTCAGCCGATTCCGGCAGGTCGAAGGTGATCCTCGTGACCGGGTTGAAGGGGTTCGGGTAGTTGCCGGTGAGTGCGAACGAGGCGGGCCGTGTAGACGCCGTCTGAACACCCGTATCGCTGCCTTTGCCGGCGGCCTGCGTCGGCACACCGTCGGCGCGGACGGAGAGGTTCTGGATTCGCGTGTCCTGCTCCGGCGGTGTGTCCGCCTGACCGAACGGCGTCGCGGTGAAGCGGGCGGCCAGGTATTCGGCCAACGCATCTTGCTCGCTGCCGGGATCGGCGAAGGTCGCCACGCCGGGGTCGGCCAGCACGTCGTCCAGGTCAACACGACCCGTCGCGGGGAAGGGATACCCGTCGCCGCCGTCGGCCATGAAGTTGAGCGTAACCATGCGGAACGTGCGCGTGGGGTCGCCGACGAGGGCGCCGTTCTGCGCCACGACGTCCAGCACGGCACCGGCTTCGTCCAGGATCGACAGGGTACGCACCCGGTCGTTCGCCGGAAGCGTGGGGTCGAAGCTGAACGCCATGCCGCCGACCTGCGGGAACTGGCCGGGCGTGGCGCCGGGCGCGGTGGCAGCGACGCCGTGTTCGACGACGGCCAGCAGTTCTTCAGCCGTCACCGCCAGCAGCGTCAAGCCGTTGTTGAAGGCCAGCGCATTTTGAATGCTGAGCTGCGAAACCGCGCCGTCTTCGTGGAACTGGCCGCCCAGCGGCGGGATGGGCGCGTTCGTGTCGGGGTCGAAGCTGCCGATGTCTGCCCGGATGCCGCCGCCGTTCTTGATCGACGCCACGGCTGTTGGATCGAAGGCTTTGGCCGCCGCCAGGTTGGCATCCGCCGAGAGGTTGCCGAGGTTGGTTTCCTGGGTACGGACATCGCCTCGGGCGCCGTTGAGGAACACGGCGGTCTGGCCGAAGACGTTGCTCAGCGTCGGTTCGAGCACCTCCTGCACGGTCGCTGTGATTTCCAGGACGGACTGGGCCGGGCGTCCGTTCACAGCCCGCACCCCTTCGGTATCGGTGGCAAACGCTCCGCTGACATTCGGATCGACGGTCGTCGGAATAAGGATCCCGCTCGGGTCGAAGCTGATGACGAGGCGTCCTACGTAGCTGTAGTTGCCGTCGGTGCTGACGACGGCAACCGGATTACCGTCCGCACCCGTCCGGAACGTCGGATAGTCGCCTTCGCGCTCGTCGCCCCGGCGGAGCCGATCCTCGGCGTCGGCCAGGCGCGTGTCCGACCCGCCGGCCACGATGATGTCGACGCCCGAGAGCAGCGGCGCCACCGAAAGCTCGTTATCGAACTGCTGGAGGTGCGAGACAAGGATGATCTTGTCGACCCCGTCAGCCGTCAGGGCGTCGGCTTCGGCCTGGATGATCGCCGCCAGGGCAGCCAGGTCGCCCGCGTCGCCGGGCGCAATCGTAATAGCCCCGTCGGGCGACGAGATCGTACCCAGCGCAGGCGTCGTCGCGCCGATCACACCGATGCGGTTTCGGCCGCGCTCAACGATGACGCTCCCGGCGATGCTGTTCGGCTGCGGGGCCTGCCCATTTTCCACGACGAACGGCGCCAGCGGGCTTCCGGCGCCGAAGCTGAGGTTGGCGCTCAGATACGGGAACTGCGCCCCCGGGTAGTCGCCGTCGGGGCCGAGTAGCGCGGCGAACGTGCCCGATCCGGCGTCGAACTCATGGTTGCCGATCGCCGCAGCGTCGAAGCCGATGGCGTTCATGATAGCGACGTCCGCCCGGCCGGAGCCGGCAGCGCCGACGACGGCGGCTACTTCGTCGGAATTACTTGCGTTGAAGAAAGGGCCGGGGATGTAGTTGTCGCCGGAGGAGAGGACCAGGGTATTGCCCGGCATCCTGTCACGGAGCGCATCGACGACGGATGCAAAGCGAGGCGCGTCTTCGATAGCCCGGGTGCCGGCTTCGAGGTCCGAGGCGTGCAGCAGTTGGAGCCGGAACGCCGATCGCTGCGGGGCCGAGAACGAAAAGACCGAGACCGAACCACTGACCTCGTTGGCCGCTACGAGGAGGGCTTCTCCGGTGGGGCTCTCGGTGGCCGGGATAAACACCAGCCCCTCGGGCGCCAGGTCGCCGGCGGTGCCGGCCTCCGCGTCACCGCCGAAGTCGCGGCTGTTGACATACTGGACGAAACGCGGATAGAGCGGGTTCGAGATGTTGTAGACCAGGATGCCGCCGATGCGTTCGAGGGCCACAAAAGCGTAGGTGTACCGGCCGGCGGTGCCGATGGTAATGCCTTCCGGCTCAGGGCCTTTGTCGTCGCTGCGGTTGTCGAACGAATCGTTTTCCGTGTTGGTCGCATTGAATGCGTCGGGGAGCAGCCGCGCGAGGATCTGCTCGATGTCGTCGCCGCTGTCGTAGACGAGTTGCCCGCTCGGCAGCCAGATGGAGAACGACCGCGCGCCGAAAGCAAAGAGGCGATTGATATTGCCGTCGGCATCCCCGGTGGCGGTGGTGACCGTCAGGCGGCCCAGGTTTTCATCGGCCTGCAAGACCTCCGCATCAGGAAAGACGCCCGGGTCGAGGGTGAGGTCTTTGACCCGCGCCTCTTCGCTGTAGCCGTCGTAGTCCCGGACGTCGCCTTCGTTGGCCGTCACGAGAAACGTCGTGTTGGCGATCTGATACGCGGCGATGGCGTCGGGGTGATACATCCCGTAGACCGGCCAATTCCGGATGTTGATGGCGCCGTCCCGGTCGCTGACGTCCAGCGCGTTGGCCGGAAGGGTGTGGTCTTTGTAGCCGAGCGCCAGGATCCGGTCGACCGTCGCCGTGGCGATATCGACGACGGCGATGGCATTGTTTTCCTGGAGCGTCACGTAGGCTTTGTCGCCCTCCGGCGCGACGGCGACGTATTCGGGTTCCAGATCCTGCGCCACGGAAGCGTTCGGCCCGTAGATACGCACGTCGCGCGGCAACTCGGACGCGCGCGCGCCGCCCCCGTTGAAATCCGTGAAGCCGACGTGCACGACGGTAGCCGCCCCGGCACCGCCCGAGAGGTCGATGATGCTGACCGTGCCCTCCGGGTCCACCGTGTAGTCGCCGTTAGGCTCGCCTTCGTTGGCGACGATCACCTTCGTACCGTCCGGCGTGAAGACCAGCGCATCGGGCAACGCACCGGCCTCGACCTGGCCCAGCATGGCTCCGTCCGTGTCAAAGAAGACGACCGTACCCGGGTCCTGGGTCGGGTCTGCTTCCGACGCCACGGCCATGATCCCGTTAGCGACCGCCACGCTGTTGACGCCGCCGCCGAAGGGACTCATATCGATCGAGAAGACTTCCGTGGGAGCCGTGGGATCGGAGAGGTCGAGCGCGACAACCTGGTTCGCCTCGGCGTTGACAAAGAAGAGGCGCTGTGTGGCCGCGTCGTAGGCGGCGATCTCGGCAGCGCCTTCGTCGAAGCTACCCGTCTCGTAGCGGCCGATTAGAGATAATTGAGGAGACTGTGCCTGTACGGTGGATGACCACCCGAAGGCTACCATCCCCGTCACAACCAGATAGAGGGGCAGGACGTGCAGTTTGTGCATAGGTAGACAGCGTTTGATTGAGCAGCATTGAGCGCGCGGTACCGAATCCAGCCATATCCTGAGCTTTTCAGGGCGTGGAATGCTTCTCTTTGGAACGCTCAATCAAACGCGACCACCTTAAGAATATGTTATCTCGTCATTACGTCACCGTAAATAAATGAGGCCCCGGCACGTCTCACGCGACACCACGCCCTACTCGACGTGCTCGGCATCAGCGGGCGACTCAGGATCCTGGATATCGGTGGAAAGGCCCCAGGCTCTGGCTACGCGTTCGATCAGCACGCGCGCTTCGACCAGGAGGACGCCGTCGGCGCCGGCGATGTAATGCAGGTCTTCGAGGATCGCACGGCGCTGGTAAGCCGGCACCGTCGTGCTGATCGAGGCGACGGCCTCGTCGAACGTGCGCCCTTCCTGCGACTGGTAAACCGCCATTGCGTCGTGCAAGATGCGCCGCAGCGTCTCCGTATCGGCGTTGCGCAGCCACTCTCCCACTTTTTCCGTGATCGCATCCACCTCTTTGCGGCTCAGCGTCTCATCGGTACCGTGCGCCAGGGTGAGGTAGATCAAGACCAGGTCATGAACCGGCGTCCAGGCATCTTCCTCGGCGATCACGGTCAACACACTCCACGTCGCCGCCGCGTCGTCGACCAGATCCGTCAGGTTGACCTTCCATGCTTCGACCAGCCGGCCGATAAACGCGGCTTCGGCGTAAAGGAACTTATCATCCGCCTTGCCGATCTCCGTCAGGTCGCGCACGATGCGGCGGCGCAGGCTTTGCGGTACGTCGGTCCGCAGGCGTTCTACCGCCTGTTCGACGTTCGTGGAGGCTTCGTCCTGCGTATAGGCTTCGAGGGCATCTTTGACGGCCCGCAACACCGTCCCCTGCGAAACGCCCGGCTGCACATCCTGCAAGCGACGCGCGATGATATCCATCTCCGCGTCGTCCAGATGCTGATCGGTACCGTGTGCCAGGGCAATGTAAATCAATGCCAGGTCACGGAGGATATCCTGTGGGTTTTCCATGATGCCGGCAGGTGTGAAATCAGATTTGTCTCTATGTACTACCGTCTCAAAAATAGTTTCATCTGAGATGGGCTAATTCGCGTTGTAGGACGGCATTCACCTGCCTGTTCAGCCTTTTGATGTGCTCGATGGCTTCGGCGGAGACGTGTTCGGCGTCGGTCTCGATGGCCTGGCACAAGGCGGCCAGCCGGGTAGCGCCGATCATCTTGCTGCTCGACTTGAGGGTATGGGCATAATCCCCCAGCGCGCGTGTATTTTGCTCTTGAAACGCCTCGTCCATCTTTGCCACCAGCATCGAGGCACTGTTCAGATAGCTCTCCAGCAGTTCGCGCATGAAGGCCGGATACGCTTCCCCCACGCTTTCCCGGAGTTCGCGTAGCGAGGCCCGGTCGAGGACGGCGACTTCGTCGGCTACGGTGAGGCGCACGGCAGGCCCCGGATGGCCGTCGCCCACCGGCGAAGCCGCACAGCGTTTAAGGGCCTCGGTGAGTTCCTCCAGCCGGATCGGCTTGCTGATGTAATCGTCCATGCCGGCCTCGGCGCAGCGCTCCTGGTCTTGCCGTGTGGCGGCGGCGGTGACGGCAATGATGCGCGGCCGCCGCGCCCGTGGTTTTTCCTTGACGATCCGGCGGGCGGCTTCGAGGCCGTCCATCTCCGGCATGCGCACGTCCATGAGCACGACGTCGTAGGGCGCACGGCGCAGGGCTTCGAGCACCTCCAGCCCGTTGGCTACGACGTCGGCGCGATAGCCGAGGCGCTGCAACAAATGCAACGCTACTTTCTGGTTGACCAGGTTGTCCTCGGCCAGCAGGATGCGAAGCGGCGCCGCGTCGGCCAGGGCGTGTTCAACGGCCTGGGCCGCCGCCATTTCATGGGGCACGTTGAGCCCGAGGGCGGAGGACAGCACCCGATACAGCTGGGCTTGTTTGACCGGCTTGCTCAACGACAGCGACAGGCCAAGTTCTCCCAGCGCCACGAGATCTGCGCTGGAGCTGAGCATGATCAGCGGCAACCGGGCGGGATCGCGGTAGGTGCGGATCTCTCGGGCCAGGGCCTCCCCGTCCATGCAGGGCATCTGCCGGTCCAGGAGGCCGACGTCGAATTGCTCTCCACGGGCGATCAGATCCAGTGCCTCAGGCCCCGAGGCAACGGCGCGCACTTCCATACCCCACGCCGCCGCTTGCAGGGTCAGGATACGCCGGCTCGCGGCGTTGTCGTCGACAATGAGCAGGCGACGGCGCGCCAGGGCCGGCTGCGTACCCAGGAACCGAACATGCCCCCGGCTCGGGACGGCCTGGACCAGGGCCGTGAAGTGAAAGGTGGTGCCGACGTCAACCTCGCTCTCGACCCACATCCGGCCCTGCATCGCCTCGCACAGTTGCTTGCTGATGGCCAGCCCCAACCCCGTACCGCCGTACTTGCGCGTGGTGGAGGCATCGACCTGGCTGAACGACTTGAACAGCCGTTCCATCCGATCGTCGGGAATACCGATGCCGGTGTCCCGCACGGAGACATGCAAGCGGCAGGGTACGCCCTCGGTGACGGCCTCGTCCGAGGCCGGGCGCTGGCCCTGTACGGAGACGACGACCTCGCCCGCATCGGTAAACTTGACGGCGTTTGCGAGCAGGTTGACGAGGATCTGTCGCAACCGGGTTACGTCGCCGAGGACGGTGGCGGGCACGCTGTCGTCGACTTCGTAGAGCAACTCCAACCCCTTGTCCCAGGCTTTCGAGGACAGCAAATCCAGCGACTCTTCGATGCACGCCCGGATCTCGAAAGGCGAGGCTTCCAGTTCAATCTGCCCGGCTTCTATTTTGGAAAAGTCCAGGATGTCGTTGATGATCGCCAGCAGGGCATCGCTGCTGTGACGGATGACCTCGGCAAACTCGCGCTGTTCCGGGGTCAGCGGCGTCTCGACGAGCAGGTTGGTCATGCCGATGACGCCGTTCAGGGGGGTGCGAATCTCATGGCTCATGTTGGCGAGAAACTCGGCCTTGGCGCGGGCGGCGTGCAGCGCTTCTTCGCGCGCCTGCGTCAGCTCATGGGTCCGCGCGGTGACGGTTACTTCCAGCCTTCGCTGATGCCGGGTCAACACCCGCGTCCGCCAGGCGATCACGCCGTAGATGAGCCCTCCACACCCGAGCACGCAGCTCAAATAGAACCACCACGTTCGCCAGAACGGCGGCAAAATCTCCAGCACATAGGTGGCCGGCGTCTGATCCCAGGCACCGTCTTGCAGCCCTGCCTTGAGCAAAAAGGTGTACGCGCCGGGGGGTAAGTTGGCATACGTCGCGTAGCGATACTCGGTCACGGGCAGCCAATCCTCGTCGAAGCCGTCGAGCTTGTACTGGTAGCGAACCCGCACGGGGTTGGCGTAATGGAGCCCGACGAAGTCGATGGTGAGGTGATTCTGGTAGTAAGGCAGCGCCAGCCCGGCCGGCAGGCCAAACCACCCGTAGGTGCTGTCCGCGTAGGGCGTGCTGTCGAAGTCCTCCAGGAAAAGGCGCACGTTGGTAATATGTTTACGGAAGAAACGCGCCCGCGGCCTGTCTTCACCCGGATCATACCGAACGATGCCTTTGAGCGTACCGAACCAGAGGTGTCCGTGGCGATCTACCCGGGCGGCATTTCGGTTCGTCTCGGCGCCTACCACGCCGTCCCCGGCACCGTAGCGCCGCACGGCTTTGTGGCCGCTTTGGATATAGGCGGCGAGGTCGATTTTGTTGACCCCACTCCCCGTCCCGACCCAGAGGTTGTCCGCCTTGTCGAAAACGACAAAGTAGACAATATCATTGTTGAGGCCATCCCGCATGGTCACCGTGTCGAGAAGGCGATGCTGCCGGGGGTCGTATCGGAGCACGCCTTCGCCATACGTACCCAGCCACAAGGCCCCCGCTGCGTCCGCCGCCATCGTCGAGATGCTGCGCTCCCCGGCGGCTTTTTCGTGCACGAAAGCCGTCCCGTCGTATCGATCCAGGCCGCCTTCCGTACCTACCCACAGCACGTCGTCACGGTCCATGTACAGGGTCAGGACATGATCGGCGCTCAAGCCCTGCGCCGTCGTGTAGGTGACGAAGCGCTCCCCGTCATAGCGGCTCACCCCTGCCTGGGTGCCGAACCATACGTTCCCGGCCTTATCCACGGCTGCCGAGGTGATGATGTCGCTGGCCAGGCCGTCGGCGCTGGTGTACCGGACAAAGGAACGGGACGTAGCTTCGGCGGTGGTATCCGCAGCCGGGATGAATCGGTCCACGCCGCCGTAGGTCGCAAACCAGAGGTGACCCCGGCGGTCTTCGACGATGGCGCGCACCACGCTGCCGAGCCGGTCTCCTTCCCGGCCGAACCAGGTCACCGAAGGATGCCCGGAACGTTGGAGGCGGCCCAGGTCGACCCTGTGGATCCCGTTACCCGCCGTGCCGAGCCAGAGATCACCCCGGCGATCTTCGTGAATGGCCAGGACGGCCGTCTCATCCAGCCCAAAAGCATCATTGTAGTAGGTGAAGGCCGTGTTCACGTATTGCATCAGCCCGAACTCTCCGATGCTCAACCAGAGGTTGCCCTCGCGGTCTTCGAAAAGGGTTCGGATCATCTGCCCCTTCAGGCCGGTCCACGCACTATAATTGGTAAACCGGACGCCGTCGTACCGGCTCAAGCCGTTCTTCGTCCCGAACCACAACATGCCCTGCTGATCCTCCAGGATGGCGGTCACGGCGTTGTCGACCAATCCGGAAGCCTCGTTGAGGACCGCAAAGCGCGGCGTATCGCCATCGGGGGTTTTCGGCCCTTCCTTCGTCGAAGCAGCCAGCCGTGCGATGCCCTGCTCCGTGCCGAACCAGAGATGCCCCTTGCGATCCGCGATCACGGCAGTGACGACGTCGTGCGGCAACCCGTCGGCCCGGGTGTAATTGGTGAAGCGCGATCCCGCCGATACGGACGGTGGTAGGGCCCCAGGCTCCGAAGCCATTTGGCTCACGCCGCGCTCGGTCGCAAACCACAGGGTACCCTCGCGGTCTTCGGCGATGGCATGAACGATGTTGCCGGCCAGGCCGTCCGCTTCGGTAAACGTGAGAAAACGACGGCCCTTGAGCCGGCTTACCCCCCCGGCCGTCCCGATCCACAGCGCACCGCTGGAATCTTCCAAAATCGCCGAGACGTTGTTATGGGCAAGGCCGTCGTTGACCGTATACCGGGTGAAGCGGGTGCCGTCGTAGCGACTGAGGCCGTTTTGCGTGCCGACCCACAGCCATCCTTGCCGATCCACGAGCATTGCCTGGACGGCCGAACTGGGGAGACCCTGGGCTTCGTCAAACGTGGTGAAGTGCCGCCCGTCGAATCGACTCATCCCGCCCAGGGTGCCAAACCAGAGAAAACCCTGGTGGTCTTGCGCGATGGCGTTGACCATCGCTTGCGGGAGCCCATCTTCGAGGGAATAGGTACGCGCGTGACGTCCCTGGGCCCATCCCTCAGGCACACAGATCATCAACAGCGTAAGGACGACCGCCACGCAGGATGCCGGAAAGCATCGATCCCGGATGCTATGTAGTCGAAATGTAGACAGGTTGTGCTCCTGCAACCGGTTAAGCAGGCATCATGAACAGAGGCCCCGTGCCACGACAGGACGTTCTTCCTGAGAACCCTCGAAAAGACACGGCGCACGATCGGCCGAGGATCCACGGTGAGGGTTTCATTATCGTCCAACAGGGCGCTCTGTTAAACGACCGGCACCGCAAACAACACCACGGCTCCGGGCCGCCTGCGCCGTCCGGAGCCGTGGTGTAAAACAAGCTTTCCTCACGGTGCCGACAGGTCCTCACACGGCTGTGCGCGCCTGCGAACGTCCCCGTTTACCCTACGAACTTGTACCCGATGCCGTAGACGGTTTCGATATGCCGGGGCTGGGTCGGGTCGTCTTCGATTTTCTTGCGGATGGAAGCCACATGCCGGTCGATGGTGCGCGTCGTGATGTCGCCGCTGATGCCCCAGACGTCGCGCAGGAGTTGCTTGCGGTTGACCGTCCGGCCCCGGTGTTGAATGAAATATTTCAAGATCTCGAACTCCAGCCCCGTAAACGTGACCGGCGCCCCTCCTTTGCGGACCGTGCGGTCGCCGAGATGGACCTCAATGTCGGAGAAGCGGACGTGGCCCGGGTGCCGCGTGGAAGCGGGCTTGCTCCTGCGCAACACCGCCCGGACGCGGGCTTCGAGTTCGTCCGTATGGAACGGCTTGGCGACATAGTCGTCGGCACCCAGGTCGAAGCCCTGCAGCTTGTCCTCGTCTTCATCCAGGGCCGTCAACACAATCACGGGAGAGTCGACACCCGCCCGCCGGGCCTCGCGCAGCACATCAAAGCCGCTTTTCTTCGGCAACATGACGTCGAGCAAGACGACGTCGTACGCAGGTAGCGTCGTCATCAACTGGAGCGCCTGCGGTCCATCCGTCGCCCGGTCTACTTCATACCCATTGAGTTCAAACAAGTCCTCCAACATCAAGCCCGTCGTCGGGTCATCCTCGATGATGAGGATGCGTTCGGCGAGGTGATTGGTTCTCATACAGACGCCTCTATGGTCTGAATGGCTGGATATCTATCACGACGGGGGGATGCTCTATGACACGGTACTCGACGCAGGCACTTCTGTTTCTGGCACCTGCAGAAACGAAGCGGGACTCTTTTGCCGTTGAATATACCGCGCAGACGTGGAATACCCAATACAGGGTCTCTTGTGCAAGGAAGTGCGCGGGATCTTCAAACCTGGTCGCTTGCTGTGCGTATGGCACGGAGGAAAGCGATACGACAGAAAACGGAGCGGGAACATGCTTTCCCGCTCCGCATCGGCCTTTCCGTACGCTCTCTTCGGCGCCCAGCCCTCCAACCTCGATGAACGCCGCCCACGTCGTCCTTATCCTGCTTGCCCTCGTTGGCTTTTTCTTGCTGGCAACCGTCTTGCTGGTGCCGATCTACCTGTTTCTACAACGCGAGAAGAAGGCCAGCGAACGATGGACACCGGAGGCCATGGCGCGGCGTATGCGGGACACGCCGCCCTCTCCCAACGGCACGACGGCACACGACGTCGAAGACGAGCACAACCGAGAGGGGTAACAGACGCCCCGCCGGAAGGCGCGGAGGAATCACGACAAAAGGATATGTTGTGTACGGGTCGCTACCGGCTTCCTGCGGCGTGCCTTTCGAGCAACTCGGCTACGTTGCCGAAGGGATCACGGAAGGCAACGACCCGGCCCTCCGCTACCGGCCTCGGCACGTCATCCAGGAACGCAACGCCTTTGCGCCGGAGCTTTTGCATGGAGGCTCCGAGATCCTGCGTCGTAAAGACGAGCAGCAGTTGCGTGTCATCCGGGTAGGTAAGATCGGCTTTTCTCATCTCGGGGAATTCATGCAGCATGAAGGCCAGCGCGCCGCCTGCATCGCCCATCGGGATATTCGGATAGTACTGCTCCGTCAACACCGCGAACCCCAACCTGTCCCTGTAGAACGCGAGGGCTGCCTCGACGTCGGGAACGTAGAATCCGGTGTTGTAGACGCGGATGCCGGAAAATGCGTCGCCCCGGTGCCGTTGCTGCTCTACGATCGAATATTCATGCCCGAACGGGTCGCGGAATCGCGTGGCGATGCCGAGCGGCACCCCCTCCTGGTTCCGGCCGTAGGGCTGCGGCGGATCCTGCAGGAACACGACGCCCCGCTCCCGTAAACGCGCCATCGTGGCCAACAAATCTGCACTCTCCAGGGACAGCTTCGTCTGCGTCACCTCGGGATGGTTCGCCGGCACGAGGCGGCGGGCGCGTTCGAGCACCAGGGGCAACCCTTCGCTCTTCAGGGCAACGCGTTCCGGGTAAGGGGCCTCGGACAGCACGGCAAAGCCCAGCACGTCCCGGTAAAAAGTGAGGGCCTGATCCATGTCCGTCACTTTGATGGTTACCCTGTCGACACGCAGATCCAGCTTTTCCGCAGCCGGCTGCGCCGCGCTACCCGTGCTGACCAGACTCAGGGCCGCCAGGAAAACGACGGCGCTGACATAGCTGAACAGCGAAGACGCTACAACGATTTGATTCGGTTTCATGGCCGGCTACGCTCCATAGTCGGGAAAAATGAAGGAGTACGCCGCCTACCCACCGTGATCGCTGATCAAAAGCCAGCGACCACCCTCTTTGACGAGCACGTCGGTCCAATGCGAGACCTCGGCGGCCGTAATGCCGTCTTGTTTGCGGAGGACCGCGTCAGGACTTATTGCTGCACGATACGCCGCACTTCGACGATGCCGCCGTAGTCTAACTGGGGGCAGTCTTTCGCGATGGCTACGGCTTCGTCATAATCCCGCGCCGTGATGATGAAATAGCCGCCCACCTCGTCCGGCGACAACGTCCACGGCCGTTCGACGACCTGCCCGGTATCACGCAGAAGCACCCGCCCGTCGTGCGCCAGTTCATCGCCCCCGCGGAAGCGTTGCGCCTCCTGCAACGTACCCGCCCAGGCGACAAACGCCGCCACGATGCGTTGTTGCTCCTCCGGCGAACGACCGTCGAAGTCGCCTCCGCGCAGCAGCACCATGAATTCCGAGAGGTCGTCCGAAGGTGCCGGCACGCCGGGAGCCGATGCCCGGCCGGCCATCGCCCAGCCCAGCATCACACCCAATCCCACCAGCGCGAGGCCCGCCAGGACCACGGCGGCAGGACGCCGCCCGAGACGCATCCCGGAGCCCCGTAGGGCCTGACGGTCAGGTGCCGGATGCCGCGCTCGTGCGTCCAGGGTGGTCCAGAACCGATCACTGGCGGCGACGGCATCAGGAGCGGCATTGGGCCGGGCCAGCCCTGCGAGGTGCCAGGTCTTTTCCAACGCGGCGCGTTCCGCTTCCGGCAACGTGGCCAGCCAGGCCCGTACGTCAGCCGGGGGTTGCGGCGCTTCGGGACGCAAGGCTTCGCGTTCGTCTTTCATCATGGCTTCAAGAGGTCCGGATCAACATGAACGAGCCGCTGACGCAGGTGACTGAGCGCACGGGTAATATGTTTTTCTACCGTGTGGAGGGAAAGCCCCATCACGGCGGCGATCTCCTGATGACTCAACCCGCAGAACCGGCTGAGTTCGAAGGCTTCTCGGCGCCGCTCCGGAAGTTGGTCGATCCACGCCCGGATATACCGACCCAGTTGGCCTGCCCGGAGCGGTTCGTCGGGAGGCATGGGCGACGGAGGATCCTCCATGGCAGCGACCAGCTTTTTCCGCGTCATCGCATCGCGTTGATGGTTGAAAGCCCTGTTGCGTACGGTTACGTAGAGGTAAGCCCGCACCGAACGCTCGGGATCGATCGAGGCATGGTTGTCCCAGAGCCGGATGAACGCCTCTTGAACGAGATCTTCCGCGACCGCCTCATCCCCCGTGAGTTCGCACGCATACCAGCGCAAGTCGGGATAGAGCGCGTGAAAGAGCGCCGTAAACGCCGATCGGTCGGACGCACACAGACGCCGGTTCCAGACGGTTCTATCTTCAATGTCTTTTGCGACCACGGTCATCTCGGCAATCGGCTCAGGCGCCTAACGGAGAGGTTTCTGCTGTGCAACAGGTGGACCCGCTACGCAGCCGCCCATCCATAGTACACGGCAACGGCCTGCATCCGGTACAGGCGCCCTCCTAAAAAAACGGAGAGGGATCCAATGCCTCGGGGATCACCCCGCCTGACCACCCCGGTCTACTCCGGTTCCGCAACAACCAGGTACGGCTTCAGCTGGGCAAGCGTCTTGGCACCGATTCCACGCACCCGCGTCAGATCCTGGACGCGCCGGAAGGAGCCGTGCACCTCGCGATAGGCTACGATCCGTTCAGCCAGCTTAGGCCCGATGCCGGACAACCGCTGTAATTCGGATGGGGTCGCTGTATTCAGGTTGACGGGGGCGGACGGCAGCCCTGCTCCGGCAGACCGGGCCGCGGTATCCGGGCGGGCCTGCTCGCCTGCTTCAGCGCTCGCTGCCGCTTCCGAGGCCTGCGCGAATCGCTCTGCCTCGGCGGCATAGTCTACGTCCGGCAGAGGCCGGGCCTGGCGTTGTACATAGCGCGCCGCGAGGCCCAGGCACAAAAGCAACGCGAGCCCGAGGAGTACATTGCGCTCACCCTTCGTGATGGCGATGCGCTGCTGTAACCGATAGATCCACCGCATAAACACGCTGCCCTCTCAGTGTCAAACATGCAGATCCCTCCCGTCCTGTCACGAGCCCATAGTCGCCCTTCGTCCGCCTCCTTGTCCACGCGGTACCCTTTTTTTTGCAGGATCCCTGCGCCTTTTTTTCGGGAGCGCCTGCAAGAAACATACACCAAGGGTTTTCTTCGCGGGATCGCACGGCACTTCTCCCTTTTCGCAGCGTTAGACATACTATACACAGTATGCCGGTGGGTCTATGATTATTCGAACCGACGCCGTCGTTCTGCGGGCGATGGAATATGGCGAGACGAGCCAGATCGTCACCCTCTTCACGCGGGAGAAAGGCAAGCTCGCGGTGCTGGCTAAAGGTGCCCGCCTTATAAAGAGCCGCTTCGGCTCCTCGCTTCAGCCGATGTCGTACACCCAGGTGATCCTGTATCATCGCTCCACACGCGGACTCCAGACCCTGACGGAGAGCACCCACCTCCGCCCTTTTCACCACATCAGCCGCGACCTCGAAAAAATCGCCGTCGGGCTCCGCATCGTCGAACTCGTCTACGCGCTGTTGCAGGAAGAGGAGCAAAACCCGCCTGTGTTCAACCTCTTGACCACGGTGCTGGGCCGGCTGGACGAGGCCGATGCCTATCCTGCCAACCTGCTGCCCTATTTCCAGGTACGGCTGGGCACGGCCCTCGGGTTTGCGCCCAACCTCGACCGGGCGTCTGTAGAAAACCTGCCGGACGAAGGCGGCGTCCTGAGCCTCGACACGGGCACGATCCTGCCTCCGAACGCCGCCCCTCGGGCCGGGCGCCGCGCCTCGCGAACGGCGCTGCGGGCCTTCGCCATCTTCGCCCGCGCCGACCTCGATGCCGTCATGCGGATGCACCTCGCCCCCGACGTACGCCGTGCCGTGAACACCCTCGTCGAAGATTACCTGCGCTACCACGTCGAAGACGCCTACCCTTCGCGAAGCGACCGGGTCATCAGCCGCCTGCTGGGCGACGAAGACGTCTGACGGATTAGGACGCCGGTAGGCGAGCCCCGTGCGATATACCGCGCGGCCGGGCTTTGTAACACACTCGGTGTCGGTCCTTGGTCATTAGTGACCCTTTCCAGGCATCCCGCTCGGTGCCGGCCTCGGCAAGAACCCAAACATCGTGCGGCCTGCTACTTGACCTTTTGTCCCCTGGATATGTATCATGTATATCACATGTGTAAACATAGCTGCCCGAGGTCGTCATGAGCCGCCGTAAGCTGACCGCCAAGCAATACGCGTTCCTGGACTACATCAAACGGTACGTGCGCGAACAGGAGATCTGGCCCACCTATCGCGAGATCATCGAAGAGTTCGGCTATCGCTCGCCCAACAGCGTGACGCAGAACCTTCAGGCCCTGCACAAGAAAAAATTCCTGCAACGCACCCAGGACGGCTACGATCTGATCCCGCAGGACGACGAGGTGCCCTACGGCATTCCGATTCAGGGGATCATCTCGGCGGGGCAGTTGCAGGAAGCCGTCGAAGCCAATCTCGGCACGATCACGCTGGAGATGCTCTTTCCCAACCTCCACCGCATCTTCGCGATCCGCGTCTCCGGCCAGTCGATGAAAGGCGCCGAAATCTACGACGGCGACTACGTCCTGCTGATCGATGACGACATCCCCAACGGCGGCATCGGCGCCGTCCTCTACGACGGCGAGACGTCCCTCAAGCGCATCTTTATCGATGATAAGGGGCTCCGGTTGGAGCCGGCCAACCCCGAATACGACGACATCCGCATCGAGCCCGACGTCTTCGAAGAGGTGCGTGTGCTGGGCCGGTACGTCGGCCACGTCAACAAAAACGGCATCTTCAAGCGCACCCCGCCCCGGTCGATAGCCGCGTGACGAGACCGGAGGTTGGTCCGCAACCCTCGTCCTGGCACCATCTTTGTCCCCGCGTGGAAGGACGCCCCGATCCGGCCTTTGAGCCGTCAATCTTTCCCAAACCTTCCACGACGATGCGTAAATTTCTACCGGCCTGGTGCCTGGCGGGCCTCCTCTTGCTGGCTGCCTGTTCCGACGACCCCGCCTCCGACAATGAGGCCGACACGCCCACCCAGGAAGAAATCGAAGACCTGGTGCAGGAACTGGGCGGGCAGGCCCTTGCACCGATCTTCCGCAACGCCGGTGCCGGCAAAAGCACGGTCGAGATCCCGATAGACGAGACACAGACCTGCCCCGGCGGCGGCACCAACCAGGTGGTGGGAGCCCTCTCCGGAGAAAGCGAATCCGGCGCAGGGATCCTCATGATGGACCTTGACGACATCCTGACCAGCTGCGCCCTCGACCTGGAGGGGCAATCGTATGTGGTCAACACCGAGCCCGTGCTGGCCTTGACCGGCACCCTAGTCGTGGCACAGGGTGCTCTTCAGGAGACGCAGACGATGTTTATGGGCGGTACCCTTTCGCTGAAGCCCTCGCGGGGGCCTACGTTGACCTGCCCTATCGATCTCTCTTTTTCCGTCACCCTCAGCAACCGATCCGCTCGCGTGACGGGAACCGCCTGCGGCGTTGCGGTGGACGTGCCCCTCACGTTCGAAGCCTGACGACACGGGCCGCAACCCGATACGAAGGACAGGGATCTTTGCCGCCATCGCAGGGTGGAAGCGAAACGATCACGTCTTCCTACACTCTTTTCCTCTGCCGATGAAGCTTCCGAGCTGGCGCGACAACCTGCAACGGCGCGGTGGGTTCTGGCGCAACGGTAACTGGTCCGACCTGCACCTCGAACGCCGGATGCCGCTGGCTATCCCCATGCTCGAAGAGATGGTCGCGGCGCTACCGCCGCTGGAGCCCGATACGACGGTGTGCGACCTGGCCTGCGGTACCGGCAACGTAACGTTCATGGTGCTCTCGGCCTACCCCACCGCCCAGGTTACCCTCCTCGACGAGGATGCCAACCTGACGGCCATCGCCCAGGAAAAGCTGCTGGGCATTCACCAAGAAGTCGCCGCCCTGGTAGAGACCATTCCGACCGACGGAGAGCCTCTGCCCGGCGGCCCCTATGACGTCGTGCTGGCCTCACTGGCCCTGCACCACGTCATCGGGCATGACGTAGATCCGCTGGAGGCCGAGAGCCGCTACGAATTGCTCGTCCACGGCATCCGGGACAGCCTCAACCCCGGCGGCCACCTCATCGTGGGCGACCACGTCGGCACACTCGGCCTGTTTCGCCAGCTCAAAGCGATGGAACGCGCCGGCTTCGTCGACGTCGACTGCGCCTGGCGGCAGGATGACTTTTTCGTCTGCGGCGGCCGTGTGCCGGAGTGATCCGCGTCGAATGACGGATGCGCTGTCTCTTTTGAGCGTCTGATCCTCGCCCTTCCTCGTTCGACGTTCCATGCGCCAGCTCGTAGGCATCGACGTAGGCGGCACGTTTACGGATTTCGTGTGGCTGGTCGACGGCAGGCTGGTAGTCCACAAGGAAGCGACCACGCCGGCCGACCAGAGCCGCGCCATCGTCGCCGGGGTGCGAACGCTCGGCGTAGCGCCGGATGCCGCCGTCGTCCACGGCACGACGGCAGCGACGAATGCGCTGCTCGAACGGCGCGGCGCCTGCACAGCCTTGCTGACCACGCGGGGCTTTGCAGACGTGCTCGCCATCGGCCGGCAACATCGCCCCCGTCTCTATCAACTCAGCCAGCAACGCCCCCCGCCGCTCGTCCCGGCCGACCGGCGCTTCGAGGTAGCGGAGCGAATCGACGCGGCAGGCCGGGTGCTCGTCCCGCTCGACGAAGACGCTGTCCATACCCTGGCTCCGCGCCTCGCCCGAGAAGGCGTCGAAAGCCTCGCCGTCGTCTTTCTCTTCTCTTTTCAAAACCCGGCGCATGAACGGCAGGCGGCACGCCTCCTCGGCGAACACCTGCCCGGCCTGCCGCTCTCGCTCAGCATCGACATCTTGCCGGAATACCGCGAATACGAACGCACGGCCGCGACGGTCATCAACGCGTACGTCTCTCCCCTGGTGGCGCGGTATCTCCGGCGGCTCGACGCCGCGCTCACAGGCCGTTCGATCTCGGTGATGCAGTCGAACGGAGGCGTGATCGCGCTGGACCAGGCCTCGACGCAGGCCGCCCGCCTGGTGCTGAGCGGTCCTGCCGGCGGGGTGGTGGGGGCTTTCGGCCTGGCCCGGCAGGCCCTCGCTACCGAGGCGCCCCGTGTGCTGACGTTCGACATGGGCGGCACGAGCACGGATGTAGCCCTCTGCCCCGGCGTCATTCCGTACACGAGCGAAAGCACCATCGCCGACCTCCCGCTGCGGCTGCCGTCTACCGAGATCCATACCGTCGGGGCCGGCGGCGGCAGCATCGCCCGGGTGGATGCCGGCGGCGTGCTCCGCGTCGGCCCGGAGAGCGCCGGGGCAGCGCCGGGGCCGGCCTGCTACCAGCGAGGCGGCGACGCACCCACCGTCACCGATGCGAACCTCCTCCTCGGCCGGCTCGATGCCGACCATTTCCTCGGCGGCTCGGACGCGATGCGCCTCGACGTTGCGGCTGCCCGGCGCGTGCTGGCACGGCTCGGGAACCGTCTCAACCTCAACCCGGAGGCCGCCGCCCTCGGCGTGCTCCGTGTCGCGAACGCGACGATGGAACGCGCCCTCCGCCGCGTCTCCGTAGAACGCGGGCACGACCCTCGGGACTATGCACTGGTGCCTTTCGGCGGGGCCGGCCCCCTCCATGCCTGCGACCTTGCCGACGCGCTCGGGCTGCGGCAGATCCTGGTGCCGCGCTATCCGGGCGTCCTGAGCGCCCTCGGCCTGTTGACCGCCGACGTCGCGTACGATACCGCCCGGGCCGTCCTTCAACCCATCGAACGCCTGCTGCGCGAACCGGGGCTCCTGGCCCGAGCAAGCGACGCCCTGGCCGATCAGATCCGCGCCGTCCTCGCACGCGAGCAAACGACGCCACCCGCCCTGGAGGCACACATCGACCTGCGCTATGCCGGGCAAAGCTATGCGTTGGAGATCCCGCTGGATCTTCCGATCTCAACCGGGCATCTGCGCGGGGCCGTCGCTGCTTTTCATGACGCACACCGCCGGCGCTACGGCTACGCCACACCGGAACGACCGGTCGAGGCCGTCACGCTGCGCCTTCGTGGCCGGCTACCTCGCAGCCACCCCGAGCACGCGCCCGCCCCCCCCGCCGACACCGACGCACAGGTCGCCCACCTCGGCGACAAGCCCGTCT
>Ga0302046_10000985_pt1 | contig 27116 bp, 24 predicted proteins | sample RVTome_11_FD_200261 | JGI IMG/M metagenome (GOLD analysis project Ga0302046, IMG submission 200261) | Soil microbial communities from uranium-contaminated site in the Upper Colorado River Basin, Wyoming, United States - RVT147D111 (version 2) ... | reverse complement strand
TAATGGGGTGGGGCGTCATGGAATGACGCCCGACCCCATTACAGATCCGTCACCGCGTATCCGAGCCGCTAGAATACCGCACCGGGTTACATGTCCACCGTGTGCATTCTCGGAGCGGGAGAGCTGGGCGGCGCCGTGGCGCACGCACTGGCACGCGGCGGACGCGTGGACCGCGTTCACGTGTTCGACGAGGCGGCGGCGGTCGCGGCCGGCAAGGCGCTCGACATCCAGCAGGCGGGCGCCGTGGAGCACTCCGCCACGCGACTCGATGCGAGCGGCGATCCGCAGCGGGCGGCCGGGGCCGACGTGTACGTCGTGGCCGATCGGGCAGGACGGCCGCCGGTGGAGTGGGCCGGCGACGACGGCGTCGCGCTGCTCTCGCGGCTCGTGCCCCTCGCGGGGCGGGCGCCGGTCGTCTTCGCCGGCGTGTTGCAGGGGCCGCTGATGCTCGCCGCGGCGGGAGATCTCGGTGTGGGGCGGCAGCGACTCATCGGGTCGGCACCCGAGGCCGTTCGCGCCGCCGCGCGATCGCTCGTGGCGCTCGAGGCCCGCTGCTCACCGACCGAGGTGGACCTCGCCGTGCTGGGCGTCCCGGGCAGCTTCGTCCTGCCCTGGGGCGAGGCTTCGATTGGCGGTCACCGGCTCGAGCGGACGCTCGGCCAGGTCCAGTTGCGACGGCTCGAGGCGCAACTCGACGGCTTGTGGCCGCCAGGGCCGTTCGCCCTGGGCCTCGCGGCCGCACGCACCGCGGAGGCGATCCTCCTGACGTCGCGGCGCAGGTTCGACGTAACCGCGGTGCTCGACGGCGAGTGGGGTGTCCGCGGGGGCACGGGCATCGTGCCCGCGTTACTCTCCGGAGCGGGCATCGCCGATACGCGGCTGCCGGAGCTGGACACCCGGGAACGCGTGCGGCTCGACTCCGTGCTGGCCAGCCAGGCCGGTCCCACGTCCCTGCTGTAGGATCGAGTCATGCGGAAACGAGCCGCCGGCGTCGTCGGGGCGCTGCTGCTGGGCTGTGTCGCCCTGATGGCCGGCGCGCCCGCAGGCATCGCGGATGACGTGCTGCTCGAGCACATCCGCTTCCTGGCCTCGGACGACCTCAAGGGCCGCGGCAACGGCTCCGAGGAGCTCGAAGTGGCCTCGGAGTACATCGCCCGCCAGTTCGAGGAGGTGGGGCTCAGCCCGGGTGGCGTGGACGGCGGCTGGTTCCAGCCGTTCGAGCTGATCGCCGGCCTGAAGGTGGGCTCCCCCAACGAGCTCACCGTGCGCTATCCCGGCGGATCCGTGGCCTTCACGCTCGCCGAAAGCTACTACCCGCTGGCCGCGCCGGCCCGCGAGAGCCTCGCCACGCCGTCGACCGAGCTGCGCGACATACCGGTCGTCTTTGCCGGCCACGGCCTGGCGGTGCCGGCAGTCGGCTACGACGATTACGCGGACATCGACGTCCGCGACAAGGCCGTGCTGATCTTCAGCCACGAGCCGCAGGAGCAGGATCGCCGCAGCCGGCTGAACGGCCGGCGTGCCATGCCGCAGACGACGCTCGAGGCCAAGGCGGGGCTCGCCTACCATCACGGCGCGCGGGTGCTCATCGTCGTCGGGGATCCCTCGCACGACGTGGACGAGGCGCACTACGGCATCTTCAGCGGCGACCCGGACGCCGCGGACCAGCCGATCCCGGTGCTGCGCGTCCGTCGCACCGAGGCGCAGCCGCTCGTGGACGCCTTCGGCCTCGACGGGCTCGCAGGCGAGATCGACGGCGACCTGATGCCGCGCTCGCGGCCGCTCGAGGGCGTCGCGGTGACCTACGTGGAGCACCTGGCCAGGAACCGCCAGATCGTGCGCAACGTGGTCGGCCTCCTGCCGGGCAGCAACCCGTCGCTGGCTCACGAGTCGATCGTCATTGGAGCGCATTACGACCACGTCGGCCTCGGCGGCAGGCTCTCGGTCACGCCCGAGCGGACGGGGGAGATCCACAACGGTGCCGACGACAACGCGTCGGGCACGGCTTCGATCATCGAGATCGCCAGGGCCGCGATCGCCGAGCGCCCGCGCTTCCCGCGCACGCTGGTCTTCGTGGCCTTCGCGGGTGAGGAGCGCGGCCTGCTCGGATCCGCCCGGTACGCGAACGACCCGCCGCTGCCGATCGCCGGGACGATCGCGATGCTCAACCTGGACATGGTGGGACGGGCGATGGGAGCCGTCGACGTCAGCGGCCTCGAGGTGTCGCCGTCGATGGAGGCGGATCTGCAGGCCGCGATCGAGGCCGCCGGCACGACGCTGAAGATCGGCCGCGAGGGGCCGGGGGCTGGACGCAGCGACGACTACAACTTCCTCAACAGGCGGATTCCCGCCATCAACTTCTTCACCGGATTCCACGACGACTATCACCGGCCTGGCGACGACTGGGAGAAGGTGGACGCGGCAGGCACGCGACAGGTCGCCACGCTCGCCCTCGAGCTGGCTGCCCGCCTGGCCGGCCGCGAGACCCGCCCCGAGTTCGTGCCCCAGCCCCGCCGCTGAACGGCGCCTGGCCCGGCGGGCGCGTCAACAACCCGCGGCCTGCGGCTCGAGTGCCAGGCCGGAGGCGAAGGCGGCCAGCCGCCCGCGCAGCATGAGCCGCCCGCGGTGCAGCCGCGACTTCAGCGTCTGGTCCTTCACCTTCAGGCGGTTGCTCGCCTCCTCGGTGGTGAGCCCCTGGAAGTCGCGGAGGATCACCGGCTCGCGGTAGATCTCGGGCAGAGCCTGCACTGCGGCTGCGGCCGCTCGACGGAGCTCGACTCCGAGCAGCTCCTCGTCGGGCAGCGCCCTCCAGTCGGCCGGCTCACGCGGCCGGCGACGCTCGCCGGCCGCGTCCCGTGCGGCGGCCACACGGTCCCGCTCCTGCTCGGCGGCGCGCGCGGCGCGGCCCTGGCGCAGGCGGGACATCGCCGTATTGAACGTGATCCGGTAGAGCCAGGACGAGAGCGCCGCGTCGCCGCGGAAGGCGTCGACCTTGCGGTATGCCTTCAGCAGCACGTCCTGGGTCACCTCCTCGGCGTCCTCGTGGTTGCGCACGTACCGCATGGCGAGCTGATGGATGCGGGGGCCGTAGAGCTCGACCAGCCCTCTCACCGCGGCCTGATCACCCGCCTGAAGCCCCGCAATGAGCTGCCGATCCTGGGTCCTGTCCATGTCCTGTAGCCTCTGATCCCTAGAACACCGACCAAATCGGTCTTATTCCCTGAATGGCACTGCTTCATGTAAGTAACTGATTCTTAACAAGTTATGAACGAGACGGCAAAGGATGCTAAGTACTCTGTTCCTTTCCATGGTCCTCGCGGCCATCCTCGTCATCACGGCGCTCATCCTGGTCAACGGGCTCTACGTGGCGGCCGAGTTCTCGGCCGTGAGCGTGCGGCGGAGCCGGGTGTACCAGCTTGCCGAAGCCGGCAACCCGCTGGCGGCCTGGCTCCTGCCGGTCATCGAGTCGCCCGCGGCGCTCGACCGGTACATCGCCGCCTGCCAGATCGGCATCACGCTGACGAGCCTGATCCTCGGCGCCTACGCCCAGGCGACGGTGGCCGTGTGGCTCGCGCCGACCTTCGCCTCGCTCGGAGGGCTGCAGGAGGTGGCGGCGCAGTCGGTGTCGGCCGTGGCGGTGCTACTGGCGCTGACGGCGGCACAGGTCGTCTTCGGCGAGCTCGTCCCCAAGTCGCTCGCCCTCCAGTACCCCACGCAGACCTCGCTCTACACGCTCGTGCCGATGATCGGCTCGCTCTGGGTCTACCGGCCGTTCATCGCATGGCTCAACGGCACCGGGCTGCTCATCCTGCGGCTGCTCGGCGCGCCCCACCAGACGCACCGGCACATTCACTCGCCAGAGGAGATCGAGCTGCTCATCGCCGAGAGCCGCGACGGCGGCCTGCTCGAGCCCGACGAGCACCAGCGCCTCCAGCGCGCGCTCCGCCTCAACATGCGGCAGGCGCGGCAACTGATGGTCCCGCGCCGCCGGATCGCGGCGCTCGACATCGACGCGCCGCTCGAGCACGTCCTCGCCGCGATGTCGCATAGTCCGTACTCGAGAGTGCCGGTCTACCGCGGATCGATCGACAACATCGTCGGCATCCTGCGGACCAAGGATCTCGTCCGGTGGTTCGTCGAGGGCGCGCCCCCGCGAACGCTCGCGGATCTGGTGCGGCCGATTCCCACGGTGCACGAGAGCGTGACGGCCGATCGCATCGTCCGCGATCTCCGCGAGCGACGGTCGCACCAGGCGCTCGTCGTCGACGAGTTCGGGGGCACCGAGGGACTGCTCACGCTGGCCGACGTGCTCACCGAGCTCATCGGTCACGTGGGCGACGAGTTCGAGGCCGGCAGACCCGCCGCCGAGCCGCTCGGCGACGGCCGGCTCCGCCTCCCGGGCGGCATGGGCGTGGCCGAGGCGGCCTCCGTGCTCCGCACGCAATGGGAGACCGACGCCAATACCGTGGGCGGCATGATCACCGCCGCGCTCGGCCACCTGCCGGTCATCCACGAGACGGTGACGATCGGCGAGTTCGACTTCGAGGTGGAACGCGTCGCCGACCGCGCTCCGCAGTCGGTCATCGCCAGGCGCATCACCGAACCGGACGCGGAGTCTCCGTCGTGACCGAGATCCTGATTCCGGTATCGGTGATCGCGGCGCTGCTGCTCGCCAACGCGCTCTTCGTGGCGGCCGAGTTCGCCATCGTGGGCGCGCCGCGCGCCACCATCGAGCACCAGGTATCGCAGGGGAGCCGCCTGGCACGGCGCGTGCTGACGGTAATGGAGAATCCTCGCCTCCAGGACCGGTACATCGCGACGACGCAGATCGGCATCTCTGTCGCCAGCCTCGGCCTGGGCATGTACGGCGAGCACTGGCTCGCCGAGCGCATCGAGCCGTGGTTCGCGGCCCTGGAGACCGGCGACTGGCTGGCGACCCACGTGGTAGCGAGCGTCGTGGCCGTCGCCGTGCTGACCTACCTGCACATCGTCATCGGCGAGATGGTGCCAAAGGCTCTCGCGCTGCAGCGCGCGCACAAGACGGTGCTCTACGTCTCGCCGGTGATCCGGGGGCTGGAACGCCTGATCCTGCCGCTCGTGGTCGTGCTGAACGCCGTAGGCAACGGCCTGCTGCGCCTGGTGGGCATCGAACGCACCGACGGAGAGCACGACCGGTACCACACCGCAGCGGAGCTCGAGTACATCGTCCGCGAGAGCCACGAGGGCGGTCTGCTGCGCGGCGAGTCCGGCCAGATCCTGCGCGAGCTGTTCGAGTTCGGCGACCTGACGGCCGGCGAGGTGATGGTGCCGCGAGTGCTGCTGGCCGGCGTGCCCGTCGGCGCAACCGCCGAGGAGCTGCGCGGCATCGTGCAGGCCCACCCGCACACGCGCTACCCCGTGTACGACGGCGACATGGACCACATCATCGGGAGCCTGCACATCAAGGAAGTGCTGCGACACCTCATCTCGGGGCAGCCGATCGCCGCGCGAGACGCGCGCGCGCTTCCCTACGTGCCGGGGCCGGCGCCGCTCGACGAGGTGCTCTCGGGCATGCGACGCCATCGCGCCCAGATGGCCGTGGTGATGGACCAGCACGGCGGGACGGCGGGGCTCGTGACGATGGAGGACCTGTTCGAGGAGGTCGTCGGCGAGATCGACGAGGGACGCGCGCGCGGCCCGATCACCCACGTGGCCGAGGGCCGCCTGCGCGTGCGCGGCACCGTGCGGCTCGACGAGGCCTGGGAGGCGCTCGGCCGCAGCGTCGAGCATCCGAAGGTCACCACCATCAGCGGGCTCGTCCTGCTCGAGCTGGGCCGGCCGGCCGTGAAGGGCGACGTCGTCACCTGGAACGACGTGCGGATCGAGGTGCTGTCGGTCGCCGGGCGAGGGGTGGGAGAGGCGGAGCTGACGGTGGTGTGATCGGGCTACGGGCTCCGGGCTGCGGGCCCTGGCTGATTGGCGGTCCGACGGTCCTTCTCACGGTCACGCCAACGTCTACGTCATGGGCGTCAACGCCGCCTTCTGACGGGCGCGAGTCGTCTGGCCGACCCCACCGCCGACCACGCACGCTTGCGTTGCCGGCCGCCTGGCCGTAGGCTTGAGTGCCGTGGCACAGCCCTTCATCAACGTCGAGGAGCGTATCGACCGTGTGGTCGGCCGGCGCACGAAGGCGCCGGACCCTCTGTCGGTCGCGTCGAGCCGCAAGGCGGATGCCATCGCCTGGTGCCGGGCGTTCGGCGGCGTGCGCGTGCGACGAGGCGTGTACCGGTTTCGCTCGCACGACGAGGCCGACGAGTGGCTATGGCGAACGATCGCCCGTCCGACTCGGACCTGACCCAGGAATCGCGAGAGCCGACGCTCGAAGACCTGTGCGATCTGTGCCGGGCGCTGAACGCACGTGGCGCCCGCTATGTGGTCATCGGGGGATTCGCCATCCGCGCGGCGGGATACAACCGCCGCACGATGGACGTCGACCTGCTCGTGGCCACCGATCGTGACAACGAAGCGCGGGTGCTCGACGCTCTGAGCACGCTGCCCGATCAGGCCGCGCGCGAGCTGCAACCGGGCGAGTTGCAGCAGTACACAGTCATTCGCGTGGCCGACGAGATCCTCGTCGACCTCATGCACACTGCCGGCGGCATCGACTACGCCGAGGCGGCCCGCAACGCTGTCGTGCACGAAGTGGACGGCGTGTCGATTCCGTTCGCATCGCCACGCCTGCTCTGGCGAATGAAGGCGGTCACGCACCGCGCGAAGGACAGCGGGGATCTCGTCTTCCTGCGGTACTGGTTCGCGGAGCGTGGTGAGGAACCACCGGCCGACTAGGCGTCGCGCGCACCGGAGGACCTGGCGGCCCGGGGGTCCCGATTGACACTCGACGAGGTACAGCGTGCCTGCGGCTGGGTCGGCTCATGAACCAGGCCGGGCTGGGGCGGGACGTGGCGCTGCCGCAGGCTGCGGTTCACCAGTGGCTGAACCTGCTCGAGACGTCGTATCAGCTCGTCCGGCTCGCGGCGTACAGCGTCAGCAGGACGCAGCGGCTCATCAAGGCGCCGACGGATGCCGATCTCGAGCATCCGGAGGTCCTGTACTGGAGGACCGCCTCGGGCGAGGAGGTGGACTTCGTCATCGACTCCGGCCGTGCCCTGCTGCCGATCGAAGTGAACTCAGGAAGGACGCCGGTCGAAGACGTCGGCGAACGCTGCGATCAGCGCGTCCTCGGCCTCGGCGATCACTGCCGCGCGCCCGGTGATGCGCTCGAGCGAGGTGACGCCACGATCGCCGATGCCACAGGGGACGATCAGCCGGAAGTGCTCGAGGTCGGTGCCGACGTTGAAAGCGAAGCCGTGGCTCGTGATCCAGCGCGAGATGCGGATGCCGATGGCGCCGATCTTCTCCGCGCCCACCCAGGCACCGGTCAGCCCCGGCACGCGACCGGCGGTGACGCCGTAGGCGGCACAGGCCCGGATCATCACCTCCTCGAGATCCCGCACGTACCGGTGAACGTCGCAGCGCCCGGGCCGCAGGTCCATGATCGGGTAGCCCACGACCTGGCCGGGGCCGTGATAGGTGACGTCTCCGCCCCGGCCGCTCTCGACCACGTCGATCCCGAGCGCGGCGAGGCGATCGGGCGTGGCCAGCACGTTGGCGCGCGCGCCGGCCCGCACGCCGAGGGTGATGACCGGGGGATGCTGCAGGAGGAGGAGCAGGTCGGGCACGAGGCCGGCACGCCGCTCCTCGACGAGCGCGGGCTGCATCGAGAGCGCGTCTGCGTACGGCACGACGCCCAGGCGTCGGACTTCCAGTGTCGATCTGTCAGCGCCGTGGCGCCCGCTGCGCCCGGGTGAGACGCCCGGCGCGGCGTCCACGGTCACGCCTCCGGATGCTCGAGGTGATGTTTGATCGCCGCCATGAACTGGTCGGCCGTGGCTCCGTCCACGAGGCGGTGGTCGAAACCCAGCGCCAGGTAGGCCATCGTCCGGGCCACGACTGCGTCGCCGACGACGACCGGGCGCTTCTCGATCGTGCCCACGCCAAGGATCGCCACCTGCGGCTGGTTGATGATCGGCATGCCGAACTGCGCGCCGTGCTGTCCCGGGTTGGTGATCGTGAATGTCCCGTCCTGGACGTCGTCGGGCGAGAGCTGCTTGCCGCGCGCGCGGCCCGCCAGGTCGGCGATCGCCCGGCTCAGACCCGGCAGGTCCATCTCGTCCGCGCGCTTGATCACCGGGACGATCAGGCCGTCATCGAGCGCTACGGCAATTCCGACGTTGACATGCTTGCGGTAGATGACGTCGTCACCGTCGAGCGAGGCGTTGACGATCGGGAACTGCCTGAGCGCGGCCACGACGGCGTGCGTGATGAACGCCATGTAGGTGAGCTTCGTCCCCTGCTGCTCGAGCTCGACACGACGGGCCTGGCGCACGTCGGCCACCCGCGAGAAGTCCACGTGGAAGACGGTGTGCACGTGGGCCGACGTGCGCCGGCTCATCACCATGTGCTCGGCGATCTTCCGCCGCATGATCGAGAGCTTCTTCACCTCGGCATCGGGCGGTACGGCCGCCCGCGGCGTCGCCGATGTCCTCGCCCGCGCGACGTCGTCGAGCACGTCCTGTCGCGTCACCCGTCCGCCGGCGCCCGTGCCGCGGATGCGGGACACGTCCACGTTGTGCTCATGGGCCAGCTTCCGCACCAGCGGAGAGAGCCGCTGCCGGCCGCCCTCGCCGGTCGCGTCCCCCTGGTCGGCGTCTCCAGGCTGTGCGATCTCGACCGGCGCCGCCACGGGACCGGCGCCGACCACGTCGGCGCCCACCACGGCGTCGAGCGGAGGCGCGCCGGCGGGCGGGGCGTCGCCGGCGCTGCCGATCGTCGCCACGACGCTGTCCACCGCCACGGTCTCGCCTTCCTGCACGCGTATCTCGATGAGCACGCCGGCCGCGGGCGCCGGGATCTCCGCGTCGACCTTGTCGGTGGAGATCTCGAGGAGCGGCTCGTCGCGTTCGACGGCATCGCCCACCTTCTTGATCCAGCGGACGATGGTCCCCTCGGCGATCGACTCGCCCATCTGGGGCATGACGACGGGTGTGGCGGCCACGGTTTCGTTAGTATACTCGCGCATTCCATGGCCGATCGACGCAAGACCCTGCTCGTCATCGTCGGCGACGAGGACATGCGCGACGCGCTCGCCGCAGCCCTGCGGCAGGACTATCGCGTGCTGCGCGCGGCCACCGGCGAGCACGGGCTGCAGATGATGCAGAAGGAGCGCGTCGATCTCCTGCTGCTCGACGTGCAACTGACCGGCATCAGCGGTTTCGAGCTGCTGAAGATCACGCGGGAGAACTACCCCGCCGTCGAGTCGATCGTCATCTCACGGCACGAGGAGGTCGACACCGCCATCGAGGCCATGCGGCTTGGCGCGTTCCACTACGTGTCGAGTGCGCTCGAGCCAGAGGCGCTCAGGGCTCTTTTCGCGAAGGCGAGCGAGCGGCAGGATCTGAGCCGCGACGTCACCCGGCTCAGCGAGGAAGTGGCCGAGCAGCACGACCGCGAGTTCGTCGTGGGCTCGAGCCCGGCCACGCGGGCCGTCGTGGAGACCGTGCGCAAGGTGGCCGGCCTGTCGGCAACGGTCCTGATCCTCGGCGAGAGCGGCACCGGCAAGGAGATGCTGGCGCGTCTCATCCACCGCGAGTCCGGCAAGCCCGGGGCGCCGTTCGTCGCGGTGAACCTGGCCGCCATTCCCAAGGACCTCGTCGAGAGCACGCTGTTCGGCCACGAGAAGGGCGCCTTCACCGGCGCCATCCGGCAGCAGCTCGGCAAGTTCGAGCTCGCCTCGGGCGGCACGCTGTTCCTCGACGAGGTCGGCGACCTCCGACTGGACCTGCAGGCCAAGCTGCTGCGCGCGATCCAGGAAGAGGAGATCGAGCGGCTCGGCGGCACGCACCCGATCCAGACCGACGTCCGGTTGATCGCGGCGACCAACGTGAACCTGGACAAGGCGGTCCGCGAGGGCCGGTTCCGCGAGGATCTCTACTACCGCCTGAACGTCATCCCGATCCGGATGCCGGCGCTGCGCGACCGGATCGAGGACCTGCCGGAGCTGGCGCGTTTCTTCCTCCGACGCTACAGCACCAAGTTCGGCAAGCAGACCGAGGGGATCGCCGACTCGACGCTCGAGGTGCTGCAGGCCTACTGGTGGCCGGGCAACATCCGGGAGCTCGAGAACCTCATCGAGCGCCTGGTGGCCATCACCGACAAGAGCTGGCTCACCGACGAGGACCTGCCGTACGAGCTGCACGTCGCGCGGCTCGACTCGCAGCCGGCCGCCTCGGGCGAGAACCTGCTCGAGCGGGCGATGGCCACCTTCGAGCGCAACTTCCTGGTGCGCGCGCTCGAGAAGTCCGGCTGGAACGTGAGCGCGACGTCGCGGGCGCTCGGCATTCCACTGAGCACCCTGAAGTTCAAGATGGACAAGCTCGAGATCCGCGAACTGGCGCGACGGGTCCGCGGAAGCTGAGGTGAACCCGGCACGAGCCTGCCGCGCCGGGTTCTCTTGGGGGGCTGCAGACGGCGCGATCGACGCGCGGCCCGCGACGCACGCTACTTCTTCGGGAGAACGGCGTCCTTCAGTTGCTTGGCGATCCGCGCCTTGACGACGGTCTTCGCGGGAATCTTGATCTGCTCGCCCGTGGCGGGGTTGCGGCCCATGCGCGCCTTCCGCTTCTGCACGACCAGCTTGACCACGCCGGGGAGCACGAACTCACCCGAGCGCTTCAGCTCCTTCTCCGAGAGCGTCATCAGCTCGTCGAAGAACTCCCTCGCCTGAGTCCGCTTCATCTCGAAGCGCTCGGCAAAGTGCAGGAACAGCTCCGACTTGCCCATTCTGCGGGCCTCTGCCATGACATCCCCCCAACGCAGTGCGCGCCTGTTGGGCCGGCCGGCAGTCGCGCGCGCGTCAGACTGCCGCGGAAACTCGTTCGATTGCCTGGGTGAAAACGCCGTAATGCTAGCGTGCGCCCAGTGCAGTGTCAACGAACGAAGCCCGGAAAATCAAGCGATTTCGGGCCAAAGTGCTAGAATTTCCGGCGCATGTCAAGCGAGGCGGCGATCGAGACGTTCCCGAATCCGCGCCCGGAGCGCGACTTCGAGATCGCGATCAGCTGTCCCGAGTTCACCTCCATGTGCCCCAGGACGGGGCTTCCCGACTTCGGCGAGATCCGGATCACGTACGTACCCGGCGAACGATGCATCGAGCTGAAGTCGTTGAAGTACTACATGATCGGGTTCCGCGACCGCGGCATCTTCTACGAGGCGGCGACCAATCAGATCCTCGACGACCTGGTGGGCGCGTGCCAGCCGCGACGCATGACGGTCGTGGGCGACTTCACCGTCCGGGGCGGCATCAAGACGGTCGTCACGGCCTCCTATCCCGCGGCCTGAGCCGATGAAGGCGCCAGGCCGGTCATCGCGCGCGTGGCGGCCCGCACTCAGCGGCGCCGCCGTGACGATCCCCGAGCGTGACGGCCGCGCCATCGGTGGGCTCTCGCAGGGCGGGCGCATCGCCGTGATGACGGCGCTCGCCAACCCCGACGTCTTCGGCACGGTCGGCGCTTTCAGCGCCGCGCTGCGGGGCCGGTTCGAGCCGGCCGATCTGCCGGCCGCCGGCGTCCTGCCCTTCTTCTACGTCTCCTGCGGCACGCTGGACGCGCTGCTCCCGGCGAGCCAGGCGTTCGCGGCGCGGCTGGAAGAGGTGGGCGCCGGCCACGAGTATCACGAGGTCCCGGGCGGGGCCCACAACTGGGCCGTCTGGGATCCCGAGGTTACGGCGTTCATGGGCCTGGCCGCAGCGCGGTTCGCGCGGTGACAGATCCGTAATGGGGTGGGGCGGCGGGCACGCCGACCCCATTACGGATCTGTCACCCATCGCCTGATTGCCTGCGCGAGGCCGGCCTCGTCCTGGTGTCCGGTCACGTGCCAGCCGCGCCCGCGCAGGTCGTCGACGGCGTTGGCCATCACGACCGGCGTGCCGGCGAACTCGAGCATCTCGACGTCGTTGAAGTTGTCGCCCACGGCCATCACCTCGTCGCGCCCGAGGCCGAGCCGCGCGGCGCGCCAGGCGAGCGCGAGTCCCTTGGTGGCCTCCGGCGCCATCACGTCCACCAGCGAAAAGTCGCGCCGCACGTACTCGGTCATGTGCACCGACCAGCCGTCCGCCTCGCCGCGCAGGCGATCCCAGAGCGCGCGCATCGCCTCGACACCGCCGTTGAACATCACCTGGATCGGATCCTCGTCGAGCGCTTCCTCGAGCGGCACCGCCCGTGCGATATGGGCGTGATTGCGCGACCAGTAGCGCCGCCGGCCCGGGTGGTCCCAGTCCATCGTCTCGTAGACGACCTGGCGCTCGGCATCCCTGTCGAAGATGAGCGCGGCCGAGTCGCGATGCGGGCGCGTGCGCTCGAGCACGTCCCGCGCCACGCGGCGATCGAGCAGGCGACGCGCGAGGGTCGACCCGTCCATGCCGCGCTCGACGGCGCCGTTGCTGACGATGAGCGTAAGCGTCTCCGGCAGCCCGTCGGCCACCGGACGCGCGAAGGGGTAGCTGCGGCCGGTGACGAGCGCCACGTGCGCGCCCGCGCGCACGGCATCCTCGATCGCGGCGCGATTGGCCGCCGGCATCCGCCCCTCGCTGTCGAGGAGGGTGCCGTCCACGTCGATGCCGATCAGCCGAATCACTGGGAAGAACGGGGCTGGGCTCCTATTGTGCCTCACCGCCTGCGATAGGATAGGAAGAGTCATGACTCCGGGGCCCTTCACGGGCGTGAACGCCGGCTACGTGCTCGAGCTCCACGAGCGCTACCAGCAGAATCCCGAATCGGTCGACCCGGCCACACGTGCCGTTTTCGAGCGGTGGACGCCCGACGGGGGCGCGATCGTCACGGCGGCCACGCCCGGCGTACACACGCCGGCCAGCGTGCACGCGATCGTCGCTGCCACGACGCTGGCCGACTCGATCCGCCGGTACGGCCACCTCGCTGCCACGCTCGATCCGCTCGGCTCGCCTCCGTTCGGCGATCCGTCGCTGCTCACCGAGTCGTACGGCATCACCGACGACGACCTCCGTCAGCTTCCCGCTTCGCTCGTCGGGGGACCGGTCGCCGAGACGTCGACCACGGCGCTCGAGGCGATCGAGAAGCTCCGGCGCGTCTACTGCTCGACGATCGGCTTCGACTCCGCCCAGATCTTCCTGCCGGAGGAGCGCGACTGGCTGCGGCATGCCGCCGAGTCCGGCCGCTTTCTGCCGCCGATGGATCCGGAGAGCACGACGGAGCTGCTCGACCGGATCACGCAGGTGGAGGTCTTCGAGCGGTTCCTCCAGCGCACGTTCCCGGGCAAGACCCGCTTTTCGCTCGAGGGGCTGGACATGCTGGTGCCGATCCTCGACGAGCTGATCTGCGGCCCCTCGAACCACGGCACGCGCCACACGATCATCGGGATGGCGCACCGAGGGCGGCTGAACGTCCTGGCGCACGTCCTCCAGAAGCCGTACGCGCAGATCCTCGCCGAGTTCAAGGACCCGGTGCTCTCGCAGCGGCTGCGCGTCGACCTGGGCTGGATGGGGGACGTGAAGTACCACGCGGGCGCCCGGACGGCCTCGTCGCTCGGCCGCACGTTCGTGACGATGCCGCCGAATCCCAGCCACGTGGAGGCGGTCGACCCGGTGGTCGTGGGGATGGCGCGGGCCGCCGGGACGTTCACCGCCGAGCCAGGCTCTCCGCGCTTCAGCAGCGCGACGACGCTGCCCATCCTGATCCACGGAGACGCCGCCTTCCCCGGCCAGGGCATCGTGGCCGAGACGCTCAACCTGGCCCGCCTCGAGGGCTACAACACGGGCGGCACGATTCACATCATCGCGAACAACCAGCTCGGCTTCACGGCGACGCCCGCCGAGTCCTACAGCACGAGCTACGCCAGCGGCCTGGCCCGTGGCTTCAAGCTCCCCATCGTGCACGTCAACGCCGACGACCCGGTGGCGTGCCTCGAGGCCGCGCGCCTCGCCTGGGAGTACCGCGCGCGCTTCGGGCGCGACTTCCTGATCGATCTCATCGGTTACCGCCGGCACGGCCACAACGAGGGCGACGAGCCGGCCTTCACGCACCCGCTCATGTACAAGCGGGTGGCCGACCACCCGACCGTGCGCGAGACCTTCTCCAGGACGCTCGTGCTCCAGGGCACGCAGTCGGAAGCGACGGCCGAGGCGCTCGCCCGGAAGCACTACGCCGTGCTCGAGGAAGCGCTGGCCTCGCTCAACCCGGAGCAGGACATCGTCGCCCAGGTGCCCGAGCCCTCGCCGCCGGGCGCGGCCGCGAAGGTCGAGACCGGCGTGCCAATCGAGCGGCTGCGCGAGATCAACGAAGGGCTGCAGGCGGCGCCGTCGGGCTTCACGTTCCACCGCAAGCTCGAGAAGGGCCGCCAGCGCCGGCGCGCCGCGCTCGACGATCCGTCGGCGCGCTCGATCGACTGGGCCACGGCCGAGGAGCTCGCCCTGGCGAGCATCCTGGCCGATGGCACGCCCGTCCGGATGACGGGCGAGGACGTCGAGCGCGGCACCTTCAGCCAGCGACACGCCGTCTTTCACGACGCGGAGACCGGCGAGCGCTACGTGCCGCTGCAGCGGTTTCCGCAGGCGACAGCCTCGTTCGAGGTGCACAACAGCCCGCTCAGCGAGCTGGGGGCGCTCGGCTTCGAGTTCGGCTACAACGTGCAGGAGCCGGACCGTCTGGTGATCTGGGAGGCGCAGTACGGCGACTTCATCAACGGCGCCCAGGTGATCATCGACCAGTTCATCACCTCCGGCCGCGCCAAGTGGGGACTGGAGCCGTCGCTCGTCTTCCTGCTGCCGCACGGCCACGAGGGGCAGGGTCCGGAGCACTCGAGCGCGCGACCCGAACGCTTCCTGCAGGCGGCGGCCGACATCAACATGCGCGTGGCCAACTGCACGACGGCGGCCCAGTACTTCCACCTGCTGCGACGCCAGGCGGCACTGCTCGTCAGCGATCCGCTGCCGCTGGTGGTGCTCACCCCGAAGGGGCTGTTGCGGCACCCGGCAGTGGCCTCGACCCCGGCCGAGCTGACCGAGGGGCGATTCCTGTCGGTGATCGACGACGGGGAGGCGCGCGGCCGGGCGTCGTCGATCCGGCGCGTGGTGCTCTGCAGCGGCAGGGTCTACGTCGACCTGCTCTCGAGCGAGCACCGGCAGGCCGTCCCACAGGTCGCCGTGTGCCGCGTCGAGCAGCTCGCGCCGTTTCCGCGCGTGGCGCTCCGCAATCTGCTCGACGGCTATCCGGCGCTCGAGGACGTCATCTGGCTGCAGGAGGAGCCCGAGAACATGGGGGCGTGGGACTGGGCGCGGCGTCAGTTGGAGGAGATCATCGACGATCGCTGCCCGTTGCGCTTCATCGGCCGTCTCCGCAGCGCCAGCCCGTCGGAGGGATCCGCGGCATGGCACCAGATCAACCAGCGGTCGCTCATCGACCACGCGTTCGACCTCGACGGACGCCGCTCGGCCGAGCCGTCCGGCATCCTCTCCCGCACGATCCGCGATCTGACCAGCACGAACCGCTGACCGCTTCCCTATGTCCAACATCGTCGTTCCCGAGCTGGGTGAGTCGGTGGTCGAGGCGCGCGTGGCGCGCTGGCTGAAGAAGGCCGGTGACCCCGTCGCGGCCGGCGAGGCGCTCGTCGAGCTCGAGACCGAGAAGGTCGATCTGGAGGTCTCGGCCGAGAAGGCCGGCGTCCTCGCGAGCATCGCGCGTCAGGACGGCGCGGACGTGAAGATCGGCGAGGTGCTTGGCGTCATCGACGACAGTCCGGGGGCCGCGGCCGCGACGCCGGAGAAGACGGCCGCCCCGGCCGCAGAGAGCCCGACGGCCGCGGAGCGGGCTCCCGCCCGCACACCGCCCGCGCCTCCCGAGCCGCCGTCGCCGGCGCGCCCCTCGACATCGCGGCCGGCGTCGCCCGCGCCGGCGGATCGACCGGCACCCGCCCCGCGCCCGCCGGGCTCCCGCCACGAGCGGCGCGTGCGCATGAGCAAGCGCCGGGCGACGATCGCGCGGCGCCTCGTCGAGGCGCAGCAGACGGCGGCGATGCTCACGACGTTCAACGAGGTGGACATGACGGCCGTCATGGCGCTCCGCGAGCGGCGGAAAGCCTCGTTCAAGGAGGAGTTCGGCGTCGGCCTCGGCGTGGCGTCCTTCTTCGTCAAGTCCGTGGTGGCCGCGCTGCGCGGCTTCCCCGCGCTCAACGCCGAGATCCAGGGCGACGAGATCGTCTACAAGGACTACTACGACATCGGCATCGCGGTCGGGGCCGAGGGCGGCCTCGTCGTGCCGGTGCTCCGGGACGCGGACACGCTGGGGTTCGCCGGCATCGAGCGGGCCATCCGCGACTTCGCCACGCGAGCGGCAGACGGCTCGCTGACGCTCGAGGATCTGCGGGGCGGCACCTTCACGATCACCAACGGCGGCGTGTTCGGATCGCTGCTCAGCACGCCCATCCTGAACCCGCCGCAGGTGGGCATCCTGGGCCTGCACAGGATTCAGGACCGCGTCGTGCCGGTGGACGGCAAGGTGGCGGTCCGCCCGATGATGTACGTGGCCCTGTCCTATGATCACCGGATCGTGGACGGGCGGGAGGCCGTGCAGTTCCTGGCCAGGGTGAAGGACTACGTGGAAGACCCCGGCCAACTGCTGCTGGAGGGATGAGCGTCGTGGTCAATGCTTCTCGGTTCACGGCTCGCGCGCGCATGATGACTGTCGCCGCGGCGCTGCTGCTCGCGGCACACGCCTCGGTGGGGCGCGCGCAGGCGCCACTCGACGTCCTGCCCGAGGAGGACCGGACGCCACCGGCCGATGCCGTGACGAGCGATACCGGTCTGGTCTCGACCATGGTCGTCGCGGGCGCCGGCACGGAGCACCCGTCGGCCGACGACGTGGTCACCGTGCAGTACTCGGCCTGGCGCGCCGACGGCCGGCTGTTCGACAGCACCGTGCTCCGGGGCATGCCGGAGATGTTCCCGCTCGACGGCGCGCTCGCGGGCTGGCAGGAGTGCGTGCGGCAGATGACGGTGGGCGAGACCCGCCGCTGCTGGATCCCCGAGGCCCTCGCCTACCGCGGCGAGGAAGGACGACCCGCGGGCACGCTCGTCTTCGACATCGAGCTGATCGACACGCACCGAAACCCGCTGGTCCCCCCCGAGAACGTGGAGGTTCCCCCGGAGGACGCCATCCGCACGCCGTCAGGGCTGAGGTACCGGGTCCTGCGGCCTGGCTCTGGCACGCGTCACCCCGCCGAGAGCTCCACGGTGACGGTGCACTACTCGGGCTGGACGACGAACGGTCGGCTCTTCGACAGTTCGGTGGCCCAGGGCGAGCCGGCCACGTTCCAGCTCACCGGCGTGATCGATGGCTGGACCGAGGGCGTGCAGCTGATGGTCGAGGGAGAGCGCACCCGGTTCTGGATCCCCGAGGATCTGGCGTACAAGGGTGAAGGCAACGGCCCGCGCGGCCACCTCGTGTTCGACATCGAGCTGATCCGCATTCAGTAGTCGTCCGGCGCCCGGGTCCGTCGGCGGACGTGCGGGCCCGGCACAGGCCACCCCTGCCGATCTACAATTCCCCGCGCCACCGGCTCGGCGTGTCTGAGCCATGTCCCCCGACCTACTCGCGCAGTTCGGTCCGCGTCTCGTCGTGGCCGTCACCGTCGGCCTGGTATTCGCCTACCTCTGGATCGCGCACCGGGAACGCTACCTCGCCGTCTGGGCGGGTGCCTGGACGCTCTGGGCCGTCCGGTACACCTACGGGCTCTTCCAGAGTCAGTTGACGCTGCCGTCCACCGTCGTGCTGCCCGTGCTGGCGATCCTCGTGTCGACCCTGACGCTGGCCGGTGGGTTCGCCCTCACGCGCGACCGGCTGCCGTCCGCCTGGCTGTCGGTCGCGCTGCTCGACGCCGGCTGGCTGGCCTTCGAGCAGGTCACCGGCTCGCCGCTCGTGGCCGGCGGCGTCGCGGGACCCACGCACTGGCTGCTGCTCGGGGCCGGCCTGGCCTGGGCCGGCGTCCTTTTCCTGCGCAGCCAGGTGGCCAGCGGCTTCGAGCGCACGATCGCAGGGATCGGCCTGATCGGGCTGGGGCTCATCCAGGTGGTCACGCCGTGGGCGCCGGCCTGGTTCGACTCCCTCGGTGCGCTCCTCAGCATGAGCGCGCAACTCGCCGTCGCCCTCGGCACCGTCCTGGCCTACTTCCGGCGGGCGCACGACGACTCGCTCGTGCTGCAGCGCCGCCTGGAGGAGGCACTCACGACGGTGCTGGGCGGTCTCGTCCCGATCTGCGCGCACTGCAAGTCGATCCGGGACGAGTCGGGCAAGTGGGAGCAGCTCGAGAGCTACATCACCGCGCACACCGACGCCGAGCTCTCCCACGGCATCTGCGACATCTGCATGGCGAAGGACTACTCGGACTACCGGTAGGGCCTCGGGCTCCTGGCCCACAATCGGACCGGTTGGGGTCGTGCTGTTTATCATTTCATAATCATTTCTCTAATAATGTTACGTAAGTGCGCCTAATAGCCTAAATATAGCCATATAAACTGGTATTTAGGCGCTATATTGCTGTCGTATAATAGTTTCATGTCACGCGTATCAACCGAACTGAGCCGTGGGGTCCTTCACGCGGCTGAGCTGCGGGAGCGGCTGGGCGTGTCGCCCGCGACGCTCATGCGCATGCTGCGGAACGCCGGACAGGATGTCGTGCGACTCGGTCGCGGCCGGGCCACGCGCTACGCCCTGCGCCAGCACTGGCCCAATCTCGACACGTCGCGCTTTCCGTTGTTGCGGATCACCGGCACCGGCGCGGCAGTATCGGCAGGCGAGCTCACGACCCTTGCGGCGCGGCAGTCCGCCTGGATGCCCGCCGGCAGGGTTTCGAGCGGCCTTCCGATCGAGCTGATCGACGCTCGACCCTCGGGATTCCTGGGGCGACACTTCGCCGCGACCCATGCCGATCTTCGTCTACCGCCTCGGCCGAGCGACTGGTCCGATCATCACATCCTGATTGCGATCTCTCGTCGGGGAGAGGACCTTCCTGGCGACCTCATCGTGGGCGACGAATCCTTCGCCCGCTGGCAGACGCTCGGGAGCGTCGCCGCCACACGCGACGAGTACCCGTCACTGGCCGACGCCACGATCGCCGGACATCCTCCCGGTTCATCGGCGGGAGGCGAACGGCCGAAGTTTGGTGTCCTCGCTGACGGACGGCACGTGCTGGTCAAGTTCGCTGCCCGCGGAGGTGCGACCGACGTCGTTGCGCGTCGTTGGTGCGACTTGATCGTCCTGGAGAGAGTCGCCCTCGACATCGTTGACTCGAGAGGCATCTCGGCTGCACCCACCACCGTGGTCGAGACGCCGTCTCACTGGTTTCTCGAGAGCGAGCGTTTCGACCGCGTGGGAGCGCGAGGACGGCGTGGCGTTCTGAGTCTCGCGGCCGTTCATGACGACCCTGCAGACTCCTGGGCCCGTGCCGCGACGTCGCTCGGGGAAGCCGGCCGCCTGACCGCCGAAGATGCACGACGACTTCGCTGGCTCGATGCGTTCGGCGCGCTCATCGGGAACACCGATCGGCATCCGCACAACATCCTCTTCTTCGCGGACGAGGGCGTCCCGCGACTCGCGCCGGCCTTCGACCAGGTCCCCATGCTGTACGCGCCGACCGCCGACGGCCAGGTGCCGCGCCGTGCGTTCACGATGCCGAGCGTCACGTCGGACACCCTCGACGTCTGGGACGACGCGCGCGACGCCGCCCGCGAGTTCTGGAGGCGGGGACACGATGATCTGCGCCTGTCGGATGACGCCCGCGCCATCTGCGCAGGAAACGCCAGGCTGCTTTCGGGGAACGGCACGCAGGCACCCCGTCAGTAGGCGCCCCCACCCGGGAGGATGGGGCCTACTCGTCGGACATGTAAGGGTACGGCCACTCGCGCGGCGGCGCGAACGTCTCCTTCACCACCCGGGCGCTCACCCAGCGCAGCAGGTTCATCTTCGAGCCCGCCTTGTCGTTGGTCCCCGACGCGCGCGCGCCGCCGAAGGGCTGCTGCCCGACCACGGCGCCCGTCGGCTTGTCGTTGACGTAGAAGTTGCCCGCCGCATGCCGCAGCGCCGAGGCGGCCTGCCGGACGGCCGCACGGTCGCGCGCGAAGACGGCGCCGGTCAGCGCGTACGGTGACGTGCGGTCGATCAGCTCGAGCGTCTCGGCCCACTGCCCGTCGGCATACGGGAGCACGGTGACGACGGGACCGAAGATCTCCTCCCGCAGCAGGCGGTAGCTCGGGTCTTCGGTCAGGACAAGTGTGGGCTCGACGAAGTACCCCTCGTCGCCACGCGCCGAGCCGCCCTGCAGGATCGTGGCGTTGCGGCGCGCGTCATCGAGGTAGTCGCCAATCCTGTCGAACGCCTTGCGGTCGATCACGGCTCCGAGGAACGTCCGGAAGTCGCCGACATCGCCCGTGCGCATCTCGCGCATCATCGCGACCAGCCGGTCGCGCAGCTCCGGCCAGATCGATCGCGGCACGTAGACGCGGCTCGCCGCCGAGCACTTCTGCCCCTGGTACTCGAAGCCGCCGCGTGCGACGGCCACCGCCAGTTCCTCGACGTCGGCCGACGCGTGCGCGAGCACGAAGTTCTTGCCGCCGGTCTCTCCCACCACGCGCGGGTAGGTGCGATACGAGCCCACCCGCTCCCCGACCCGCGTCCAGATGCCGTTGAAGACGGCCGTGCTCCCGGTGAAGTGCACGCCTGCCAGATGCGGCGAGTCGAGCATCACAGATGAGACTTCGACGGGATCGCCCGGCACCAGGTTGATCACGCCCGGCGGCAGGCCGGCGGCCTCGAGCAGCTCCATGATGTAGTGCGCGCTCAGCATGGCGGTCGCCGCGGGCTTCCAGACGACCGTGTTGCCCATCAGCGCCGGTGCCGTCGGCAGGTTGCCCGCGATCGAGGTGAAGTTGAACGGCGTGATCGCGTAGACGATCCCCTCGAGCGGGCGGTACTCCACCGTGTTCCACATCCGGTGGCTGCTGAGCGGCTGCTCGTCGTAGAGCTGCCGCGCGTAGAACGGATTGAAGCGCCAGAAGTCGATCAGCTCGGACGCCGAGTCGATCTCGGCCTGGAGTGCCGTCTTCGACTGGCCGAGCATCGTGGCCGCGTTGAGCGTGGCCCGCCACGTCGTAGCGAGCAGCTCGGCGGCCCGCAGGAACACGGCCGCCCGGTCCTGCCAGGCCCAGGAGCCCCACTCGCGCGCCGCGCGCCTGGCCGCCTCGATGGCCTCGGCCACGTGCGTGGCCTCCGCGCCGTGCCAGTCGGCCAGCGCGTGCCGGTGCGCGTGCGGCATCACCACCTGCCGGATCTGCCCCGTGCGCACGCGCCGGCCGCCGATGACGAGCGGAATCTCGATCGACGCCGAGGCGATCTCCGAGAGCCGTGCCTTCAGCGCGGCCCGCTCCGGAGAGCCGGGCAGATAGCCGAGGTTGACGTCGTTGACCGGGGGCGGCACGCTGGGGCTGCCGGCAAAGGCGTCCGTGCTCATGCGATTCCCGCGTGCGTTCACCCGTCCGTGGACGAGGCCGCCGCCTCGTGCGCCGTCACGGTCTCCGGTGGCAGCGCCGCGCCCGGACTCGACGGTCCGATGTCCACCTCGATGCTCCGCCATTGGCCCTGGTGGAAGCGGGCCACGCTCAGCGTGGCGCGTGTGGCGTGCCCGATGAGGATGGCGGTCCAGATGTGCATCGCCTGCAGACCGAAAAACGTCTGGAAGAACGTGCACAGGCCGAGCGGCACGATCACCTGCGAGACGATCGAGATGTAGAGCGGGCTCCGCGTGTCGCCCGTGCCCTGCAGGCCGCCGGTGTAGCTCAGCGCCACGGTGATGAACAGCCCCGAGGCGCTGAGAAAGGCGAGCAACTGGCGGCCGAGCGTCGTGACCTCGGGATCGGTCATCCCGAAGAGCGCCAGGAGGTACCCGGGAATGAGCAGGAACGTCGCCCCGACGACGACGGCCACGCCGAGCCCGACTTTCGCGGCGAAGCGCACGCCATCGATCGCCCGCTGCGGGTTGCCGGCGCCCAGGTTCTGCCCGGCGATGGTCGCGGCGGCGCCCATCAGCCCGACCGAGGTCCAGGTGATCAGCGAGAACAGCTCCGTATAGGCGACGGCGTAGGCCGCCTGCGCCGCCGCGCTGTGCTGGAGCGACCCGATGAACCGGAGCAGCAGCACGCCGCCCACGTTCATCGCGATTCCCTGCACGCCGGTCGGCAGGCCGAACCGGAACAGCGACCGGATGATGGTGAAGTCGAGCCGCTTGTCCATCCCCCGCTCGAACTGGATCACGCAGTGATCCCGCGTGCAGAGCCACATGCCGTAGATGGCCACGGCCGTGCTGCTGGCGATCGTCCCGTACGCCGCTCCGACGGCGCCGAAGATGGGAATGAGCACGACGTTGAGCACGAGGTTCAGGCCGGTCATGACGACACCGAGCCGCAGCGGCGTGCGCGGATCGCCTGCCGCCCGGAAGGCGCCCGCCAGCATGAAGAACATCATCATGCCGAAGATGCCCATGAACATCACGCGCAGGTACGGGAGTGCGATGACCTGCACTTCGGGAGCCGCGTTGACAGCCACGAGCAGCGACGGCGCGGCCAGCCAGCCGACGGCGGCCAGGAGCACCGCCAGGCCGAATGCGGTGAGGAACGCCTGATAGACGACGCGGTTGACCTTGGAGGGCTCGTTCGCGCCGGCAAACCGCGCCACGAGCACGGCCATGCCGGTGAAGAGCGAGCTGATGAAGACGACGACGACGAGGATGATCTGCCAGCTCACGCCGATGGCGGCGTTGCCGGTGTAGCCGACGAAGTGGCCGACCATCGCGTGGTCGATCATGCCCTGCAGACCGGCGATGATGTTCTGCAGCATCGTCGGCCACGCCAGCTTCCAGACCGCTGGACCGATCGGTCCTTCGATGATGGACCTGTCGAACTTCCTGGACACCTTCCCGGGCTCGGCCACCAGAAGGAGAAGTGTACCCGAACGCGACCGCTACGGCTCAGCTTGCTAGATTTTTCGCCTTGGCGTGCCACAGACGCCCGACAGGCGAGACAGAATAGCGGCAGCCCATTCGGCGCCCGGCGGCGTCCAATAGGTCGATGCCGAGACCAGTGACTCGTCTGCTGTACCGGACCCTGACCGTCCTCTGCTGCACGGCCCTGACCGCCTGCTCGGGCTCGGGAACGGCGGAGCGGGTGGAGCCCGCCGTGGAAGCCGCCTCCCTGCAGGCCGATGCCCCGCGCTCGCGGACGGTGCGGCTGACCGGGACGCTCGAGGCCGTCAGGTCCACGCGAGTCGTGGCGCCGGCCCTCACGGGCCCGACGCCGCGGATGACGCTCACGCGGCTCGTGCCCAACGGCTCGCGGGTCGAGGCCGGAGAGATCGTGGCCGAGTTCGATCCCCTGGAACAGATCGATCAGGCCCGGCAGGCCGCGGCGAGCTACGAGAGCCTGTCGTACCAGGTCCGTCAGAAGCAGGCCGACAACGCCACGAGCGCCGAGCAGCGGCGCTCGGAGCTCGAGCAGGCCGAGGCCGACCTCGAGAAGGCCCTGCTCGAGGTGAGCAAGGCGCCGGTCCTGAGCGAGAGCGAGGCGCAGCGGAACGAGCTGCTCGCCGCCAAGGCCCGGGCGCAGGTCGAGAGCCTCCGGCGGAAGCATCCCGACGAGGAGCGTGCCGACCGCGCGGCGCTGCGCGCCATGGAGCTCCAGCGCGACCGGCAGCGGGCGGCATTCGAGCGCGCCGAGGCCAACCTGGAGCGCCTGCGCGTTCGCACGCCGCTCTCCGGCTTGGTGGGACACTCGACCGTCTACAGCAACGGCCAGATGGTCCGCCCCCAGGAGGGCGATCAGATGAACCGCAACAGCGCCCTGATGAGCATCTTCGATCCAGGAGAGATGCTGGTCCGGGTGACGGTCCCGGAACCTGACGGCGCCCTCCTCCACCCGGGGCTCGAGGCCACCGTGCTGGTCGACGCCTACCCCGACCTGTCGCTGCGTGCCCACCTCGTGTCGGCAAGCCCGGTCGCGGCCGCCCCCATCCTGGGGGGTGGGGTGAAGGGCTTCCGGGCGGTGTTCAGGGTCGACGAGGCCGACCGGCGCCTGATGCCGGACCTCTCGGCCGCCGTGGTCTTCGAGGCCAACGAGCGCGTGCCCGAGCCGGCCGCCGCCGAGCCAACCGCCGTCGGAGCGGCGCAGTGAAGCACTTCCGCCGCGTTGCCGGCATCGTCATCGTGGTCTCCCTCGTCGCGGCGGTCTGGCTGGGGCGGCAGCAGTTCGCCGACGCGGATGAGGCCGTCCTGCCGATGGCGCCGGTCCGCTCCGGCGAGTTCCTGGCGGTCATCCGGACGCGCGGACAGATCCAGGCGCAGAAGTCGGTGCCGATCTACGCCCCGCTGGCACAGGACCTGCGGATCGCCTGGATGGCTCCCCCGAGCGAGCCCATCACGCAGGGGGAGCCGATGCTCCGCTTCGACACGAGTGTTGCCGAGCGGGACCTGATCGAGCGACGCGCCACGCTCGAGCGCGCGCAGGCCAGCCTGGACCAGGCGGTCGCCAACGCGACGGTGGCCGAGGAACAGGACCGGCGCGACGTCATCGACGCGCGGCTGGGCGTGGAGCTGGCCGAGCTGGCCATCGTCGACAACGAGTTCGTGGCGCGGATCGAGGCCGAGCAGGGCCGGATCGACCTCCGCGTTGCCGCGCAGAACCTCCGGCAGATCGAGGCGGAAGTCCAGCAGCGCAAGGTGTCGCGCGAGTCGAACATCGCCTCGCTCCGGCGGCAGCTCGAGGAAGCCCAGACCTGGGTGGACGTCTTCGAGCAGCGGATTGATCGGATGGAGCTGCGCGCGCCGCTCACCGGGTATGCCATCTACTCGTCGAGCCGGAACACGCTGGCCGCTGCGCTCAGCGGGGGGGCGTCGCAGCCGCTGCGCGTCGGCGACCAGGTGCCGGGACTGATGGAGATCGCGACCTTCCCGGATCTGGCGACGCTCGAGATCGACGTGACCGTCGAGGAGATCGACCGCGGGCGCATGAACGTCGGGGACGAGGTCATCGTCCGCGTCGACGCATTGCCGGACGTCTCGATCAGGACCGCGCTCACCGCGATCTCCCCGCTCGCGGAGCTGTCGCTCGACACGCGCGGCCGCAGCTTCCACGCCTACGCCGCCATGGGCCCGGACGTGGATTCGCGGATCCGGCCTGGTATGAACGGGAGCATGGACGTCGTGATCGAGCGCATTCCAGACACCACGATCGTCCCGGCGCAGGCGCTGTTCACCCGCAGCGGCAAGCCTACCGTCTACGTCGTCGAGGGCGGGGCCTTCCGCCCGGTCGAAGTGGAGATCCTCGCGAGGAATCCCGACGAGATCGCAGTGAGCGGTCTGGACGCGAATGCACGCGTGACGCTCGTCGACCCGCTCGCCACCATCGACGGGGCCGGCGCGCCAACGGGCGAGGAGGGCACGTCGTGATCAGGCAAGTCGCAGGACTGGCGCTCCTCTCGGCCGCGATCGTCGGGGCCGGACTCGGGATCTCCCGGGGGCTCCGGGCGGCCATGGACGCCATGGCCGCCACCGACCAGGGCGAGGTCCCGAGCACCGTGGTGCGCCGGGGGGACGTGTCGGTCACGGTCGTGGCCAAGGGCGAGCTCCAGGGCGGCGGCGCCGCGCCGATCGTGGTCCCGAGAGGCGGGGCCGCGGAGCTGCCCATCACCTTCCTGCGGGACACGGGCGAGCTCGTCCAGGAGGGCGACGTCGTCGTGGAATTCGACACGAGCGGCCAGGACTACAACCTGGTCGAGGCCGAGGCGGACCTCGAGGAGGCCCGTCAGGCGCTGCTCGAGTCCGAGGCCAAGGCGCGCGTGGCGCTCGAGGAGGCACGACTGGCGGTCACGACCGCCGAGGCGGACCTGAAGGTCGCCGAGATCGACCAGCTCGAGAACGAGTTTCTCGGCGCGATCCAGCAGAGACAGAACCAGATCTCGCTCGAGCGCGCCCGCAACCGGCACGAGCAGGCGGTGCAGGCGCTGGCGCACCGGGAGGCCACCTTCGAGGCCGCCGCCGATTCGCAGAAGGCGGCCGTCCGGGAGGCGATGGCCAAGGCCGAAACGGCCCGCAAGACGATGGCGGACCTCACGCTGCGGGCGCCTGCCACGGGCTATGTCGAGCTGGCCCCCAACACGGCAGGGCTGACGGTCATTTTCACGGGCATGCAGCTACCGACCTTCCAGCTTGGCGACGCGGCCCGCCCGGGCGTGACGGTCGCCGTCATCCCGGACATGAGCCGCTGGGAAGTGTCCACACAGATTCCGGAAACGGAGCGGACGTTTCTCGAGGTCAATCAGCGGGCGACGGTGTCGCCCAAGGCCATGCCGGGTCGTGAGTTCGGAGGCCACATCAGCCTGCTTGGTGGTTCGAGCGGCAGCGCCTGGAACCGTACGTTCAATTGCCGGATCGCGCTCGACGAGGTGGACGACGATCTCAGGCCTGGCATGACGGTGGACGTCGAGATCGACGTGGAGAGCCTCGAGGACGTGCTGTGGGTACCGTCCCAGGCGGTCTTCGAGCGCGAGGGGCGCTGGTTCGTGTACGAACAGACCTCCGAGGGCTACCTGACGCACGAGGTGTCGCTCGTGCGCCGCACGGAGAGCCAGGCGGTCATCACCGGCATCGAGGAAGGGGCCACGATCGCGCTGGCCGAGCCCGGGCAGCCCGCGCAGACCTCGGGCTCCGACGGCCCACTGGGAGCACTGCCGCAGTGATCCGCGTCCCCGACATCCTGTCCGACTTCGCCCAGGCCCTCGAGAACCTCCGCGCGCAGGCCACGCGGACGCTGCTCACGGCGCTCGGCATCGTCTTCGGCGTCGGCTCGGTGATCGGGATGATGGCCATCGGCTCGGGCGCCCGCGAGGAGTCGCTCCGGTTCATCGAGCAGCTCGGCGTCCGCAACATCCTGATCGACTCGATCCCGGCCACGA
>Ga0302046_10000984_pt1 | contig 27117 bp, 24 predicted proteins | sample RVTome_11_FD_200261 | JGI IMG/M metagenome (GOLD analysis project Ga0302046, IMG submission 200261) | Soil microbial communities from uranium-contaminated site in the Upper Colorado River Basin, Wyoming, United States - RVT147D111 (version 2) ... | reverse complement strand
AAACGAGTCCCCGACCCCTCTGCCCACCCACGACCCTCCCTGCAGTGAACGCTCGAGCTCTACGGCTCCTTTCCCTCTCCCTCGGCGCGCTCCTCCAGCTCCGCGCGGACGGCGGCGAGGTTGCCGCGGGCCTGGTGGAAGTCGGGGCGGACGGCGAGCGCAGCCTCGAAGGCGGCGACCGCGCCCGCGAGGTCGCCCTCGTTGGCAAGCAAGATCCCGAGGTTGTTGCGGGCCTCGACGAAGTCCGGGCGAAGCGCGAGCGCGGTCTCGAGCTCGCGGCGCGCCTCGGCGGAACGCTCGAGGCGCGTGAGGACGTTGGCGAGGCTGTTCCGCACGACGGGCTCGGCGGGGTTCAGCTCGACGGCGCGGCGGTAGTGGGGCTCGGCGGCGGCGGCACGGCCGTGGGCCCAGAGCAGGTCGCCGAGCTCGGCGTGCCAGTTCCAGACGTCGGGACGGGCCTCCACGGCACGGCGGTAGTGCGCGACCGCGTCGGCTGGGCGCCGCTCGCGCGCGGCGGCCACCGCGAGCGCGTAGTGCGCGACCGCGGCCCGCGGGTTCACCGCGAGCGTGTGCGCCCAGAGAGTGCCGGTGTCGTGCCACACCGCCGCCTGGCGCCAGGTGAGAACACCGAGGACGAGGAGGATCGCGCCGACCGCCGCCGCCGTCGTGCGCCGCGCCCACGTTACCCGCCAGAGCGGCAGGCTCGCGACGGTCCACGCCACGGCGATGAAGATCCCGATCAGCGGCACGTAGGTGTAGCGGTCGGCCATGCCGGCGGCGCCGATCTGCACCAGGCCGATCACCGGCACCAGGGTGCCGAGGTACCAGAGCCAGCCCACGAGCAGGTAGGGGCGCGCGCGGGCGGCCGCGATCGCGACGGCCGTCACCGCCGCGATGAGCGCCGCCGCCCCTCCGATCTCGGCCGCGGTGAGCGGCGGGCCCTCGATCGCCGGGTGCGAGTACCAGGGCGAGAGGCCGCGCGGCCAGACGGTGAGGGCGAGGTAGCGGACGGAGGAGACGAGCGCGTTCGCGACCCGGTCGGCGACGTCGACGCGCGCGGCGGTGACGGCGCCCGCGGCGCGCTGCGCCACGAAGGCGCCGGCCGCGAACGCGAGCGCGAGCGCGGCGAGCGGCAGCTTCTCGCGCACCGCCGCCCGCGAGAGCCGCTCGAGCGGCCAGTAGTCGAGGAGGAGGAGGACGAGCGGCAGGGTGACGAGCATCGGCTTGGCGAGGAGCCCGAGAACGAAGAGCGCGGCGACCGCGAGCAGGCGCCCGCGCGCCGGGGCGCGGGCGTAGCGCGCGTAGGCGGCGATCGCCAGCAGCCAGAAGAGCGTGCTCAGGACGTCCTTCCGCTCCGACACCCACGCCACCGACTCGACGTGCAGGGGGTGCAGGCCGAAGAGCGCCGCGACCGCCGCGCTCGGCCAGAGCGCCCCGGTGAGCCCCCGGAGCACGAAGAGGAGGAACACCGTGTTGGCGACGTGCAGCGCCAGCGCGGTGGCGTGGTGGCCGCGCGGCGCGAGCCCGTAGAGCGCGCGATCGAGCGCATGCGAGAGCCACGTGAGCGGGATCCAGTTGCCGGTGTGGGTGGTCGTGCCGACCGCCCGCAGGGTGTCGAGCGAGAGCCCGCCCGCGAGGTGCGGGTTCTCGGTGACGTAGACGTCGTCGTCCCAGGCGACGAAGCCGGCGTCGAGCGCCGGCAGGTAGGCCGCCGCCACCGCGAGCGCGAGCACGAAGGCGACCCCGCCGGCGGTCGCGCCGGCGGACGCGCGTCGCCGCCCGGTGCGCGCTGTCGCCGCTCGCGCCATCGTGGCGGTGAGCCCTACCGGCTCTGGTGCGGGGACACAATCCAACGCCGCACGGGGTGACAAGCCCGGCCGGCGCTCGCTAGAACCATGGCAGGCGCGAGGAGGGCCAGCCGATGTCCGACGAGGCGACCAGGATCGAGCGCGACTCGATGGGCGAGATGCGGGTGCCGCGGGACGCGCTCTGGGGGGCGTCGACGCAGCGGGCGGTCGAGAACTTCCCGATCAGCGGCTACCGCCTCCCGCGCCGCTTCATCCGCGCCCTCGGGCTGATCAAGCACGCGGCGGCGCAGGCCAACGAGGAGCTCGGCCTGCTGGCACCGGCGCTCGGCGCCGCCATCCGCCGGGCGGCCGACGAGGTCGCCGCCGGCGCCCTCGACGCCCACTTCGTGGTCGACGTCTTTCAGACCGGCTCGGGCACCTCGACCAACATGAACGCCAACGAGGTGATCGCGCGGCGCGCCGCCGCGCACGCCCCGGAGCTCGCCATCCACCCGAACGATCACGTCAACATGGGGCAGTCGTCGAACGACGTCATCCCGAGCGCCATCCACGTCGCCGCCCGCGAGGCCGTCGAGGAGGAGCTGCTGCCCGCCCTCGGCGACCTGCGTGACGCGCTCGCCGCGAAGGCCGCGGCGTTCGACGGGATCGTGAAGATCGGCCGCACGCACCTGCAGGACGCCACGCCGGTCCGGCTCGGCCAGGAGCTCGGCGGCCACGCGCGACAGGTCGAGCTCGCGATCGAGCGCCTCCGGAGCGCGGCCGCCGGGCTCGAGGAGCTCGCCCTCGGCGGCACGGCGGTCGGCACCGGGCTGAACACGCACCCCGCCTTCGCGGCGCGCGCCGCGGCGCTGATCACCGACCGCACCAGCGTGCGCTTTCGCGAGGCCATCAACCACTTCGAGGCGCAGGCCGCCAAGGACGCCGCCGTGCAGCTCTCGGGCACCCTCAAGACGGTAGCCGTCAGCCTCACCAAGATCGCCAACGACGTGCGCTGGCTGGGCTCGGGGCCGCGCTGCGGCCTCGGGGAGATCAGCCTGCCGGCGACGCAGCCGGGCTCGTCGATCATGCCCGGCAAGGTCAACCCGGTGATGGCCGAGGCGCTCCTGCAGGCGGCCGCCTTCACCATCGGCGCCGACGCCACCGTCACGGTCTGCGGCCAGGGCGGCCACTTCGAGCTCAACGCGATGATGCCGCTTCTCGCCCACCAGCTCCTCGAGAGCATCCGCATCCTCGCCGCCGCCGTCCGGCAGTTCACGGCGCGGTGCGTGACCGGCATCGAGGCCAACGAGGCGCGCTGCGCCGCCCGCATCGAGGAGAGCCTGGCGCTCTGCACGGCGCTCGCCCCGGCGATCGGCTACGACGCCGCGGCCGCGATCGCGAAGGAGTCGTTCGCGACCGGCAAGACGGTGCGCGAGGTCGCGCGCGCGCGCGGCGTGCTGCCCGAGGACGTGCTGGCGCGCGTGCTGGATCCGCGCCGGATGACCGAACCAGGCATCCCCGAATAGGCGGGGGCCGCGACGACGCCCCCGCCTGCGGGCGTTAGCTTGCGGACTCGGCGGGGGTGCGGCGGTGGCGGCGGCCGCCGCGGCGCGAGCGGCGGCGGCGCCGGCCGCTGGCGCTCGTGGCGGCGTCGGGCGTGGCCGCCTCGTCGGCGGCGGGGGGGTGCACCAGGCGGATGCGGCCGTCGCGACCGACCTCGACGTCCTTCATCCGGCGCAGGCGGCTGACGAGGCGCGGGGAGTTCGGAGGCCGCTGGAACCCCGCCGCCTTGAGCGCGAGGGTGAGCGCGTCGAGCGTCACCCCCGCCGCCGGGTCCCCCTTGGTGAGCGCCGCGATCGTGCTCTGGATCTGATCGACCGCCGCCGAGTGGCGCTCCTCGGCCGCCGGCGCCGCGCGCTTGGGCTCGGGCTCGGCCGCCCGCCGGATCGCGGGCGCGCGCCGCCCTCCCCCGGCCGCGCGATAGGTGATGCGGCGGAAGACGACACCGAGCCGGGCGGCGGCATCGCCGACGGCGTCGAACGCCCGATCGTGGGACACGATCTCGATGACGTCGCCGGGACGGGCGCGGCCGAGCCAGATGCCGGCCGAGACCGCGATCCAGAGGTCGCTCCAGTCCGACACGCGGGTCACCGGGGCGCTGTGGACGAGCTGCGCGCCGCGCTCGGCGAGGGCACGCGCCAGATCCTGCCCCACCACCCGCCAGTTGCCGATCGCCATGATCTCGGCGGCGTGCTCCTCGCGCTCGACGTTGAGCTCGTCGAGGACGCGGGTCAGGTCGGCCTTGCTGCTGGTGTTCTCGACGTCGACGAACACCGCGCGCCGCGGCCGGGGCGCCGCCGGCGGCTCGGCCGGCGGGACCGGGACGGGGACGGCGGGCGGTATCAGCGCCTCGACGGGCTCCACCGCGGGCGGCGCGCTCTCGGGGGTCTCGGCGGAGCGGGAGGAGCGCCGGGGGCGCCGGGCGCGGGTCACGGCCGCGGCCTCGTCGGTGCGCGGCGCAATTCAGGATTCCGAGTCGGCTTTGAAGGCCTGGTAGGCCGAGAGGACGCGCTTCGCGTAGGCGCGGGGCACCGGCTGCCGCGCGCGGAGCCGGCTGCGTACGCGCGTCGGCCCCATATTATAGGCGGCCAGCGCGGTCTCGCGATCGCGGAACTCGCGCTCGAGCTGGCGCAGGTAGCGCAGGCCGAGGGCGACGTTGGTCTTCGGATCGCGCAGCCGGACGGCGTGCGCCGCCACCCGACCCTGGGGCTCCGCCCGGGCGACGCTCTCGGCCGTCCGCTGCTTCACCTGCAGGAGGCCGATCGCGCCCCGCGGCGAGACGGCGTCGGCGCGAAAGCCGCTCTCGACCTTCATGATGGCGAGTACGTACAATGGATCGATGCGCAGCGCACGGCTCTCGCTGTGGACGACCTGGGCGAGCTCCGCTCGCAGGGCGGGGTCGCGCACCTCGCCGTCGAGCGAGCGCTCGAGCCGCGCCACCTCGGCGGGCACCCAGACGACGTGCTCGCCGGAGTCGAGCGCGCGCGGCAGACTGGCGCCGGAGTTGGCGGGCGCGGTCGCCGCGAGCACCCACACCAGGGCGATCGCGAGCAGCGGAATCCGGATGAGCACGTGCGGCATGGAAGCGGTTCACCTACCCGATCCGTACGGCCCTGGCAATGCCACGTGCTGCGCCCAATTCGTGGCGATTCAACATATTATCCTTATACATCAATGAGTTATATGACTCGCCACGGACTTATGGCCCGCCGGGGCGCCCACGGCTCCTCGATCGCGCAAGCATGCACGATCACAGGCTCCATGGCGGTCGCAGTTATCCGTGCGAACCTGCGACCTACTCGCACAAGTGCATGAAAAATAAAATGAACGTCCCGAAAATAATTCTTGACAACGCGGAAGGCGGCTTCCTATATTCGGGCTCGCGTGTCGCATGAGACTTGAGGTGCCGTATCCACCTCAGTACCTACGACCTCTTATTACGCTGAGACTGGTGATGACGAATTCATGCGCAGCTGTCCGGTGTGTCGTGGACCTCGCCACTACGCGTGCGATCGCCATCCGATTCCAACCCCGACCCATGAAGGAGGGCAACCCATGAAGAGAAACCTGCTAGTGATGCTAGCAGCCGTGGTGGCGCTCGGATTCACTGCCAGCACGGCCAACGCGGGATGCGACTTCGAGCATCCGAGGAAGGCGAAGAAGTTCGACTGCGATCTCGTGCAGACCTTCGTCTCCTGCGGAAACCCCGGAGGCAACACCCCGAACACGACGACCGCTGGTGCGGTTCCGGCATGTGCGCCGCCGGAGACGTTCAACCAGGCTGTCGGCACGCCGAACAACGGCTGGCAGTGGTGGGAGCAGCGGTCGATCGGCAAGATCCAGTTCCGCGAGATTCAGGGCAATGCGGGCGGCAATACCCGCGACCTGAAGATCAAGATGCGGCTGCGCCGGATCCTCAACGGCACGGGCGCTCTCGCGAGCGGCTCCGGCACGCTCTCGACGCTGGCGCGCGCCACTCTCGAGGACACGGCGGTCTCGTCGCCGGGCATGGGCACCGACATGACCGTCATCGACTTCCCGGCTCCGTTCCCGTTCACGATGTCGCAGGGCAACGCGTCCCTGAACTCGACGGCGAACACGCTCCTGACGGGCCTCGGCATTCCGCCGCTGCCGGGCTGCACGTCGATCGAGACCGTCTCGATCCAGGTGCTCGATCCCAACGGCAACCCGTTCGCTGGCTGCGGCGTGTTCCTGAAGGACCTCCCGAACTAAGCCTCACGCGACGACACACGCGGTAGTTCGTCTCACCACACAAGGCCATCCATCCCCACGCGGGCAAGCGTGGGATGGGTGGCCTTGCTGTTTCCGGCGATCTTGTGTAACTCCCGCGCGTGCTCATGTCGGCCCGTTGTTGCGCTCTCGCGCTGCTCCTTGCCGCCGTCGCCTGTAGCCGCGGCGAGCAGGCCCCTCCGGCGCCGTCGGCGTCGCCGGCAGCCGCGGCTCCCGCGGCTCAGGGGCAGCCGCCCGCCCTGGTCGTCGGCGACGAGGATGCCGTCGTGGTCGTGGACGGCTTCCAGTTCTTCGCCGAGCCGGCCGATCCCGAGGACTTCGAGATCGACGCCGACGCCACCAACTTCCTCGGCTACGCGCCGATGCTGGTCGACTTCGGCGCCGTCGCGCTGAACGGAACCGCGCCGGTCACGTTCACCTGGAACTTCGGCGACGGCTCGGAGCCCGCCACCGGCGACCGCGTGAGCCACGTCTTCGAGAAGACCGGCCGCATCGACGTCTTCGTCACCGGCGAGGACTCGACGGGCGAGAAGTCCTCGGTGCAGCTCGCCCTGGTGGTGTTCTCGCGCGAGGACTGGGCCAAGGAGCGCGGCCTCGACCCGGCGACGCTCACCACTCCGACCCTCCGCCCCTGACAGCGCAGAGCGCTGAAAGGGGCCATCTGCGGCGTTGCTTGCATCTGACCCCTTTCAGCGCCCGGCGGGTGGTGGATCGACGCGGTGCACCCGGTACACGCGGAGGGGAAAGCGGTGGCCCAGCATGCGCGACGGCGGACCGTCGGCGGGGGCGTCGGGCAGCAGGAGCTTGACCTCGGAATCCGGGACGACGCGTTCGAAGCGCAGACCGCGGAGCGCCGGCGGCTCGCCGAGGTGGTGGTTGATCCAGTAGGTCGGCCGGCCGCTCGCCGAGAACGCGTACATCGTCGCCCGCCAGTTGGCGGTCTGTCCCATCACCACCGACTCGCGGCCGTACGCGAGCCAGAGCGGCACCTGGAGCTGCACGTCGGCGAGCCGGCTGTCGACGACCACGAGCGCGTCGCGCGGCATCATCTCCGCGATCTCGCCGACGGTCTGGAATCCGCGCGCGAAGAAGCGGCGTCCGCGGACCTCCGCCACCGGCGACACCTCGAGGACGACCAGCGCCGCCAGCGTCAGGGCCGCGATCGCGCCCCGGTGGCGGAGCCGCGAGCCCGCCAGGGCGGTCACCGCCGCCGCCGCGCCGAGCACGAGACCCGGGATCACGATCGGCACGAAGCGCCGGATGGCCCACGGGTGGAAGGCCGCGACCCGCGGGTTGAGCACGAAGACCACGGTGACGATGGCGCACAGCAGGAGCGCGAGCCGCACGGTCTCGTCGTGGTCGCGCCACAAGACGACCGCGCCCGCGGCGGCGAGCGCGAGCAGCGGCCACGAGCAGTAGGCGGCCAGCCAGGCGAGCGAGCGCGCCGGCTGGATGGCACCGCCGACCACCACGTAGAGAGCGACCGCGAGCGCCAGCCCGAGCACCGCGCCGGCCCGCGCCACGCGCGCGCCGCGGGCGCCGCGACGGAGCGCCGCGAGGACGCCGGCGGCGGCGAGGACGAGCACCCCGGCCGCCACCACGACGGTGCCGGTCGCGACCGGCGCCCGGGTGACGGCGCGCGCGACGGCGAGGCCGAGGTCGTTCCGTAGATACGCGAGGTGATGGCTCGGGAGCGCAACCAGGCTCGCCACCGCGAGCACCGCCGGGGGGACGAAGCCGGCGGCGAACGGCAGCAGCCGGGGGCGGGGGCGCGTCCAGAGCGCCCACGGCACCACCGCGGCGAGCGCGAACGGCAGGGTCTCGGCGCGCGCCGCCGTCGCCAGGCCGAGCATCAGCCCGGCGCTGCCGCCGAGCCCCCGCGCGAGCAGGACGAGCGCACCCCAGACCAGCGCGCAGGCGAGCGGCTCGGGCATCAGGAAGCGCCCGAACCACCAGAGCGCGAAGTTCACCATCAGGAGGAGCGCGGTCGCGAGGCCGGCGACCGGCCCGACGGTCTCGACCGCGAACAGCGTCACCGCCCAGACCGCGAGCCCGGCGGCGAGCGGGGCGATCGCGGGCGCGCCGCGCTCGCCCCACGCGAGCGCTCCCACCCCGGTCCAGATCGGCAGCAGCGGAAAGAACGCCGGCAGCGCCCGGTCGTCGGTCAGACGGTCGCTCAGCAGGCCCCCGGGAAGGCGGATGAACGGGCCGCTCCCGAGGGCGCCGATGCTTGGAAAGAGACCGCGGGCGGTCTCTTCGCCCAGGAGACGCGCGGCCTCGCCCTCGACCGCGAGCGCGCCCGTGCGCGCGAGGTGGATGCCGGCGTTGACGTACATGGTCGAGTCCGAGCCGCCGAGGACGGTCTCGAAGGGCGGCCAGCACCACAGGACCATGAGCAGCCCGGCCGCGGCCGCGAGCGCGCGGCCGGAGCCGCCGCCCGCGGCGCCGTGCCCGTCCTCGGGCGCCCGGCCGGCGAGCGCCAGGAGGAGCGTCGCAGCCCCGACGCCGGCCAGCAGCGCGGGGAGCGTGAACCGCCCCACGTAGGCGAGCGCGAGGCCGACCAGCGACACCGTCGCCACCCCCCACAGGACGCGGGCGAAGAGATCGCCGCGCGCGCCGAGACGGCGCCCCGCGGCCCAGCCCGGAGCCCCCACCAGCAGGACGACGAGCGCGAGGCCGCCGAGCGTCGCCAGTGCGCCCGGCCCGTCCGGTCCCTGCACCCCGTCCAGCCCGCCCACGAACGCGCCGGTCGCGGCCTACTCGGGCGCCGGCGATGGGCTCGGCAGGGTGCGTGCGGCCTCGAGCCGCTGCCGGCGCTGCTCGGCGTACCCCTTCATGATGCGCGCGCGGAGCTTCTCCCCGACCGCCAGCATCGCGTCCGGCACCGGACGGTTCTGGTTGACCGGATCCTCGTAGAACGCGTCCACGTCCTGCCGCCAGCCCTCGTAGTCCCCCCGCGACGGGCTCGGGATCATGGCGCGCGGGTCCTTGCGCTTCGAGAGCTTGACGGCGTCGAGGTAGCCGACGACGTAGCCGAGCTGGAAGCGCTCGCCGAACTGCCGCCAGGTGTTCATCTGGGTGTAGGCGTAGGCGCTCATGCTCGCCGCGCCGAAGCCGGCGCACCCCGCGAGAACGGCCACGACTACGGTCCTACGCATCCCGGTCATCGCCTCCAGGCCGCGAGATAGTCACCGTTCGCCGCGAGCGTCAACCCGGGTCGCGCGCCCCACCGAGGCCGGCGGCGCGCCGGATGAGGGCCCAGTCGGGCGCGCCGACCGCGCCGGTCGCGACCAGCACGATCGCGAAGATCGCGACCGCGACGCCGGCGGCCGTCACGCTCGATCCGCCGAGCACGATCCCGCCGAGGACCAGGACGATCGCGAGCGCGATCGGGCCGGGAAGCGGCCGCAGGCAGGCCGCGACGTCCGCGCGCATCGGCGCCAGCGCCAGCAGCACCGCCTGCGAGACGACGCTCGCGACCAGGGTCGCCGCCGCGGCGCCGACGAAGCCGAAGCGCGGCACCGCCACGAGCGAGAGCCCGAGCGTCAGGCCCGACCCGATGGCGTTCACGGCGAGCAGCGAGCGCTCGAGCCCGCGGGCGATCAGGAGATTCGTGAAGACGGTGCCGGTCGCCGCCAGCAGCGCCAGCCAGGCGAGGATGCGCAGCGCCGCCGCGCCCTCCACGTAGGCCGGCCCGTAGAGCACGCCGAGGAGCGTCGGCGCCAGCACCGAGACCACGATGATGACCGGCAGCGCCAGCAGCACGAACCAGCGCACCGCCTGCGCGCCGAGCGCGCGCTGCGCCGCCGGCCGGTCGATCTCGTACGCCGAGAGCACCGGCAGCAGCGTCAGCATCACCGCCTCGGGCAGGAGCGCGAACGCCTCGGCGAGCTGCGCGCCGGCGGCGAGGTGGCCGACCGCCGCCGGGCCCTCGAGCCGGAGCACGATCAGGTGGCCGACCCGGAGCGTCGTCGTGAGAAGAAAGGCGTTCGCCGCCAGCGCCCAGCCCGAGCGCGCGAGCCGGCCCGCGACCTCGCCGCTCCAGCGCGGGCCGGGGGCGACGCGGGAGCGCGCCAGCGCCGCGGCCGTGAGCGAGGCGGCGAGCTGGCCGAGCGCCCAGCCGCCGATCGCGGCGAGGAACCCGTAGCCGAGGAGGTGGCCGGCGATCAGGGCCACCGTGAAGGTGCCGACGCGCATGAGCGCGATCACGCACAACGCCTCGATGCGCTGCACGGCGCGGAAGAGCGCGCGGAGCGCCATCCCGGCGCTCGCCACCAGCCCGCCGGCGGCGAGCGCGAGCGCCCCGACCCCCAGCGACGGCATCACCAGGCGGCCGGCGGCGACGAGCACGAGGCCGGCGGCGACCGCCAGCCAGAGCCGCATCGAGATCGCCCCCCGCACGAGATCGTCGACGCGCCCCGCGGCGCGCTGCTGGGCGAGGAGCCGCACCAGCACCGGCTCCTGCCCGAACTCCGCGGCGATCTGCAGGAACGCCAGCAGCGACATCAGGGCCGCGTAGCGCCCGAAGTCCTCGGGCGCGAGCAGGCGCGCGAGCAGCAGGAGCACGAGCACGCCGCCCCCCTTGTCGAGCGCCATCGCCACGAGCGCGAACAGCGTGCTGCGCGCGCGGGTCGCGGAGCTAGGAGGCTGACCCAAGACTCACCTTCTGCTGCGAAGCGCCCGGCATCCGCGCGCCCGGCGTCGCCGCACCCCTCGGCGTATGGCACGCATACGCCGTCGGGTGCGGCTCCTTGGGCGCGCGGCGCCGGCCGCTTCTCGCCACGAAGGTGAGTCTTGGGTCAACCTCCTGGCGGTCACGAGGGCTTGACGGCGAGGACGGCGAGACGGGCGTTCATCCCCACCACGGCGCCGGCGGCGAGGACCGCCTCGAGCGGCACCCGCATCGCCAGCCCCATGCGATAGCGTCCGAGATAGACGCTGCCCTGGCGCAGGCTCTCGACCCGGAACCCGGCGGCGGCCACGATGCGCCGGAGCGTACGGGGCGTGAAGTAGTGCAGGTGCGGCGGCACGTAGAGCCGCCTGAGCAGCGCCTGGGCGCGCGGCCCGCCGGCACGGGCGTAGGCGTCGACCAGGACCGTCAGCAGGCAGCGCTGGTTCGGCACCGCGATCGCGACCGCGCCGCCCGGCCGCAGGAGGTCGTACACCCGGCGCAGGCTCCGCAGGGGATCGTGCACGTGCTCGAGGACGTCGAGCATGGTGGCGGCGTCGAAGCGGCGGCCGTCGAAGTGCTGCCGCTCGAACGGCCCGACGGCGATCGTGAGGTCGAACTCGCGCGCCGCCTTCTCGGCGGTGAGCGGGCAGATGTCGACGCCGTCTGGCGTCCAGCCGCGCTCGCGCGCGAGGTGCATCAGGATGCCGGTGCCGGCGCCGACGTCGAGGAGCGCGCCCGGGCCGCCGACCAGCCGCTCGAGGTCCGCCAGGTGCCCGCGCATGCCGTGGATGACCGGGTTCTCGACGAAGTCGCGGTGGCAGTTGGCGAAGAAGTCCCGCACCTCCGGAAAGTCGGTCTCCCCGAGGTAGCCCTGGGTCTCGATGGCCTGCTTCTCCGCCATCGAGGGCAGCGGATCGGCGCGCACCAGGCCGCAGGAGCGGCAGCGCAGGATCTGCCGCGCACCCATGTCGTGCATGTGGCGAAAGGCGGTGGCGCCGCAGAGCGTGCACGGAATCGTCGGGGGCATGAGGCGTGGACGCCGATTCTCTCCCAGACGCTCTCCGATGGAAAGCAGCGTTTTCGATGGGCTATACGGCGCGGGTGGGCACGCCAGCGGCGGGGGGCGGAGGGACGGCACGGCGGACGGCGATCGTCCTGGCCGCGGCCGCCGCGGTCGCGGCGCTGGTCGGCGTCCGGGGCGACTTCCCGCTGAGCGACGACTGGTCGTACGCCTACACCACGCGGGCGCTCTGCCGGGAGGGCCGCCTCGTCTTCCTTCCCTGGGTGGGAGCGAGCCTCGTCCTGCAGGCGTGGTACGGCGCCGCCCTGTGCGCGCTCCTCGGCTTCTCCTTCGAGGTGCTGCGCGCCTCGACGCTGGTCCTCGCCGCCGCCGGCGCCGTCGTCTTCACCCTGCTCGTCGCCCGCCTCGGCGCCCGGGGCCGCGTCCTCGCCGTCACCGTCGCCGCGCTCGCGCTGAACCCGCTCTGGGTGAGCCTCTCGTTCACGTTCATGACCGACGTGCCGTGCACGGTCGCGGCGATCGGCGCGGCGTACGCCTACGCGCGCGGGCTCGGCGAGCGCCGCCTCGGCCTGGTCGTGGTCGGGTCCGTGCTCGCCGCGGCCGCGCTCCTGATCCGCCAGCACGGCATCCTGGTCGCCGCCGCCGCCGCGCTCGCCGCGCTCGCCGCCGGCGACCGGCCGCTCGCCGCGCGCCTGCGCGCCGCCGCCGCCGCGACGGCGCTCCCGGTGGCGGCGTTCGTCGCGCTCCACGTCTGGCTCCTCGGCCACAGCGGGCTGCCGGCGGGCTACGCCCAGAAGGTCGGCGAGGCCGCCGGCTTCACGGTCGCGAGCGTCGTCAACTGCGCCTTCCGCGGCGTCATGTACCTCGGCCTCTTCACGGCGCCGCTCCTGGTGGGCGTCCGCCACCCGCTCGACGCCTGGCATCCGCGCCTGATGCGCGCGGCGCTCGCGGCGGTCGTGGTGCTCGCCACCGCGCTCTGGCTCCGCGAGGGCGCGCTGATGTTCTACCTCACCAACGTGCTCTCCGACCTCGGCGTCGGCCCGCTCACGCTGCGCGACACGCAGTTCCTGGCGCTCGGCCCGGTGGTGCAGGCCGGCCTCGCGCTCACGCTGCCGCTCACGGCCGTCGCCGCGCTCGGCGCCGCCCGCCTCGCCGCCACCTGGCTGATCGGGCTCGGGCGCTGGCGCGAGCCGGTGCCGGCCTTCCTCCTCGCCGCGACGGCGCTGACGTTCGCCGGCACCCTGCTGCACGCGCGCTACTACTTCGACCGCTACCTGCTCCTCGTGCTGCCGTTCGCGCTGGCGCTGATCGCCGTCGTCCGGCCGCTGCCCGCCGCGCGCCCGCGCCCGGTCGTCCTGGCCTTGCTCCTCGCCCTCTACGGCGTCGCCGGCACGCACGACTACCTGGCGTGGAACCGGGCGCGCTTCGCCGCCCTCGCCGCTCTCGAGGCCGCGGGGGTGCCGCCGGCCGCGATCGACGGCGGCGTCGAGTACAACGCCTGGCGCCTCGCCGCCGCGCTCGGCACCTGGCCGAGCGACGCCGAGGCGCGCCCCGGCCAGCCCCCCGACCGGCGGAGCTGGTGGTGGGTCGTGGACGACCGCTTCGTCCTGAGCTTCCGCCCGCTCGCGGGGTACACGGTCCGCCGGGACCTCGCCTACCGGCGCTGGCTCCCGCCCGGCACCGGCCACGTGTTCGTGCTCGAGCGCGCCGTGCCCGCGGCGCGCTGACGCGCCCCGCGGCCGGGGCCGGTGGGCGCGGGGTCATCCGGCCGGCGCGGCACCGAGGACGCGCGGCGCCGTCCCCGCGTGCTTGGCGAGCGCGCCCGCCGCCAGGCGGCGGACGATCTCGTCGCCGTCGGCGCGCGCCGCCCGCTCGAGCGCCCGTGCGACGGCGTCGCCCGTGGCCGCCTCGCCGAGCGACCAGGCCGCCGCCCGCCGGACGACGGGATCGGGCGACGATAGGGCGGGGAGCACGTGCGGCGCCAGGCTCTCGTCGTCGAGCGCCGCCGCGATCCACATCGCCTCGGCGCGGCCCGGGCCGGCGGCGGCGAGCGCCGCGATCAGGCAGGCGCCGGCCTCGCTCCGCATCGGCTCCTCGCCCTCGGCCAGACGCAGGAACGTGCTCGGCACCAGCTCGCGAATCTCCGGGTCGTACCCCGGGAGCAGGGCGAGCAGCTCGCAGGCGAGGCCCTGAGGCGCCAGCTCGGCGAGCGCGGCCCCGATCGACGCCATGCTCGCCGGGCTGGTCGGCGGCAGCACGCTGCCCGGCGGAAGCGCGTTGCTCGCCGGCAGCACCGCGTGCCAGCGGGCGCGCAGCGCCGGCACGCTGCCGGCGTCCCGGAGCGCGCGCGCCAGCTCCGCCGCGAAGGCCACCGTGCGCGCGTGCGCCCCAGGATCCGCGAGCGCCGCCCGCACCGCCTCGAGGAGGCCGGCGCGGTCCGGCCAGGCCCGCACCTCCTCCGGCCCCGCCCAGAGGTAGCGCCGCGCGATCATCTGGACGCGCGTCACGAACATGGCCCCGACGGCGTCGCTCACGATCCGGCGATCGGCGGACGCCGCCGAGGCGAAGAGGTACGAGGCCGCGCGCGGGTCGCGGAGGTCGCGGACCGTGCGGAGCAGGCGCACCTCCTGGCCGCGGTCGAGCTCGGCCAGCGCGACGTGGTGCTCGAGCCCGTGCACGCCGTCGCGGGCGAGGAGGTCGAGCAGCGCGGCGAGCGCCGCTTGGCGGAGCACCGCGGACGGTCCAGAGGCGGCGGCGAGCAGCGGTGGCACCACGACCGCCACCGGTCCGTCGGCGAGCGTCGCGACCGCTGCCAGGCGGGCCGCGACCGAGACGTCGTCGGCGAGTGTCGCGGCCGCCGCCGCGGCGAGGGCGCTCGTGACCGGCGGCACGGGTGCGGCCGCCGCCGGTCCCGGGGGCTCCCGCCGCGGCCCGCCCGCCGCCAGCACGTCGTAGCGTCCGTCGCGGGCGACCAGCGCGTAGCGCTCCCGCACGAAGCGCCGCAGCAGGTAGAAGTACGGCGGTGCGCCGTCGAAGAAGGTGAAGCGGCTGACGTTCGCGCTGACGAGCGCCCGCGGCGGCGTCGCAGCGAGCCGGTCGGCGATCTCCGCCTCCTCCCGGTGATCCGGACGCCCGGGGTAGAAGTAGTCGTGCGGCGTCGGGTTGCGCGCGCCCGAGAGAAAGAGCGTGAGCGACGCCGCCGGGAACGCCAGGCTCGGATCGTGCCGGCGGACGAAGGCCCCGAGCGCGCCCACCGCCGCGGCGACGGCGCGGATCTCGCCGGCCGCAGTGTCCTCCACGCCAACCGGCACTTCGGGAAACGGCAGGACGAAGCGGTCGGGGCGCCGGATCGCCGTCTGCCCCGGCACGACCGCGACCGCGATCCCCGCGACCAGGAGGAGCGTCGTCACCGGACCGACCAGCCGTCCGGCACCGAATGCGCCGCGGGCGGCGAAGCCGCGCTCCCAGGCGTCGAAGGCGCGCTCCAGCAGGTAGCCCGCGAACACCAGCGCCAGCGGCGCCGCCCCGAGGAGATGCATGAAGTCGGTGCGCGGGTAGAGCTGCAGGTGCATGAAGAGCGCGAACAGCAGCACCACCGCCGGCGCAACGTTGCCGGGGCGGCGGCCGCGGAACCAGAGCCAGACCACGCCGGCGGCGAGCGCCGCCAGGGTGAGCGCGAACGCCGCGCTCTGGAGCTGCCAGATGATCGACCAGGCCGGGCCTTCGGGCATCAGGCCGAGGCCGCGGCCGGCGGCGAGCGCGAGCACCCGCCCGAGCGCGAGCACCGCGGCCGCCGGCGCCGGCGGCACGCGTCCCGCCGCCACGAACCAGCCCGCCACCGCGAAGCCGATCGCGAGCGCCGTCACCACCAGCGCCCACGGCTCGAACCCGGGATACGGCACGTAGTAGAGCGTGGCGGCGCCCGAGCCGACGAGCAGCACCTCGCGCAGGAACCCGGCCGTCCCGAGCCGCTGGAGGAAGTACAGCATCCACGGCAGCGAGAGCGCGGCGAACGTGCCGAGGAGGGCGGCGACGTCGCCGACGAGGAAGGCGCGCCCGACCCGCGAGCGCGTCACCAGCGCCGCCATCGCGCCGAGGAGGGGCAGCAGGTAGACGACGAGCTCGACCGGCCGCAGGGTGAGCTCGAACGCCAGCCAGACGCCGCCGACGACGCCCGCCCAGAGGCCGATCCAGAGCGCCGCCGCGAGCGCGCCCCCGCGCCAGCCGCTCTCGCGCACCAGCAGCAGCGACGCCGCCGCGGCGGCGATGGCGAAGACGCCGGAGTTGGGCTTCATCGCGAACGTGCACGCCGCGGCGACGCCGGCGAGGACGAGCCACACGCGCCCGCGCCGGCGGACGAACCCGAGCATGCACCCGGCGGTGACGATCCAGCCGGCGGTCGTGAACCAGAAGGGATAGGGAATGTTGAAGGAGCAGAACTCGCCCGGATAGACCGGGATGAACGCCAGGTAGAGGAGCGGCAGCACCACCGCCAGGGAGGGACGCGCGAGGCGCGCGACCAGGAGCGCCAGGCCCGCGACCGTCGCCGCGTGCAGCACAGCGAGCATGACGCGCAGCGTGACCAGGTCGCCCGCGGCGCGCCAGAGCCACGCGCCGAGGGCGAAGAAGCCGGGGGTGTAGCCGGTCGCGAAGTCGACGTACGGCAGCTCGCCGCGCGCGAAGCGCAGCACCTGGTAGAGCAGCGTGCCCTCGTCCTCGACGTTCAGCCCATAGGCGCGGAACGGCCACAGGTAGGCGAGCGCGAGCGCGCCCGCGAGGACGGCCACCACCAGGGCGCGGCCGAGCGGCCTCACGGCGCGCGCCCGGTCGTTCGTTGGAAGCCCGATCGCACCGGCGCGCCTTCTATCACATCCCTCCGCCGGCGCCGGGATGCCCGGACGGCGCCGGTTGACGCCCCCGGGACAGTCCACGATGATCGGCGCCCGGAACCCCGATGCCGCCGCGCGTCGTCGCGATCGTGCTCAACTGGAACGGCCTGGACGACACCCTGGCCTGCCTCGAGAGCCTGCACCGTGTCGCCTGGGAGGACCTGTCGATCGTGGTCGTCGACAACGGCTCGCGGGTCTCCCCGCGCGCTCGCGTCGCCGCCGCGTTTCCCGCCGTGACGGTGCTCGAGAACGGCGAGAACCTGGGCTACGCCGGGGGCAACAACGTCGGCATGCGGCACGCGCTCGCCGCCGGCGCGGCGTTCGTCTGGGTCCTCAACAACGACACCGTGGTCGCGCCCGACGCGCTCGCCGCCCTGGTCGCGACCGCCGAGCGCCACCCGCGCGCCGCCGCCGTCGGCGGCAAGATCTTCCGCGCCGACCGCCCGGCCACGCTCTGGATGACCTGGGGGCGGGTGACGTGGCTGCAGAGCCTGATCGCCCTCGAGGGCTGCGACCGGCCCGACGACGGGCGCTTCGCGGGCGAGCGCGCCGTGCCCTGGATTCCCGGCACGTCGATCCTCTTCCGGCGCGCGGCGCTCGCGGAGGTCGGCCTCTTCGACGAGGCCTACTTCGCCTACCACGAGGACGTCGAGTGGGCGGCGCGCGCGCGCGCCGCCGGCTGGGAGCTCTGGTTCACCGGCGCCGCCCACGTCCGCCATGCGATCCACGGCAGCTCCGGCGGCGCCGCGCACTACGGCGGCTTCCGGAAGTACCTGAGCGCCCGGAACAGCGTCCTCTACGCCAAGCGCTACGGCCGCCCCTGGCAGGTGGCGCTGATGGCGTGCGCCATCGTGATCACCCTCCCCTTCCAGCTCGCCCGCCGCCTCGCGAGCGGCGAGCAGGAGGGCGTCTATCTGAAGATCAAGGGCTGGCGCGACGGCCTCCTCGGCCGCCCCCTGCCGCTCACCGAGCTCGGCCTGCGCTGAGGCCCGCCCCCGCACGGCACCGGCGTTCGGCGCGCGTCCCGATAGCCGGGTGGTCGCGCGTGATCCTCGCGAGCCATGCGGCTTCCAATCGGTGACGTGGCTCGACTATAAGAGGCCCCGACCGTCTCCGATCTGGAGCGACCCCGGAGCCCATGACCGCCGCCAGCACCCAGCGCGCCGCCGACCGCTAGGGGCGACGAGCGTGCATTCCCCTGCGCCAGAAGCGACGAGGACGCGAGCGGCGCGGGTCGCGACCGCGTGTCCCGGCTGCGACGCCACGGACCGCCGCCCGGAGCTGACGGGCGAGGATCCCCTCACCCGCGAGCGCTTCGCGCTGGTGCGCTGCCCGCGCTGCGGTCTGGTGTACGTCGACCCGCGCCCGAGCGACGAGGAGCTGCCCGCCTACTATCCCGACGGCTACTTCGGCGGGCGCCATCCGCTCTTTCGCCGGACGCTCATGTGGCTGCGGGCCCGGAAGCTCGGCCGCCCGGCCGCGGGGGCGCGCCTTCTCGATGTCGGCTGCGGCGGCGGCCACTTCCTCCTCGCCTGCCGGCGCCGCGGCTGGGAGGTGGTCGGCACCGAGCAGGAGCACTCGCCGATCATGCGGCGCGCCGGCGCGCTCGGCCTGCGGGTCGTGACGCTCGAGGACCTCGGCGCCGAGCCCGATGCGTCCTACGACGTGATCACCCTCTGGCACGTCCTCGAGCACCTCGCCGATCCCCGCGCCACGCTGCGCGAGATCCACCGGCTGCTCCGCCCCGGCGGCCGCGTGCTGATCGAGGTGCCGAACTTCGGAAGCTGGCAGGCGCGCCTCGCCCGCGAGCACTGGCACCACCTCGACGTCCCGCGCCACCTCGTCCACTTCGAGCGCCGGACGCTCGCCGACCTGGTCACCGCCGCCGGGCTCGCGCCCGAGCGCTGGCAGACGTTCTCCCTCGAGTACGACCCCTTCGGCCTCGTCCAGAGCGTGCTGAACCGCGTCTGCCGGACGCCGAACTACCTCTTCCAGATCCTGCGCGGCGACCCGACGCCGGGCGACCGGCACGATACGGTGACGACCGTGGCCCTCACTCCCCCGCTCACCGTGCTCGCCCTCGCGCTCGCGCCGGTGGCGGCCGCCGCCGGCCGGGGTGGCGTGCTCCGGCTGTGCGCGCGCAAGCCATGACCGTCCGGCCGGCCCTGCTCCGCCCCGACAACTTCGCGTCGCCCGCGCGCACGCCGTGGGGCGGCACGCGCATCCTCGACTACAAGCGCGACCTCGCCCTCCCGGAGCGGCCGGCGATCGTCGGCGAGGCCTGGGAGATCTCGGTCGAGCCGTCGCTCCCGAGCCGGCTCGCCGCCACCGGCGAGCTCCTCGCCGAGGTCGTCGCCCGCGACCCGGTCGCGTGGCTCGGCGCCGGCGCCGCCCGGCGCTTCGACGGCCAGACGCCGATGCTCGTCAAGCTCCTCGACGCGCGCGCGCCGCTCTCGGTGCAGGTGCACCCGCGCGACGACGACCCGGGCCTCGCCCCCGGGGAGAGCGGCAAGCTCGAGTGCTGGGTGGTGCTCGAGGCCGACCCCGGCGCGCGCATCTGGCTCGGCCTCGCCGACGGCGTCGGCCGTCCGGAGCTCGAGCGCGCGCTCGCCGCGGAGGACGACCTCTCGAGGCTGCTCGCCTGGACCGAGGTCGGTCCCGGCGACGTCTTCGTCCTGCCCGCCGGCGTCCCGCACGCGATCGGCGCCGGCGTGACCCTGATCGAGCCGCAGCTCGTGCGCCCGCGCTGCCGCGGCCTCACCTACCGGTTCTGGGACTGGAACCGGCGCTACGACGCGGCCGGCCGCGAGTCGCCCGCCGGCACGCCGCGCGCGCTCCAGATCGAGCGCGCGCTCGCCGTCACCGACTACGCGTTCCCGCGCGGCGCCGCCGGCGTGGCCGCGCTCCGCCGCATCCCGCGCACCCTCGAGCAGGCGCCCGGCATCGCGCGCCGGCGCCTCGTCGACGGCCCGTGGCTGATCGTGGACGAGTGGCGCGGCACCGGCACGCTCGCGCTCCCCTCCCACGACTCGCTGGTCGGCCTGCTCGCGGTCGGCGGCCGGACGACGATCACCGGCGAGACCGGCTCGATCGACCTCCCCTGCGGCCAGAGCGCCGTCGTGCCCACGGTCGCCGGCCGCCTCGTGGTCGCGGGGCGCGACACGCACGTCGTCGCAACCTCGCTGCCACGCTGAGGAGCGAGCGATCCGACTTCAGCCAGCCTTCACGAGGGAGCGGCGCGGATCGTCTAGCATCCGACGGATGCCTGGGCTAAGCGGGGCGCGTGACACGACGCCCCCTCGTCGTTCTCGCGGTCGTGCTCGGCGTCGCGGTGCCGGTCCGGGCGGCCGAGCCGGTGCGTTGCGGGAGGGCCGTCGCGGGCGTTCAGGCCGTGCTGGATCGCGATCTCGAGTGCGCGGGCCCGGGGCCCATTCTACGCAACCCGCGGACCGTGCTGCAGCTCAACGGACACACGATCCGCTCGCGGGACGCATGCGACGAGGAGGCGACCGCGGCCGGGGTGGTCGTCGAGGCGACGGCGGAGGGCGCACTCGTCCTCGGGCCTGGCACGGTGCGCGGCTTCGCGACCGGCATCGCGGTCGCCGGGGCGGACCGCGTCGAGATCCACGACGTGCGCGTCGCCGAGAGCTGCGTCGATGGCGTCGCGGTCTCGGACGCGCGCGCGGTGCGCATCCATCGCCTGATCGCGCACCGCAACGGCGCGCGTCCGGGCGACGGCGGAGGTCTCCGGGTGGCACGCAGCGACGACGTCGCGCTCGAGTCCTCGGCGCTCTTCGCGAACGGCGCCGGCGCCGACGCGGCCGGCGTCGAGCTGCGCGACTGCAAGGACTGCCGGCTCACCGACAACCGTATCCTCGCCAACCGCGACGTCGGCCTCCGCCTCGACGTCGAGTCGCAGGGCACCCGCGTCGAGCGCAACGTCATCCTCGACAACCGCCGCTTCGACGTCGTCGACGAGGGCGCCGACAACACCTTTGCGCTGAACGTCTTCGAGCGCGCCCAAGGGGTCGCGCCGCCCGCGCTCGCGCCGCTCGTCGGCAGCGCCCCGCCGACCGCACCGGCGGTGACCGGCTGCGGCATCATGCAGGCCGCGATCGGGCCGCGCGCGACCGCGACCGTCGCCTGCCCGCACGACCCCGGCCTCCGCGGCCTCCGGAACAGCGTCGTCGCCTACCGGCTGCTGAACGCCTTCCGCCCGCTCGTCCCGGTCGCGGTCACCTGCGACCCGGTCCGGCTCACCCCGGCCGGCGGCGAGCACGGCGGCCGCGTGGAATGCACCAACCCGTCTCCCTTCGCCAAGATCCTCCAGGTCACCTGCTGCCTGAACTGAGGGGTCCACACCTGCGCGGGCCGGTGGAGGACGCGCTTGTCGTGTGCCACCAGATCGGACTAGACGTAGTCCATGAGAATCGTCAACATCCACGCGGCAAAGACGCAACTGTCGCACCTCGTCGACGAGGCCGCCGCCGGCGAAGAGATCGTCATCGCCCGAGCGGGGAGACCCGTCGCACGCCTGGCTCCCCTGCGAGCGCAGGGACCGCGCCGCTCGCCCGGTCTCATGCGGGGCCGGATCCGCATCGCGCCGGACTTCGACGCCCCGCTTCCTACCGAGGTGCTCGAGTCGTTCTACGGGCCGATCGAGCCGAAGCCACGACGAGCGTGAGGGTGCTGCTCGTCACCATGCCGATCCCTTCGATCGCATGCTCTTGGCGCAAGCCTCGAGCGAGGGCCTGAGTCTGGTCAGCGCCGATGACGACATGCGGCGGTACCTTCCCGACGTAGTGGATCCGACCGGCTAGAGTCCGGGCCGCGCGCCGCTGTCAGGTCGTGCTCGCGTCTTGCTCGCGACCCGACGCGCTCTCGAGCCACCAGCGCGCAGGCTCGAGCTCCCACTCCTGGAACGGCTCCGCGCGGAGCGGCGCGTCACCGCCGTGTGTGCTCGCGACGACCCAGCGACCATCCTCGAGCTGGTACACCTCGATCGTGCGCGCGAGCGGTTCGACGATCCACAGATGCCCGACGCCTTCGCGCGCGTAGACCGGCATCTTGCGGGCGCGGTCGAAGGCGCCGGTGCGCGGCGACGCGACCTCGCAGACCCAGTCCGGCGGGAGCGTGAAGGCCGCGACGTTCGGGATCGAGGGCATGCGTTGGTGCCGCCACCCGGCGATGTCGGGGACCAACACGTCTTCCGCCACGTGAAGCTCGGGCTCGAAGAGAATCCACCATCCCCCCGGCTTTCCGCGCTCTCCCGGCGGGCGATGGAACGGATCCCAGAGGCCGCTGCCGATCCCCGACGCGGCGCTCGCGTGCGGTGACGCCGGTCGCGGCGAGACGTAGAGGACGCCATCGACGATCTCCGCGACCTTGGTGTCGGGGACCTTCAGGAGATCGTCGTACGTCGCGCGCTTCCGAGGCTGCGCCACGCGCCGACGTTAGCACGCCCGCCCTAGCGTCGCACAACTCTACTCGTACCGAATCCGTGCGTGAGTGTTGACAGCAGGGCATCTCCCGGGCGGAGCTTCTTCGTCGCCTGGTCACCGCCGGCATTCGATATCGGCGTGTCAAGCAGCGACCCTGGATGCGCCACGCAGGTGTGCTGGCCTCCGGAGACCCGGAGGCGAGCCGGATTTCGAGGCGGTCGTGTACGGCCCACCGCGGCCATGAAGGCCCGAGTGGGGGCCCACTTCGGGCTGACTTCGGGCCCCTCGCCCGAGGGTCGCCCCGGTGGGTGCAGACGGACTCCCGGCCGGCGTCGATGGAGTGCGGCTGCGGTGTCGAATCTGCTATCCTCGCCGCGTGCAAACGGGCGATCGAAAGACCCGTCTGGCCCGTGCCTACGTGTGGTGGCAGGCTCCGGAGGCCACCCTGCGCGATCCGCGGAGGCTCTTGTGTCAGATCCTCCGCTACGGCCGCCCGGAGGACTTCGTCGACGCCGTCGACATCTGGGGCATCGAGGCGTTGCGCGCCGCGCTCCTGAGCGCGCGGCGCGGCGAGCTCGACGCCAAGTCCGCACGCTTCTGGCGCCTGTACCTGGGTGTCGCCGAAGGCGCGGAAGGGTCGGCGTGATCGGTCTCGACACCCTGCCCGCGGCGCAACGCCGGTTCTGGGAACGCGAGGCGCCGGAGCTTCCAGCCCATTGGGTGCTCTACGGGGGGACGGCAATCGCCCTGCAGCTCGGGCACCGCAGCTCCGTCGACTTCGACTTCTTCTCCTCCGATCCGCTCGATCGCGCAGCCCTGCGGCGGAGCTGTGCAGCCCTCCACGAGGCGAAGACAATCCAGGACGAGCCCGACACCCTGTCGGTGATCGCGGCCGTCCTCGGAAGTCCTGTAAAGGTCTCCTTCTTCGGCGGCATCGACTTCGGGCGCGTGGGCGAGCCCGTCGCGGTCGGTGGGCGACCGATCGCCTCCCTCCTCGACCTCTTCGGCACCAAGCTCGCGACGATCACGCAACGCATCGAGAGTCGCGACTACGTCGACATCGCCGCGCTCCTCGGCGCAGGCCTCGACATCAACCAGGGGGTGGGAGCGCTCCTCGCCCTCTACGGCAACCAGGCGAGCGGCCTGCAGTCGGTGAAGACCATGGTCTGGTTCGGTGACGGCGACCTCGAGCGCACGCTGCCCGCCGGCGTGAAGGACGTGCTGACGCGTGCGGCATCTGCATACGATCCCCGGACCGGTCCCCTGCCGCAGCGCTCCGCGCGCCTCGACTAACCCTGATGGCGAGCGCCCGTTCCTTCTTCGCGCGTTCCGCCGACGCCGTCCTGGTGGCGTAGAGGAACGTTCGTGTCAACGAAGCGCATCGCGCGTGTGCACTTCGTCGCGCGTCAGTCGGTCGCCGGCTCGAAACCCACTGTTCGAGGCCAACGTCTGCTCCTGCAATCTCTTGCGCCGTTCGAAATCGGTATCCTCGCCGGCGAACTCGACCAGGCTCGTCGTACGCGAAGCCCGCCCCCCGGCCGGGACGCTCGCCGGTGAAGGTCGCGCGGTGGGGGATCGAGCTGCGCACGTCGCCGACTTGTAGCCCGCCGGGCGCACGGCCGAGACCCTTGACCGGCCGCGCCGCGCGTTGATAGCGGCGCTCACATGCTTTCGCTCGGAGCGGGCAGTCGGACCGTGGGAGAGAGCATGCAGGGTAGGGCGCGGGACCGGCTTCGGCCACGAGGACGGCGCCTCGGCCTCGCGGTCGCGGCCGTCCTGTACCTCGCGGTGGGTCTCTACCTGCTCCGCCCCGTGCTGCCCGCCCCGGCGAGCACGGTGCCGCACCCCGTCCGTGCCTACGCGCTGGGAACGACCTGGGAGCGCCTGTTCCAGAGCGACCAGAAGCTGACGGTCGCGCTCATCACGTACGACGTCCGCGCGCTCTTCACGCGTCCGTGGCGCTTCACCGAGGGGCCGCAATGCCATCCGCTCGGCCACGCCATGACGCTCGGGCACTTCATGCTCGGCGAGGGCTTGCGCGGGGCCCTGCCCTTCGCGCTGACGCGGGATCCGATCCTCACCTACAACCTCGTCGTCCTGAGCACGTTCTGGTGCGCCGCCCTGGCGATGTACGCGCTCGTCGCCTACTGGACGCGCTCGGGTGCGGCGGCCCTCGTCGCCGGGCTCGCGTTCGCGCTCGATCCGGCGAGCATCGCCAGCCCCGGAAACCTGCACGTGGTCGGGAACCTCTGGACGCCCCTGGTGCTGCTGTTCATGCACCGGCTGTGCGTTCATCGCCGCTGGCGTGACGCCACGGGCCTCACGCTCTTCGCGGGCCTGCAGCTCCTCGAGGGCGTCTATCCGACCCTGGCGGCGCTCGTCTTCGGCGCCGTCTACGGCTCGTACCTGCTGGTGCGGACGCGGGGAACGAGGGGCACGCTCGCCCCGAAGATCACGGCTGCCGGCGCCGCGCTCGGCGCGCTCGCCGTCGCCGTGGTCGGCCCGTATTTCGCCGAGGGGGCGCCCCGGATCGTCCACGCGCAGGCGTGGGCCACGACGAACGATCTCGGGGCCTTCGCACCGGGCGGGTTCGCCTTTCCGGGCGTCGTGCTCACCGCACTGGCGCTCGTCGGGCTCCTCGATCGGGTGCGCGTCGCGCGCCGCTCGGAGGGCTACGATCCGCGCCTGGTCTTCCTGGCGGCGGGACTCACGACGCTCTGGGCATCAGTTGGAGAGATCCCGCTGCCGCTCACCGACGCCGCGGCACCCGGACTCCTCACGCTCCTGCGCGCGCTCGTGCCCGGCCTCGAGCTGCTGCGCACGTGGGCGGCCGTCGGCTCCGGGATGCGCGTCGCGGCGGCGTTCCTCGCCGGCTTCGGGGTGCTGGCGCTGGTCGAGAACCGCGGGGCGCTCGTGCGCGGGGCGGTCGTCCTCGGGTCGCTGCTCGCGCTCGTCGGCGAGACCGTGCATCCGTCGCTTGCCGAATCGAGCTTCGGCACCTCCCTCGCCCTGCGAGCCGTCCGCATCCGGCCTCCCGAATCCCTGCTGATGCTCTACGAGCGGATGCCTCCCGGGGCGGTCATCGATCTTCCTCTCGACTACGGTTTCGGGGGATTCCTGGACATGAGCGACGACGTCCTGCTGGGAGCGTTCCACGGGCATCGCGTGGCAAGCTGCTACAACTCCTTCCGGACGCCGGTGCAGGACGACGTGGCCGCCCTGGCGCGCCGGCTCGCGAGCGACCGGGACGCCGCCGCCGCTCTCTACGCCTTGGGCTTTCGCAGCGTCGTCCTGCACCTCGCGAACCTGAAGCGCCAGCCGGCGCTGATCGGCCTGCTGGCGTCCCCCCCGGACTATCTCGTGCCACTCGGACGGACGGCGGGATATGCCGTGTATCGCCTCGACGCGAGCGTCACCCGTCAGGCCGGGTAGTCGGTCGCGCAATGGATGCGAGGAGCCGTCGACGGCTGATATCACGCGCGCCTAGCGTGATAACATGATTCGCACCCAGATCTCGCTCGACGAGGAGTCCTACCGCGAGACCAAGCGGGAGGCGCGGCGGCAGGGGATCTCCCTGGCCGAGTTCCTCCGCCGGCTGGTGGCCGCGGCCGTTCGACACCAGCGCGTCAAGCAGCGGCCCTGGATGCGCCACGCGGGGACCCTGGCCTCCGGCGATCCCGGAGCCAGCCAAACCGTCGACGCCGTGGTCTACGACCGGCCACGGCCGTGAGGGCGCATGCGGTCTATCTCGACTCCGGCAGTAGTGGATCCGACCGACTAGAGTCAGGGCCGGCAGAGGGCGACCAGATCGAGGGCGTCGGGGCGGAACACCTCGACGACGGTGAAGTCGTCGGGGACGATCGCCTGCGTGGCGGCGTCGGCGCCCGCGACGCGGCGGCGAACCAGCACCGACAGGCGGCCGAACGCGAAGCGCACCAGCCCCGCCGGCAGGCGATGGCGGAGGCCGAGCGGGTCGAGGCGCAGGATGCGCTGCACCTGGCGGGCGCGCGCGCGCTCGAAGGCCTGGACCTTCTCGTTCCCCATCATCGAGTAGAGGTCGACGCGCCCGAAGATCGGCCGGAGCAGCGCCGCGAGCTCCTCCGCGGTGTACTCGTGCAGGTGGTAGGGGTTCTCCGAGACCGACGTCAGCCGGTTCGGGGTGGTGAGCACCAGGACGCCGTCGGGCGCAAGCACGGCGCGGATGGCGGCGAGGAAGCGCGCCGGGTCGGGGAGGTGCTCGACGACCTGGAAGTTAGTGACGAGGTCGAAGCGCCGCCCGAGCTTGGGAAGATCGTGGACGTCGAGCTGGCGGAGCTCGAGGTTCGGCCGGCCGCCGTACGCCGCCCGCGCCGACGCGATCGCCCCCGCGGAGTAGTCGATGCCGAGAACGCGGGTGGCGGTGCGGGCGAGCATCTCGGTGCCGAAGCCCTCGCCGCAGCCGGCGTCGAGCACCTCGCGCCCGCCCGCGAGTCGGCTCGCGTAGAGATAGGCGGCGAGGTGGCGCGCCTCGTCGTAGGCGAAGCCCGCCCCCCGGCCGGGGCGCTCGCCGCTGAACGTCGTCTCGTACCGGGAGGCCACGCCGCTCACGTCGCGGTGGTTCTAGCCCGCCGGGCGCACGGCCGAAAGCCTCGATCCGGCAGGCCGCGGCGTGGGAGCGCTCCTGGCCCTCTACGGCAACCAGGCGAGCGGCGTGCAGTCGGTCAAGACCATGGTCTGGTTCGGCGACGGCGACCTCGAGCGCGCGCCGCCCGCCGACGTGAAGAGCGCGCTCACGCGCGCGGGATCCGCATACGATGCCCGGACCGGCCCGCAGCCGAAGCGCTCCACACGCCTCGACTAGTCAGCATGGAACGGGAATGTTCGTATCAACGAAGCGCATCGCGCCCGTGCACTTCGTCGCGCGTCAGTCGGTCGCCGGCTCGAAACCCCCGAACCGAGGCCAATGTCTGCTCCTGCAACCGCTTGCGCCGCTCGAAATCGGTGTCCTCGCCGGTGA
>Ga0302046_10000983_pt1 | contig 27148 bp, 20 predicted proteins | sample RVTome_11_FD_200261 | JGI IMG/M metagenome (GOLD analysis project Ga0302046, IMG submission 200261) | Soil microbial communities from uranium-contaminated site in the Upper Colorado River Basin, Wyoming, United States - RVT147D111 (version 2) ... | reverse complement strand
AGCAGTCCGGCTCCCAGTAGTTCCGCCGGCAACACCCATCAATGGACCATCGGCGATCTCGGAGCGGGTATCTCGAATACGATCATTATCACGGGCCAGGTCTCGAGCTGCAACTTGGTCCTGACCAACACCGCGACCATCACTACGACTTCGACGGATGGTAACCCGAACGACAATACGGCCACTGCCCGCGTCCAGGTCCTCTGTGGGGTCGATATGTCGGTGCTGAAGAACGATGGGATCGGTGGGCCGACCCAGCCGCCCTTCGTGCAGCCCGGCGATGTCTTTACCTACAGCATCGCCTACAGCAACCTGGGTACAGACCCGGCGACGAACGGGGTCATCACCGAGACCTTGCCCAACTTCACCAGCTTCGCCGGCCCGACCGGTCCCAGCGGCTGGTTCCAGGTCGGCGCGACCAACCAGTATACCTACAGCCTGGGCGCCGTCAATCCGGGCGCCGGCGCGTTCATCGATTTCGCCGTGCAGGTCCTCAACTCGCCCGGTCTGACCAACGGCAGCTTCATCACCAACACCGTCTGCATCGGCAGCACCGAAGCGGACGTGGTGCCCGGCAACGACTGCTCGTTCGAGCAGACGCTCGTGATCACCGGGGCACGGCTGGCCGTGACCAAGACGGCCGTTCCTCCGAGCGGTTCGAACGTAGTGCCGGGCCAGACCCTGACTTACACCGTCTCGGTGTTCAACAGTGGCAGCATCACGGCCAACAACGTCCTGATCACCGACACCCTGCCGGCTGAGGTCACCTACGTCACGGCCACCCTCAGCACGGGCGGACCGATCGGCGGCCCGAACCCGTTGACAGCCAGTGTGCCGACTCTGGCAGTGGGCAACGCCGTCACTATGACCATCATAGTCACGGTCAACAATGTCCCGACTGGCGCCATCATCACCAACACGGCTCAGACTATCGCCGATACGCTGCCGATTCAGACGTCACTGCCGGTGACCCACGTCGTCGGCGGTGTTATCACGTCGAACCTGGTCATCACCAAAACGGCGGTCCCGCCGAGTGGCAGCCCGGTTCAAAACGGCGACGCGATCAACTATACGATCACGGTTAACAACAACGGTACCGCCACAGAAAATAACGTGGTCATTACCGATACCCTGGACCCGAATGTGGGCCTGGTCATTGCGACTACGACTGCCGGCACGCTCAGCGGTCCCAACCCGATCACGGTGACCGGCTTCTCGTTGAACCCGGGCGAAACTGTCACCGTCACCGTGGCTGTAACGGTCACCGGCAGCATCTCCGGCACGATCATCAACAACCAGGCTATCGCTTCTAGCGTCCAAAGCCCGCTGCCGGTCGCCAGCCAGGTGGTCACGCACGTCATCACCAGACCTTCTTCAACGGGCGTATTCTTACCCATTATCCTGAAGAATTTCAGCGGGGCTTCGGCCGGTCTGCTCTGGATCGCGCAAAACCAGGATCGGGTCAGCGAGGTCGACGGCAGCGATCCGCAAGCCTTTGTCGCGGATGGTCGCAACGACGGAGCCTTCCAACTCTTCGTGAATGTAGGCTCGACCGGGCCAAAGACGGTCGACAACGTCCGCTTGTTGAGCAGCCAGGCTACCGGCGTGGAATGGGATACCATTATCAACGCGGTCCCGGTGTTAGGTATCTTCAATGGCGGCGCCCAATTGAACAATGCGGATGGCGCCATCAACCAGGTCGTCAACGGATCGATTATCGTGACCCTGTACGCCTCGGATGACGCCGGCAACACCCGTTTCCCGCCGGATACTTACGATTATACTGTCCTCGTAACCTTTACCGACGGTTCATTCGTCACGGCGATGGCCCGCATCCCGGCGCCGCCACCCCCGCCGCCGCCCCCGCCGGCCCCGGCCTGCGACCTGGTGGCCGAAATCAGCGTGGGCAATAGCCCGCGCGGTATCGCCATCGACCCGGACAACGGCCTGGTCTACGTGGCCAACTACGGCAGCGACAGCGTCTCGGTGGTCGACAGCAGCGGTAACTCGGTGGTCGAGACCATCACGGGGATCGACTCGGCCAACGGCATTGCTTACGATCCAACCAATGAGCTGATCTGGGTAGGCAATCAGGATAATAACACGGTGACACCCATCCAGACAGGGGTCGGTGCAGCAGCCGCAACCGTACTATCGCCCATTACGGTAGGGAATACGCCCTGGGGTATCGCCTACGATCCGGTCCACGATTATGTCTATGTGGTCAACAATGGCAGCAACTCGGTGACCGTGATCGATGCGGGCGCCCAAAGCGTCGTGACCACGATCAGCGGCAGTTTCAGCCAGCCGTTCCACGTGGCGGCTAATCCGGTCACCGGTCTGGTATACGTCACCAACTTTGGCAACCACAGTGTGACGGTCCTCGATGGCACGGGAGTCAACACCATCGTCAATCTCAACGTTGGTGATCCCAGCACCCAGCCGTATGGCGTAGCCGTGGACGAGACACGCAACCTGACCTATGTGGCCACGGTTGACAGCCATCGCGTGGTGGCCATCGGCACAGCTAATGATGGCAGCCAGAATCAACTGCTCGGCTGGGCGGCTTTCCATCGTGGCTTTGGCGATCCCAGCCGGCCGGTGCCAATGCGCGCTATCGACATCAATCCTGATATCGGCCCCATTTCGCCGATGGATGATGGCGGCCACGTCTGGACGACGACGTCCACGGCTGACGGCAGTGAGCAGAATCAGGCTTTGCTCATTCCCAAGGGCTGGCCGGCCTACTTCCACTCACCGGTGCCGTGCAATGCGCCGTCGAACCCGTCCGACATCGCCGTGGATCGCGTGCTCGACCGGGCGTTCATGACCAGCGGCGCCAACCCTGGCATCCTGAGTGTCATCAACGATCCTGCCTCGCCGCCGCTGGTGCCGTTCAGCGCCGGTGATGGGATTGGCTTTGATGTGTATGTTGTCCCGCAGCCTGATTGATTAGGGCCGACAGGGGATGTAATTATTCAGCCTGGTCATGCAACTCAAGACCTGACAGGTTTCAGAAGTCACCGTTGGGATAATGAACCTGTCCGTTCGGAATGATAATTAGGTCAAAAATGGTCGTTGAAAACCTGTCAGGTCTGACTTGAGTAGTAACCAGGGAAGTTATCAGAAGGAGATGAAAGGGAGGTAAAACGAATGAGAAAGGCTTGTTTGTGACATCGATCATGTCAATGTTACGGACCCGTATTTGAAATCGACGTAACTACTCAACTATAGCTTGAAACGATAATTGGCCCAATCTCTAATTACCAATTACAGTCAATAGAGCATCGTATCTGTCCAGGTTGAGTAGTAACAATTGAACCATGTGGGGGTGATGTGCCGGATTTAGTATCCGGCACATATCAAAAAAGATTTTGAATTCAAGACAAAAGGAGAAAATAGAATCATGAAATCGTATCTAGCTAAAATCCTGGTTTTAGCCCTGGTGCTCACGCTGGGGGTCCTATTCGCGGTGGTTGGAAGTCAGAAACCATCCGCCGCGCAGGGGGAAATCGGACCGACCGGTCTGGCTGAAGGCCCTTCGGGCAGCAATGAAGTCTACTATATGTTCACCGGCGTTTACAATAAAGAAGCCGACCCTGAATTTGCCACCGTGGTGCACTGCACCAATATCGGTCCCAGCAGTGCCACGGTCACGGTTCAGTTCTTTGATCGCAATTCGGGCATTCCGGCCACGGCCGCAGCCGCGATTCCTCCCAGCAATACCCGCTCCTTCAGCACCCAACCGATTAGCAGCTTTATCGTCACCTCAGCCAATGCTACCGTGGATATCAAACACGGTTCCGGCTGGGTTCTGGCTCCCGCTGATCGCGAGCTCATCTGCACCATTCAGGTCGTTGGTCTGGACGGCAGCGAATTGCCAAGTTCCATGGCCGGGGTGAATATCTTTAAACCGTAAGGGTCGCTAATGATCTGCCTGGATATAACGTTCTTGACAGGCGTTAATTCCGGACAAGGCCTGATGATAGGAGAAGGCAATGAAGATTTTTAAAACAACGATCAGGCTGGGGATCTTGCTGGGGTTGGGCATTATGTGGACGATGATGGTCTACGCCCAGGAACCGCAAGGCGACCCGGCCGGAGATCTCGCCACGCAGGGGGAAATCGGACCGACCGGTCTGGCTGAAGGCCCTTCGGGCAGCGATGAAGTCTACTATATGTTCACCGGGGTCTACAATAAGGAATTAGCGGACCCTAAGTTTGCAACCGTGGTGCATTGCACCAATATCGGTCCCAGCAGCGCCTCGGTTACGGTTCAGTTCTTTGATCGCAATTCGGGCATTCCGGCCATTGGCAATGTCACGATTCCTCCTAGCCACACACGGTCCGTCAGCACGCAAGCAGTTAGCGGCTTTAACGTCACTGTTGCTAATACCTTCGGCACGGATATCAAACACGGTTCCGGTTGGGTCCTGGCTCCTGCTGATAAAGAGCTCATCTGTGTAGTGGAGGTTGTCAGCCTCGACAATGGGGGAACGCCCATTGGCTCGGTCGACTTACCGGTATTCGATGAGAATGGTGACTGTGCCAGCCCTGATTGCATCAACCTTGGTGACGATGGTGGCATATTCTTACCCATCATCTTGAAGAACAGTTTGTTCTTTTAACCTGCCTGAACTGCCAGGGTCGAAGGTTCGCTGGCCGGAACGGATGAGATGATCTGGCTCAACCGACTCCTCGATTCGTCCCAGTCATTTCCGGGTTCGATTTCCGTAGATCGGGTTGAATGATTGCGAAACCCAATCTACGGAGTCGCATCCTCGAACTCAACCGGCCAGACCTGGCAGGTTTTAGAAACCTGCCAGGTCTTCATACCGCGTATAACGGATTTTTTATAGCTTACTTCAATATCGAAAGCTGCGCTATCGCTATAGGTCTTTAACAACTGAGAGTGTATGACTCGTTCTGAATTCTCGAAGGCTGCGGCTCTTTCTGCGGAACACTCGTGCCTGGTGAGGAATCACTGCTCAGGCTCGAGAGCCGATGCAAAACTCAATGTGCAATGATGGGTCGATTTCTGACCGCACCGGTCCTGGTGTAGCCAGAGAGCGGCCTTTCCTTGTTTACAGACGCTGTTTACAGACGCCACGGTCTTGAAACAGAACGGGAGAGGGGTAGAAAACCATGTTGAACCGAATTAGTCCACACGCGCTGAAACTGCTGGCAATACTTGGCTTGAGCTGTGCGGCCCTGGTTGGCGCCATTGTCCTGGTCCTGGCTCAAACGCCATCACGGATTTCTTTGAACCGGGACCCAATCGTCTTGAGGCCCGGGGAAACGATCGCCTTCGATTGGACCATTACCTTTACCAATACCCCGGTATCTTACTCTTTTTCTCTGTACGATCCCGCCGAAAATGTGCTTTTTAGACAGGATTTTTCGGTCGAGGGCGCCCCGAGCCCTATTACGGGCGACTTTGTCTGGACCGTACCGCTCACAGCGCCCACCGGTACTTACCTGGCCGAAGTCCTGTTTTTCACTCGACAAATACCGGTTCCCTTTGACTCGCAAGCTGCCGTCACCTTTCTGATCATCCAGCCGACCCCGACGCCGACTGTCACGCCGACGCCAACCGACACGCCGACACCGACACCGACAGCCACGTCGACCGAGACTCCCACACCAACTCAAACACCGACGGTCACGCCGACACCCACCTCACCCCAACCACCCACGCCGACCTTACCCGTGCAACCCACGGCGACACCGGGCCAGACGGAACCACCGACAGCCACACCCACGCCATCGCCCACACTCACCCCCTTACCGCCGGGTGTTTGCATCGGCGATTTGCACGTACTCAAGTGCGAAGACAAGAACGGCAATGGTATTTGCGGAGAGCCGCTCATCGACCGGCCCTTACCCGATGTAGAGGTCTGCCTCGCGCCGGCGCCGGACGGCCAGCCGGAGTGCCAAACAACCGACGACGATGGTTTGGTCCACTGGCGCGGCCTGCCCTGCGGCGACTACGAGGTGACCGAGCAGTTGGTCGGCCCGTTCCGGGGCTACTATCCCACCTCGCCCACCTCCCATACGATTGAGATCAGCCAGGAACAGCGCACGGTCGAAGTGACGTTCTCCAATCTGTTCCCGATCATGCCCAAGGGCGTGGCAGTCAATCTGGACAACAACAAAGTTTACGTGGCCTTCCAGGGACAAAAAGAGCCAAATGGCGAACGTCCCTTCGCCTTCGTGGCCGTCATCGACAGCGAAACCGACCGGGTGATCGAGGTCGTAACCGGCATCGGGCGCGAACCATTCGGGGTGGCCGTAGCCAACAATAAGGTTTACGTCGCCTCGTTCCGCGATGGGTTGGTATCGGTCATCGACAGCGATATCGATCAAGTGATCGACCATATCACGGGCTTCGCCAACCCGACCCGGCTGGCAACCGATCCGGGCAACAACCTGGTCTACGTCGCCGATCATGGCAGCGGTCAGGTGCGGGCCATCGATGCCTCGACCGACACCGTTGCGGATCAATTTACCGTGTCTGATGCGGTGGCGTCCGGCCCCTTCGATGTGACGACCAGCCAGGGCTATGCCTACACCACGCTGCGAGACGCGCTCAAAGGTAACTCGGTCCCCTTCAATCCTTATTTCGTCAAAGCAACGCAGCGGCCCGGTCAGATCGTTGGCATCCCGTTTCGGTTCAACAATCAGTCGGGCAGCCCCTTTGCGATCACGGCCCAACGTGACGGTGCGAATACTTATCTCTACGTCACTTATGCCCCGGAGCCGCGTGATGCCGTCCCGCCGCACGATTGGCCACCCGTTGGGCCTGGTGAGCCGGTCAACAATCCCATCAATCCGACTCAATTGAGCGTCATCGAGGCGCCGGACGGCGCGCCAAGATCGGCCAAACGTCTGAGCGTTGATTTGAACGTGGGCAACTTTGCCGAGATGGGGTTAACCTTTAACCCCAACACCGAGCACGTATTGGGCACTTACGGGGGAGGTTTCTATCATCACACCCTGGCCGACTCGGTGGCCTGTTCGCGCATCCCCAAAGCCCGCGATCAAAGCGGTGGGGTTTACGTGCTCGATACGGCGCTGCCACAAAGCCCGCAGCTCATCGACAAGCCGGCACCCCTGATCCGGGTAGGTAACAGTCCCACGCCGATGATGGGTGATTTCTGGTGGCGTAATCCCTTCGACATCGCTGTCAACACCAACAATAACAAGGTCTACGTCACCGACCGCTGCTATCACAACTTCGACAACCAGTTCGATAATCTGTTCTCGGATTTCGAGATTTGGCACGAGGGCGAGGGCGCGGTGTTTGTCTTCTTTGATGGCGAGGCCCCGGAATTTACGCCGACCCCCGTGCCAACCGTGTCACCTGCGGCGACGGCAACCCCGACGGCCTCACCCACGCTAGCGCCTTCGGCCACGCCCATCGCTTCGGCCACGCCAACGTTGGCCCCAACCCTGACTCCGTCACCAACCCAAACCCCTGGCTCAATCTCGGCCACGGCGACGCCAACGCGTACACCCACCCGGACTCCGTCACCGACCGCAACCCGGGCCGAGTCCAGCCTGTCGATCTTTATTGAGGTTGAAGTACAGGGCCTGGCGGATAGCGCTACCTTTACGCTTGATAGCGATACTCAAGCCCCGGCACAAACGAATATGACGACCGGAGCTTCGGACCAGGTCAAAATCGAGCGCATCACCACGGGCGGAACCACTTCGATCACGGCCGACGCGCCGGGCTATCTCCCGGCCGTTTGCAGCGGCGTTACCGTGAGCAACCCGGCAGCACATCTGGCTGCGGTCAAGCTCCTGGGCGGCGATGTCAACGACGACGACAAGATCAATATTTTCGATATGGCCATTGTCGGCAATCATTTCGGGCAAACCGGCCCGGACTTGCCGGCCGATCTAAACCGTGATGGCATTGTTGATATCGTTGACCTGACCCTGGTCAGCATGAACTATGGGAAAGGCTCTCAGACGTGGGACTGCACGGAATAGATTCGAATTGACTGTCTAGTACAGCGCGGCCTAAATAACCCCACGGCTACCCCCCGCCAGCAGGGGGAGGCTTTAAACGTCCCCCGCTCGCGGGGGGATCGAGGGGGGTGTAACCGCCGGCCTATTTACGTGTCTGTGTACTAGATTCTGTTGACATTTGCCGATTTCGCCGCTTCGATACGCCCTGACGGGCACTCAGCATGCGAAATCGGCCCAAAAACGCATCCTGAGTAGGTGATAGCCGTATCGAAGGGTGGGTTTTTGGCTAACAAAGTGAAATGTCAACAGACCCTGGCAACCGTAGGGCCAGGTCTCGGACCTGCCCCTACTTGTCTGAGGCGGGATCGATCCGAGCGAGCGCTATTTGGTCCGGCTGCGGCTCAGCCCCACTCGCCGGTTTGATAGAAGATCGCCGAGCAAGCGGCGAGACCGGCTGTTTCGGCCCGTAAAATGCGGGGGCCCAGGGTGACAATGTGACAGCCGGCCCGGCGAGCCAGGGCGGCTTCATCAGGGGTAAATCCACCTTCCGGCCCAATCAAGAGGGCGGCAGTACCGGGCTCGACTTCAAGCAGAACGTCTTTGAGGGTCAGGTGATGTTCCTCTTCCCACAACAAAATGGACAGCGCGCTTGACGCGGCGTGTCGTAATGCCTCGGCCAGCGGCATGGCCGGTTCCAGATGCGGCAAGATGCCCCGCCCGCTTTGCTCGGCGGCTTCCTGGATGATGCGCTGCCAGCGATCACGCTTTTTGGCCAGCGCTTCCGCATCGTTCACGACGGAGCGCCGGCAAATGGTCGGCACAAAACGGCTCACGCCCAACTCGGTCCCTTTTTGCAGCACCCACTCAAATTTTTGGCCTTTGATCGTGCCCTGATACAGCGTTAGCTGCAACGCCGGTTCGCCCTGAGCCGGCTGCTGATCGACGATGTGGGCGGTGACCGCATCGTTACCGATATCGGTCAGGCTCACCCTCCATTCTGTGCCGGAATTGTCCAGCACGACAATCTCATCGCCCGGTTTCAGGCGCAGGACACTCTTGATTTGTCTGGCCGTTTGGCCGTGTAGTTGGATGGTTGGGGGCTCTATCCAGTTAGCGGGGATGAAGAATCGGTGGGTCATGGGCTATGACCCTCGCCTTGCGACCAAGGCTACCCAATCTTCGACAATGCGCCGGTCGATAATGTCCAGGCCCTGGGCAGCAGCGGCGCTGGTGACGCCGGCTTCTTGCTCGGCGATTATGCCGGATAGAATGAGTTGACCGTCGGGGGCTAGGGCCGCGACCAGGCCAGGCATGATATCGATGAGGATGTGGGCCAGGATATTGGCGATGACAATGTCCCAACGACGCCTGCCCGCTGCATGGGCCGAACCAATGGCCGTTTCGATTTGGCCGGCCAGGCCATTGCGCTCAAAATTTTCACGAGCAATATCAACGACTATCGGGTCAATGTCAACCGCTCGCACCGGCCCGGCACCCAGTTTGGCCGCTGCAATCGACAAAATGCCAGAGCCGGCGCCAACGTCAAACAGGCTTTGGCCCTGCCATGACAGCTCCTCAAAAAGGGTCAGGCAAAGCTGCGTGGTCGGGTGCAAGCCGCTGCCAAAGGCCAGACCGGGGTCGATTTCGATGAGAATATCGCCCTCAACCAGGCTGTAGTCGCGCCAACTGGGCTTGACCACGAAACGCTGCCCCACCCGTACAACGTGGAAATGTTCTTTCCAGGACTCGGCCCAATCACTTTCGCCGACAAACTGCAAGCGAGGTTCGGGCAGGCCGTGCGGTAAAGCCTGCCCAATCAAGGCTAGCATCACCTCGAGGTGACGCAGCCCGGCATCATCTTCGCTGGGGAGGACGGTCCGCACCGTGACTTGATCAAAATTCGGCGCCAGTGCTTCGATCACAGCCCCACCGTAACCATAGCGATTAAAAAGTTCGCTCACGGCTTCGGCGGCTTCACCATCGATATCGATTACGGCGATTTCCACAAAGTCCATTGAATTTTCAGCCCAATTAGCGGTCGTTATTGGCCAATGGCTCGTTCAAGTAGCGGGAGCCCAGCACGGGCGGCCCGACCCCGGTGGCTGACACTGTGTTTGAGGGCGGATGAAACCTGAGCCAGAGTTTGGTTGAATTCGGGGAAGAAAAAGATGGGATCATAGCCAAAACCGTTGCTGCCGGCCGGCTCGTAAGCAATCAAACCATCGACAGCGCCTCGGGCCGTGCCCACCAGATGATCGCTGAGCGCCACGGCCACCACACATACGAAGCGGCCCGTTCGCTCCGGCCAGGGTACATTTTTAGCCATCAATTTATCCAGGACCAGTTGGTTACGCCCACTATGATCGTCTTTTGGCGTCTGGCCATAGCGGGCCGAGTAGACTCCCGGTTCGCCCCCCAGTGCATCGATTTCCAGGCCCGAATCGTCGGCCCAGGTCAGCAAGCCGCTGGCCCGGGCAAACGCTCTGGCCTTGATGATGGCGTTTTCTTCGAACGTAACTCCAGTTTCCTCCGGGTCCAGTTCAAGCCCAATCTCGGCCGGCCAGGTCAAGGTTAGCGGCAGGTCGCTCAAGATTTCTTGGAATTCGTCTATCTTATGAGGATTATTTGTGGCAATGAGGAGTTTGTCCATATCATGACCTTATTCCAGATATATATACCGGGCTTCGACATTCGAGCCTGCTTCCCAAGCCATGATTAATTCGAACTCGCCCTCAACCACCTCAAAAACCAGACGGCCCTCCAGCCCGGTATCCGGTGGCAAAATGCCCCGGCCTAACGCCCCATCGATGACGCCCGGCGTAGCGGCGTAGGCCTCCTCAACCTGGTTCAACAGCATAAAATCGCGCTCGTTAAAACTAATATCATCCTCACCCCGGTTAACCAGTTCTATCGTGACCACAATGATCTCTCTGCCTTCGACCGGTGGGATGTTCGGCAGCGAAGCATCACGGTTGACCTCTAAAATGGTCAGCCTGGTCATCTGCTCGTTGACGACGGACTCGTCGGGGAAGGCCGGCTCATCAAATGACAGGCCAACGTCACTGCCGGGAACGTCTGTCGCAACCAGCCCGGCACCCGGGTCTAAGATCCACAACGCCCCCCCCAGCACCAGGCAGCAAATTATACACAGAACAAGCAAACAACCGCCAGCACCGCCAAAGATCAAGATACGTTGTAACGGGTTGCCTGAGCCATCGAATTCGTCGTCGTCGTATTCATACTCATAATCTGCGTCTTCATAGTAGTCATCTTCAGGACCCTGCTCCGGCGGATAGAAGGGGCCTGGTTGAGGATAATATTGACTCACACGTGTCTCCTTAGAAAAGCGGATTTAGCACCAAGCGAGAGATTATAACACAGATTGACCCTCATCCTCAAGAATCGCGCTTCAACTTGGCGAATTGGGGTTAACACCGTTATAATGATCATAATAGATTAGCATGATGGGATTGAGAGATTTACCGATGGCCATAACGCCTCAGATTTTTAGAGGTATTATTAGACAATCAAAAATATCGACTGCTATTCGTTACGCCCACCAGGACGTGGCTGTAAGAGCCATTCAGTTTTCCAGGTTGACCCGCCAAAGATTACTGGCCGATCCGGCCGCATTAGAAAAACTGCAACAGAAAACCGGCCTGGCCGATTTATATTGGCAAGCCCTCTATTATAAATCGGACGATCAAGACCCGACGCTGGCCGGCGCCATTAACGAGGCCGATGGTTATGTGTTTTTCTTGCATGGCTGGAGCGGCAGCCATCGCATTTGGGAAAACTTGCCGATTGAACTCACGGCCAGATCCAGGCGAATTGTTTGCTTCAACCTCGATGTCAATGGGTTTGGGCTATCACCCTTTCTCAAAGACCCCCCCGATGCCGACCAGTGCAGCCCAAAAGCCCTGATGATGGCCGTAGAACACTGGCTGGCGGCGATCAACCTGTGGCCAGCGGTCCGGCCGGGGCCAAAACCCTTCTACCTTTTTGTCGGGCACTCTATGGGCGGCGCGGCGCTCTTTTATAAGGAGGAAGCCGGCTGGCGAAACGAAGCCTATGGTCTATATGCGTTGGCCCCGGCTCTGCTCCATAACGACGTCCAGCGTCAGAATTTTTATAAAACCCTGGGACTGGGCATCCGTTTGCCCTCGTTTTCCATGGTCAAAAATGCTCTGGCTCCGCGCGTCATCGATATTCTGGGCACCGGAGCCAGCGCCGAGGTCAAGAGCGATCATTTACGCGTATTTTCGAAAACACCCTTTGGCACGATTGCGCGGACGGCGTATGCGATGGGCTCGCTGGCCACCCGGCCCCGTCGTTTTGATTGGGGTCGATTTCGAGTTGCGCTGGGAGACGCGGATCGCCTGGTGGGCCTGAATACGATGCGAGAGCTGCTAACCGATTTCAGTCTCGGACCTGACCAGATTCGCATCTTGCCAGGCGATCATTATTTCTTTTCGTATGGTGACAACTCTCCTAAAGCCCATCGAGAAAACCGAAAAATCATTTTGAACGATCTCCTGGACCTGTGTCAAGGGCTGACCGAGGAAGCCAAACAGGCGGCAGCCGGCTAATTGCCCGGATTTTTAATCCGCGTTCTTATGGAAATTGACAAGGTTTTGTCTGTCTGCTAAAATCATGAGGGTGCACCTATAATAATGACGTTTGCATTCGAATCCGGGGTTGCACCACACCTCGGATATTTGTTTTCATTAATGGAAAAATATATATTATAGTAAGTAAGGAGGAACTATGGCTGATGCCACGAAAGAAGAAAAACTGGTGTTAGAAGGCACCATCGTCGAAGCCCTGCCTAACACCAGTTTCAAAGTCGAGTTGGAAAACGGTCACACAGTTTTGGCCTATCTCTCCGGTAAAATGAGAAAGTATTACATTCGCGTGTTACTGGGGGATAAAGTCCGGGTAGAGCTTTCACCCTATGACCTGGAACGGGGGCGCATCGTTTATCGTTACAAAACCCCCAGTCGCCGCCCTAATAAAGGGTGATCAATCAACATAGCTCGATCACAATGAAATCACCCAAGCATGGTTGATAGCGATAATATGGACCCAGGGCGTAAGCGGCCTTCGGACTCGGATGCCGAGCCCCAACAAGATGTAACCCGGCCCGTTCGCCCCCTCGATGATCCCGATCGAACCAAACTCTCAAAACAACCCGAGTCACCGAATCCACCGGCCCGTTCGCCCCATCCTGAGGATAACGAACCAACCCGGCCCTATCAATCGGGGCCGCCTCGCCAGCGCCCGGTTGAAAGGCAGAAGCCGCCAGCAACCGGCGGCGACCAAAAAACGGTCAGAGACCGGCCACCTGCCGCTGGACACGATGTTCGTCGCCAGGCCCCCCGGCCCACCCGGGTTCGGCCTCCTCAACCAGCGACTCATCGCCGGACCGCGGTCACTCCGCAGCACCAGCGTCCGGTACCTCCCCATAGAACAAAGCGACAATGGTTTGGACGAGCCCTGGCCGGCTTGACCATCCTGGTTCTATTAACCGGCGTTCTAATTTTGAGCGGCGGCGTTATTACTTATTTCGCCATCGCCTCCCAACTACCGCCGGCCGAAGATTTACGCACTCGCAGCTTTCAGTTCGCGACCTCCCGGATTTTGGATCGGGAAGGCAATTTACTCTGGGAGATTATCGATCCGACCGGCGGCCGGCGGACCAAGGTCAGACTCCACGAAATTTCGCCGGATCTGATTAACGCCACCGTCGCCACCGAGGATCGTTTCTTTTACCTCAACGTTGGCGTGGATCCGATTGCGATCACGCGCGCCGTTTATTACAATGTGACCGAGGGTGAGATTGTTTCCGGAGCCAGCACCATCACTCAGCAGTTGGCCCGCAACGTTCTGCTCACCCCGGAAGAGCGCATCGAGCAATCCTTCTCACGCAAAGTCAAAGAAGCCGTGCTGGCCGTTGAAATCAACCGGCGCTACAGCAAACAGCAAATTCTGGAGATCTACCTCAACCAGATCTATTACGGTAACCTGGCCTACGGCATCGAAGCCGCCGCCCAAACCTACTTTGGCAAATCGGCCCGGGAGCTGACCCTGCCGGAGGCGGCGCTGCTGGCCGGCCTGCCCCAGTCACCGGCCACGCACGACCCCTATAGCAATCCCGAGGGGGCCAAAGCGCGCCAGGCCGATGTGCTCGATTTGATGGTCGAGGCCCAATACATTACGCAGATCGAGGCCGAGCAAGCCAAAGCCACAAACCTGGAACTGCGCGAGTTGAGCTCGATCTTTGCCGCTCCCCACTTTGTCAACTACGTGCGCCAGGAACTTGAGAAGATTGTCCCGCCCGATGTCATCTACCGGGAGCCGGGCCTGCTCGTGACGACAACGCTCGACCCCCGTCTGCAAGCCATCGCCGAGGAAGAGGTCCGCAACCAGGTCAACGCCCTGGCCGGCCGCCATGTGACCAACGGCGCGCTGGTGGCCTTGCAGGTCTCGACCGGCCAAATTCTGGCCATGGTGGGCAGCAAGGATTTTGGTGATGAGGCTATTGACGGGCAGGTCAATGTTGCGACCAGCCTGCGGCAGCCGGGCTCGTCGATCAAGCCCCTGACTTACCTGGCCGCGTTTGAGCAGCTCAACTGGACTCCCAGTTCCCTGATTATGGATATACCGGTTGAGTATAACGATGGCGCCGGCGGGGTCTACAAACCCAGAAACTATGATGATAAATTTCACGGGCCGGTATCCGTCCGCACCGCCCTGGCCAACTCCTATAATATCCCGGCGGTAAAGACGCTGGAGCAGATCGGCATCGCCGCGCTCAAAGAGATGGCAGCCCGCCTGGGCATCACCACGCTGACTCGCAACGATTATGGTCTGTCGCTGACTCTGGGCAGCGGTGAAGTGCCCTTGATCGAGCTGACGGGCACGTATCAGGTGCTGGCCAACGACGGGGTTTTGGCCGAGCCAACGGCGATCCTGAAAATCACCGACGGCCTGGGCCAACTGATCGAACCGCCGCGCCGGCAACCGGAACGCGCGCTGCGGGCGGAGCATGCTTATCTAATGACCAATATCCTGGCCGACAATGAAGCCCGCACCCCGGCCTTTGGCCCCAACAGCGCCCTGCGGCTGTCGCGCCCGGCTGCCGCTAAAACCGGCACCACCAACGATTTCCGCGATAACTGGACCATTGGCTACACGCCCGATATCGTCGCCGGGATTTGGGTGGGCAATACCGATAATACCCCCATGGACGGTATCAGCGGGTTGACCGGAGCCGGTCCCATCTGGCACAATTTTATGGAGCGGGCGCACGAGGGGCTGCCTATTCGCGACTTTACCCGACCGCCGGACATCATTGAATTAGAGGTCTGCGCCGACTCCGGGACGCTGCCAAGCGAGGTCTGTCCGGCTCGCCGGAAAGAGATATTCTTCAAAGACCAGCCGCCGCTGGGGCCGGAATACGACATCCATCAGTTGATCCAGATCGATCTGAACACCGGCTTGCGGGCCAATGAATTTTGCCAGGCCAATGTCGAGGAACGTTACTATCGCGTTTATCCGCCCGATGGCCGCCAGTGGGCCATCAGCCAGGGCCTCGAGCAGCCGCCTGATGGTTATTGTCCGTCAACCAATATCGTGGCCGTGATCACCAGTCCGCAGGATGGCAGCACGGCCCGGGGCACGATTACACTGGAAGGATCGGCCGTGGCCGCCCAGTTCCACCATTATCAGGTGGAACTGGGCGTGGGCACCCGTCCCGAAGCGCTGGCAGTCATTCATGGCCCCATCGACACCCTGGTCGAACAAGGCGTCCTGGGCGTCTTTGACACCACCCAGGTCGAAAACGGTCCGTATACACTGCGCCTGGTCGTGGTCGATAAGACCGGCGGCGCAGTCTTCGCTCAAACGCGACTCTTGGTCGATAACGCTATCGCGCCCGCTACCCTGACCCCCAGCCCCTCGGCCACGCTGACCCCAACGGCTACCTTCACGCCGACGCTCACCCCGACCATCGTCATCACCAGCACGAACACGCCGGCGCCGGCCGCCGATACCCCCACCCCCCTGCCTGATGAGCTGCCGAGCGCAACAGTGACCGGCACCGTGACGATTACATCTTCGTCTGTTTTGACCAGTCCCTCGCCAGCAACAACGGGCGACCCGCCGGCAAATCCATTACAAACCGTGACCGCACCCTGACCCCGGGTTGAAGTTCGGGTCAGATCTTGCTTGATGGAGATCGCTGGGGCATAATATCCAAGGCTAAATCGGAACATTTCCACCCCCATATTGACAAACTATCATGTCGATGTCGAGACATACGTGCCTATAAGGTCTGAAAACCGCACAGATCTTGGAGCAACTGAGAGAGGAAAAACCTATGGACCGACGTGTGAACATCGAAAAAGACAAATCGATCGTCTTATTGACTGCGGCTCTGATCATGACCACTACCTGGGCTGTGGGTGCGACAGGCTGGACCAAAGGACTCAATATTGTGACCTTCGTCGGGCTGGGGGTGATTTTGATCGGCCTGATGTTGGTGCGCAGCATTTTGCCTGGGTTGGTCGCCCACCTGTTTAGCGCGATTATTGGGGTTGGCTGGTCTTTTTGGGTTACCAGCCGGCTGCTGCCGCCGGATTATACCTGGCTGGAGCGTTGGTTAAATCTGATGTCGCGCCTGGTATACTGGCGTGATCAGGCGCTTCAAGGCGGCACCAGCTACGATAACCTGATGTTTATCCTGCAAATGAATGTCATTTTGTGGGGGATGGGGTATTTAACGATCTGGTTTATCTTTCGTTCCGGCAAAGTCTGGCAAGCGGTTGTGCCGGGCGGGCTGGTTCTACTGATCAATCTCTATTACGCCCCAAACGACATCACCTTTGGTTTTCTGCTCTATATGATGGTCGCCTTGCTGCTGGTCATCCGTTTCAATCTTATGGATCAGGAGAAAAAGTGGCGGGCCGAGGGCGTGTTTTTCCGGCCAGATATTTCGTTTGACTTTTTGCGAGCCGGCTTTATCTTTTCCGTGCTGGTTATCGGGCTGGCCTGGCTGGCGCCGCCCGTAGTAAGTGCGAAATCATTGGGCTTGCTGGATGAATTTCAGGGGGGTTGGCGCGAATTTCAGAGTGAATGGAATCGGCTCTATGCCGATTTGGATTATCGGAACACCGGGACCGCTGATGCCTTTGGTCAATCGCTGACTCTCGGCGGTCCCCGTCATCTCACCGATGCCCCGGTCATGGATGTTCGAGTTGACACCATCGGCCGCTATTGGCGCGCCGCCGTCTATGATGAATATAGCGGTGGTGGCTGGCGCAGCGGAGATCGCGAGTCGGTTTCTTTTGACCCTGGGGAACAGTTATCCTTACCCCAGTTTGAAGCTCGCGTTCCCGTGACCCAGACCTATTCCTTTTATATCAACGGAGCCACGATCCTCTACGCCATGTCGAATCCAATTAGCCTTGACCGTTCGGCCAGGGTACATTTTAATACCCTGACCAATGAGCAGGTGAGTCAAGGTGGTGCGCCGCCCTGGTCGGGTGAGGGCGAGCCGTGGGCCGAGGAGATCACGTACATTCGAAGCAATGCCACCGTCGATCGCGGCGAGAGTTATCAAATCGTTTCGGCAACCAGCCAGGCAACCGTCCAGCAGCTTCAGGCGGCGGCTACCAATTACCCGCGTTGGGTCATGGAACGCTATCTCCAATTACCCGATACGGTGACCGAGCGCACCCGAGATCTGGCCCGCGAGATCGCCGAGCCTTTTGAGAACGCGTTTGACAAAGCCCAGGCCATCGAACGCTATCTCCGCTCGGAGATCGTCTACAATGAACGGTTACAGACCCCTCCATCCGGGGTAGATAAAGTGGACTATATCCTGTTCGAAGTCCGTGAAGCCTACTGCGATTACTATGCCTCCTCGATGATCGTGATGCTGCGGTCGCTGGGGATTCCGGCCCGGCTGGCCGTTGGCTTTGCCCGCGGCACGTATGACTCAGAACTCAACGCCTTCCATGTCGTCAACGCCGATGCCCACTCCTGGGTGGAAGTCTTTTTCCCCCGATACGGCTGGATTGAATTCGAGCCGACCGCCTCGCAGCCCGTCATTATTCGTAATACCTCGTCCGAGTTTGACGGCTCCTTTGCCGGTGGGGCGCTTCCGCCTGAAGGATTTCCCGGCCAGGAGCAGTTTCCCGACCGGCCTGAGAATATCCTTATCGATGAGGAAAATATAGCCGGTTTACCCTTCGCCTTCACCATTCCCTGGTTTGGCGCCCAAATCAGCCTGCCGCGAAGTTTGGTCAATGGAGGCCTTACCGTAGCCAGTATCGCCATTGTCATTGCTGTCGTTGGGGCCGGGATGTGGGGGCGGCAGCAGTTCTACAAACCGACCGAAACCATTCCCAAGATTTACCAGCGGATGGTCCAGTTAGCTGCCTGGATGAACGTGGTTCTACACTCGTGGCAAACACCGTATGAGCACGCCGTTATTTTGCAGCGCAAGCTGCCCAGCCACCAGCGTGAAGTCGCCGAAATAACGCACCAATACGTGCATGAAACCTTTAGCCCCGCTGCTGTCAGGTCAACCGACTCTGGTATCATCTACCAGAGCAATCAGGCCTGGCATCGCCTGCGGAGTGCCATCGTCAAAGCGGCGATTAGACAGCGCTTACCGCGCTGGCTCTTTAGGCCATGATGAGTTAGCAAAAAATGAAGGGGCAGGTCTGAGATCTGCCCCTTCAGCGTCATATTGAGTTGATTCCTGATATGACGTTTTAGTTGTTGGTTTCCCGCCCCGCGTATTGCTGGTGGTAATACTCCTGGTAGTGTTGCCCGCTCCTTATCTTGCGCCACCAGGCCTCATTTTCCACATACCATTTGACCGTCGCTTCGATGGCCTGTTCAAAGTTATACTCATTTTTCCAGCCGAGCGTTTCGGCCTTGCTGCAATCCAGGGCATAGCGCCGGTCGTGACCGGGCCGGTCGGTGATGGGCTGAATCAGGCTCTTCGGTTTGTTAAGAAGCGTCAAGATCATGTGAGCCATGTCGATATTCTGCGTCTCATGGCCGGTACCCAGGTTGTAAATCTCGCCCGGTTTTCCCTGGCGCAGCACCACGTCAATGCCCCGGCAGTGGTCGAGGACGAATTGATAATCCCGCATCTGTCGCCCATCGCCGTAAAGCGGCAGCGGTTTATCGTCGATGGCGTTGGTAATAAACACCGGGACGACCTTCTCCGGATACTGATACGGGCCGATGTTGTTGCTGCCGCGCGTAATGGTTACAGGCACATCAAAACTGGTTGCATAAGCCAGGCACATTAAATCACCCCCGGCTTTGGCCGCCGAGTAAGGGCTGCGTGGGTGCAGCAAGTCATCCTCCACGGAACGCCCTGTCATGACCTCCCCATAGACTTCATCGGTGCTAATCTGGTGATAACGTTCGATGTTATGCGCCTTGGCCGCCTCCAGCAAAACGAAGGTGCCGTAAACATCCGTCTGGATGAAACCACCCGGCTTCATCAAAGAGCGATCAACGTGGGTTTCAGCCGCAAAGTTGACAATCGTGTCGATGTCGTATTGCCGCATGATCTTGTCCACGTCGGCGGCGTTACAAATATCCCCCTGTTCGAAATGGTAACGGGGGTTATTGGCCACCAGGGCCAGGTTATCCAGATTGCCGGCATACGTCAGCTTGTCGTAAACCACCACCCGGATATCGTCATATTTGCCTAGCATATATTGCGCAAAATTGGAACCGATAAACCCGGCCCCACCTGTCACAAGCATGTTTTGCATAGTTACTCTTTCTCTCTTAGTATGATTTAGCCAGCGGCACCCAACATCCCCCGCTCAGAAATTATCCTAAAAATAGTTTACATGACAAATTTCAACTAATGTTACTCTTCAATGATAATAATGTCGATGATCTCATCTCCGGATTCTGTTGGATTTTGTTGGGGATCACGGGGCGTGAGGCTCTCGGCCACGTCCATACCCTCGATGACCCGCCCGATGATGGTAAAGTTAGGGTTCAATTGGGGTGTAGCGGCATAGGTGATAAAGAACTGGCTGCCATTGCTGTTCGGGCCGCTGTTGGCCATCGAGACCATGCCCGGTTCATCAAAGGTGCGCTCGGTCGTAACCTCATCGCCGCAGCGATAACCGGGCAGGCCGATGCCCAGCCCAGTTGGGTCGCCGCCCTGGGCTACAAACCCCGGTAAGACCCGGTGGAAGGTTACGCCCTGGTACCAATCTTGCTGAGCTAAAAAGACAAAGCTGTTCACATTTACCGGGGCCGTATCAGGGAAAAGTTCGATGACGATTTGCCCCTTATCGGTTTGAATGGTGGCGGTGTAACGCTTGTCTGGGTCGATGACCTGCTCGGGCATCTCGAACCAATTGTTTCGCAGCTTCATCAAACTAATGAAGGCATCCAGGCCCTCATACTCCAGACCAAAGGATTGCAAGGGGTAATCGACCTGATTAATCACAATGCTGGGCGTGCCGGTTAAACCGGAGCCAAGCCCTGTTTCATAATCGGCCAGGACCTTTTCGGCATAGGTGTCATTTTCTAAGTCTGCTTGAAACTGTTCGACATCGTCCAAACCGATTTCTTCGGCATACCCAACCAGGACGTCGATAACCTCGTCTTCCGGTAACGTATTCCAGGCATCCTGGCGTTCAAACAAGAGATCATGCATTTCCCAGAATTTGTCCTGAGCGCCGGCCGCCTCGGCGGCTTCCGCTGAAATCTGGGCATTATCATGAATTGTAATCAAGGGGAGGTGGCGAAAAATCAGCCGCATGTCGTCGCCATAATCTTCTTTAAGGCTCTCCAGCACGGGAGAGACAGCCCGACAGCCCGGTCACTGAAAGTCGCCATATTCAATCACCGTGATCGCCGCATCGGCGGGGCCTCTGGCCCAATCATCCTCCGATACGGCGGCAATGCGCGGGTTTTCCGGAATGGTCACACCCTGGCAGGTGGCTTCGGGTGAATTGTTGGGGTTCGATAAACTTTCTTCTTGAGCAGCGTCGGTTGGGGCCGACTCTGCTTCGCCAGACTCTGCTTCGGCTTCAGCCTGTTGGACCTGGGCCACTTCTTCGGGTTCTTCTGCGGGCGTTTCTTCGGCGGCTTCCTCGGCTTGGGGGGCCTGAGTCGCCTCTTCAAAAGCCGGCGTCGATACGCCGCCGCCGCAGGCAGCCAGAGTCAGACCAGCCAGAAACAGGCCGCCCAGCCCCATGGCCAGCATGCGATGCCGTAGCAATGGTTTTTGCATTTTTCATCTTCTCCTTTTTTCAGAACATTGAGATTAATATTGTACCACAACCTTGAGGGGAATGAGGTGGTAAAAAGATGGTCCCTTTTTTTAGGGGCAGCATCGAGCGAAATGATCGACTCTATGGCGCTAACAAAAGTGTCTACTAATCATGCACGACGACTAACGTGCCGGGATTATCGGCCGTGGCCACGACCTCAGTCTGGCCAGGTGGAACAACCGGGCCGGCCCACTCGAAAAGTTTTTGAGCATTGCCGGTTTCCAAATTGACGCAGCCATGGCTCATGGGCTGGCCAAAACTATCGTGCCAATAGGTTCCGTGCAGGGCATAGCCGGCATAAAAATACATGGTATAGGGTACTTCCGGTAGATAATAGCCGGGCCCGATCATCAGGGCTGATTCCAACTTCCAGTAAATGTGATACTCGCCCTGGACCGTCGGCGTGTTCGGCAAGCCGGTCGAGGTGATGAATGAAAAAACCGGTTGATCCCCTTCCCAGGCCGTGACCTGCTGGGTAGCAAGATTGACCTCGATCCATTTTTCGCCGGGATAAGCCGGCTGATGCGCCAGCAATAGATTATCGAGCAGATCGAGCGTATCTGACCCGGTCGTCAACCATTCCGGGCCGACCAAGGCCGATGGTTCAAGCGACGTCAACATCACTTCGGGGGCAGCGTCCGGCTCTGGAATCTGGGGCAAGAAGTCCACGATCTCAGGAGATTGAATGATCTCCTGCGGTGCATCTGGTGGCTCGATTTTGGTCAAGCCAGACCCGTCAAAATCCAGACCGAGCGTGTCGGACAGAGAGAAAAAACCCTGGGCGCTGGCAGCGGGTGGTACTTCGACCAGCTGAACTGCCGAGACGACCCGCTCACCTGGCGCAGTCTCCGGACCGACGGGCCTGGGCTCTACCGCCGGCAGCCAGGCCGCCAGGACATCGGACGGGACAAACGCGAGCGCGCTCAGCCCGATTGAGGTCAACCCGACCACGCTTGTGATAAAGATGATGAGCAGCATCGGCCTGATGGATCGACGTCGCGCCTGCCTGGTCGGCTTAGACAGGCCCCGGCCTAAGACTGGTCTTTGGCGCTTCGCCCTCCCGAAATCAGGCTGAATCAGAAAGGGTGGGGTGGTTCGTCCAACAGCCGGTTTGGGTTGAGTCGGCAGAGCAAGCTCGACCGGGTCGGGCTCGTTCGGATCGAGACCTAGCCGCCCTTTAGCCCAGCGCAGACCGGTCCTGGCCCGCTCATTGTCCGGCTCGAGCATTAGGACCTGGCGCAGCAACTGGACCGTATCCCGGGGCGAAGGCATAACGAAGGCCAGCCACATCAAGGCCGGCACGTGGTGAGGGTCCTGGCTAAGTACCGCCGATAGATGCCGTCGGGCGGCTCGTTCGGCCCCATTCTGGGCTGCTTCGATGCCTAGACGCAACTGCTCATTGATACCGTATAGATTGCTGGTGCTCATATAGTTCGAGTCCCCGAAGATAGGGATAGTTTAACACAAGTCACCCCTGATTGCAACAGAATTTGGGGGCGCTGCCATTATAGCCCTTTGCTCGCCAACCGGCAGCGTGCTATAATTTTTTCATGCGTTTCGATATTCTGACTCTCTTTCCTGAAATGTTTGCTGGCGTTTTCGATGCCAGCATCGTCGCTCGCGCCCGCGAGATGGGCCGGGTAGAGCTGGCCCTGCATAACATTAGAGATTACGCGCCGGGCAAGCATCGGCTGACCGACGATACCCCCTATGGCGGCGGCGGTGGCATGATCATGAAGCCGGAACCGATTTTTCTGGCCGTCGAGGCCATTTTGGGCGTCGAGGTTCCGCCGGAAGGGTATCAGACCCTGCTGGCCCGGGGTTATCCGCCCATCGTCTTGCTCACGCCGCAAGGCCGCTTGCTCAAGCAAGCCCTGGCCCGTGAGCTGCTGGCATTCGAGCGCCTCATCTTGATTTGCGGCCGCTATGAAGGCGTTGACGAACGTGTCCGCCAATACCTGGTCACGTCTGAAATCTCAATCGGCGATTATGTGCTTTCCGGCGGCGAGATTGCGGCCATGACCGTCGTCGACGTGCTGACCCGCCTGATCCCCGGCGTCCTCGGCGATCCGGCGGCGACCGGCAAAGACTCCCATTCGGCCGGGCTGCTGGAACATCCCCACTACACCCGCCCACCTGAATTTCGAGGTCACAGCGTGCCGGAGATTCTCCTGTCCGGCCATCATGCCAAACTCGAAGCCTGGCGGCGGCAAGAATCGCTGGCGCGAACGTTGGCCCGCCGGCCTGATTTGTTGGCCGGGGCTGAACTGACCGACGCAGATCGGGCGTTTTTGGCCGGGTTGGAGGAACGTACAGAGGAACCTTAATGGGTCAAACCTTAGCAATGTTCGGTGGATTTTGATTCCAATTTGCTCTACCCTTAACCTCTGTGGTATAATTTTTTCTTGTGTCTGGCGATGCGAGCCAGCACTTCTTTTTGCAGACTCAAAAGTGACTATTTGGCCGGGCAAGAACTGAGGCTTCATTTTGTAATTGGTTATTGGTAACCTGTCCTGAGCGAAGCCGAAGGGTTGGCGATTGGATAGAATGACCAATAACCAATTGCTTCTTAATTATCGAATTTGAGGTATAAACATGGCTCACGCAGATGATCTTATCAGATCCGTTGAACAACTCACCGAAGACCGGCCCGATCTCTGGCCTGGCGATACTGTCAGCGTACAGGTTCGTATTGTCGAAGGAAATCGGGAGCGGATTCAGGCTTTTCAGGGCACCGTCATCGCCATCAAGGGCGGTGGGATGAATGAACTGTTTACAGTGCGACGCATTGCTTCGAACGGCATCGGCGTCGAACGCACCTTTTTGTTTCATTCACCTCGCATCGAGACTATCGAAGTGCTGCGCCATGCCAAGGTGCGCCGGGCCAAGCTCTATTACCTGCGCGAACGCAGTGGTAAATCGGCCCGTCTCAAAGAAAAGCGCTTCTCGTAAATCAGCACCAATTCCCAATTGCCAATCTCCTGATACGGGGTTTATCGTTTGCGAATGTTGCCCACCCTTGAAACAGAAATAGCCCTGCTTGAGCAGGGCTATCGTTTTGTAGCCGGATTGGATGAGGCCGGACGCGGGGCCTGGGCCGGGCCGGTGGTCGCGGCGGCGGTGATCCTGCCGCTGGATCAGCCCGATTTAAGCCCGGTTCTGGCCGGTCTGAATGATTCAAAACAACTCAGCCCCCGGGCGCGAGATGAGTTTTACGACCTGATCCGGCAAACGGCCCTGGCGGTTGCGGTAGGGCAAACCTCGGCGGCCGGCATCGATGAGGTGAATGTGGTCGAGGCGACGCGCCGGGCGATGCAGCAAGCATTGACCGGCCTGAGGCCGGCCCCGGATTATCTCTTGCTCGACCACATCACGCTACCCCGCGTCAAGCTACCCCAATTATCGTTCCCCAAAGCCGATTGCCTCTCGCTGACGGTGGCGGCTGCTTCGGTCATCGCCAAGGTGACGAGAGACCGCCAGATGGTTCAACTCAACGCAGACTATCCGGGCTACGCCTTTGACCGCCATAAAGGTTACGGCACCGCCGCCCATCGCCTGGCCTTGCACCGGCATGGTCCATGTCCGGTACACCGGCTGAGCTACAAGCCGCTGCGGGGGTTGGGTTGAGCCGGGAGCAGCCAGCCAGACCTGACAGGTTTTTGAAACCTGTCAGGTCTTTCAGATGGCTAAGAAATGGGAAACATCATCATTAGGTAAAGGCATTCGTCATTCCCAAATTCGCAGGCCATCATGCCAGTTGTAAGATCAACTCCGCCAGCAAGGCGGCGCGCAGGGGAATGGCCTCGAGAACGGTATGCTCGCTGAAAGCATGAGCGCCGCCGCCAAGCGAACCCATGCCATCCAGGGTGGGCACGCCGAGGGCCGCCACGAAGTTGCCATCGCTGCCACCGCCGGAGCCAATCTTATCGACCTCAAAGCCTAATTGTCTGGCAATGGCCTGAGCCTGGGCGAAGAGGGCCAGCCCGGCGGGACTTTCCTCAAAAGGCCAGCGGTTGATTTCACCCGTAATATGCACCTGACAACCGGGCAGGTGGGGCTGCAAATTCAAGATTTTCTGACGATAGGTTTCAGCATCGGCCCGGCTCATCACCCGCAGATCGATGTCGGCCTGAGCGTGGCGGGCGACGATATTGGGACGTTCACCCCCGGAAGCGACCCCGATGTTGACCGATACGCCCCGCTCGAAATCGGTCATGGCGTGTAATGTCTGGATCTGGCGGGCTAACTCTTCGATGGCGCTGACGCCTTTTTCCGGCTCGATGCCGGCATGGGCCGGGACGCCGGTGATCTCCAGCTTGAAGCGGCCCACGCCTTTGCGCCAGGTGGTCAGCGGGCCGCCGCGAGAGCCTTCCAGCACCAGGCAGTAGCTGCTTTGTCTGCCTTCCGCTTCGATCAACGCCCGTGAGGTTGGGCTGCCGATCTCCTCATCGCTGGTAAGCAGATAGACCAATTTGCATGGTGGGTCCAACCGGAGCTGATGAATCGCTTCGAGGGCAAACAGGCCCATCAGCGTCCCGGTCTTCATATCATGCACACCGGGGCCTTTGGCCTGTCCTTGCTCGATGGTAAACGGGCGTTTTTCAACTTCACCCATAGGCCAGACCGTATCGAAATGGCAGAGGATCAGAATCTGGCGCTCGCCCTGGCCATAGGTGATTTTGTAGTGGTCGCCCATGTCCGGCTGCGAGTTGACGGCGGCCAGCGTACCACCGGCTTCGACAAAGGCATCGGCCACCATCCGGCCCATCGTGTCGACGGCTGGCTTGTCGAAGGTGGGCGAGTCCTGATTCACCCATTGTTCCAGCAGGCTGACCATGCGGTCCTGCTGGCTCGTTAGATACGTTAAAATTTGGCTCATTGGCTTAGATCGACCTGCCCGATCGGGCGAACATATTCGACCAGTGTCACAATTTGGGTCCCCAGGAACTGGCCGTGGCTGCGGTGATAGGTGAAACCGTGTCGCTCGTAAAACTTTTGGGCGGGGCGGTTGCTGGCTTGAACCGAGACAAAGCACTGCCCGATGTTGGCCTTGGCCAGAGCCGCGAAACCTGTTTTCAAAATCGCGGCCCCGATGCCCGAACCCTGGTATTCGGGCAGCACGTACAACCGGACTAATTCAGCCCGGGAGCGGGTGGGGTGATATCGCCGCAAAAAATGCCCAAAGCCGCTGATCTGACGGCCTATCTCGGCCACATAAAACCAATGATCGGGTGTGTTGATCGCGCTGGCCAGGTTTTCGGGCTTGTAAGCTCGTTTCAAAAATTCGCGGCGATTTTCGGCGGCAATCGTTTTATTGTAAGTAACATCCCATGTGACGCGCGCGACCTGGGCGATTTGAGGTAAATCGGCATGGGTAGCGAAGCGAACAATATAGGGTTTGGCCGTGGTAGACGGCGCATTGGTTAGCTCTTTGGCCATAGCAATCATTGTTCTTTCTGCAATTCGCCCCATATTAACACAGTTTTTAATATTAAGAGAATCGCAAGAAGTATCACAGGGTTGCAGGCTGGTTTGCCGCCTTCTATTCGGGGCGAACCCCCTTGACCCATGAGGAAAAGTCTGACGTGGTCGGTAAGACGATGCGCTTCATTTTATAGATATTGGGCATTTGGGGGCTGGTGCTGCGGGCGAAGCCCGTAATAACATAACCTCGCCAGAAGTAAGTTTCAAAAATATCACGAGTCGATTCACGCCAACCCCGAGCGATGTTCAAATCGACTTTCTTGATCGCATTGAGGTCCGGTGGAATTTGGACGAGTACAACCTCATCTTCCAATTCCAGGTCTGAAGCAACCGGGCGGGGTAAGTTACCTTCCCAGGCA
>Ga0302046_10000982_pt1 | contig 27174 bp, 24 predicted proteins | sample RVTome_11_FD_200261 | JGI IMG/M metagenome (GOLD analysis project Ga0302046, IMG submission 200261) | Soil microbial communities from uranium-contaminated site in the Upper Colorado River Basin, Wyoming, United States - RVT147D111 (version 2) ... | reverse complement strand
CGTGCCTCCGCAGTCCCCCGACCTATAACCTCGCGAAACCAGCGACTCGCCGTCGATTGCACGGCACTTTTTCGAGCACATCCGGACCGGATGGGGCTTGACGCCCCCCTGGTAGATGTGCAGAATCAAGGCGGCCGGGCGAATAGCTCAGCGGGAGAGCACCTGCCTTACAAGCAGGGGGTCACAGGTTCAATCCCTGTTTCGCCCACCATCCCCCCACCCCTATCTCACTAAACAGGGCAAGTTCCACCTGACCCCATATTTCAGTTGGAATGATAGGGGCCGACTCCCGCCCTTCCTCGACGTGCTGGCCGGCGTAAGGATAAGGTTTCCCATCAGCGGGTTTGGCTTCTGCGTGATGCCGAATCGTTTCCATGTCGTCCTTCAGTTGGAAACCGGCGCGGCCCATCCCTAGTTTTTTCTGTAGAAAAACGAGAAAGTCCACAAGAATACGCTCTCATGGAGCCGGGTTTAAACAAGCCTGACGCCCATAGACGTAGGGGTGCAAGGCCTTGCGAATTCTGGCTCTCTTGGCATGAGTCGTGCACTGACAACAAGTTAGATACCAGTGATTCTGGAAGGCGGGGGCGTCGCATGCATTCGATTACCGGTACCACCTTCGCATTCATCGGATGTGCGGAGCTGCGGGAGATCCTCGGGGTGAAGGCAGAGGACGAAGTCCAGCTTTTGGATTTATTGGAAGAGGTTCCTATCGGCTCCATCTACTACCACACCCATGAATATTTCCTCAGACACCAGTACCTGATGGGGCCGTACCCCAATGATTTTGCCACGTGGGCGGCCATCCAGGTCCGCGATCGCGTGCTGGGGGAACGGCTGGGTGTGATCGATCCATACGAGTTCGAGACCCTCGAGGATCTTCGTGAGGGGCTCATTGGCGTCGTAGAAGACCACCTCTCGAAAATGCACTCTGTCCCCCGGGCCGATAACGGGGAATCTTTCTACTTCATGCTGTCCCGCTTGATTGAGGTCCCCACGGGGACGATCGCGCGCACGCTGCGAGAGTTGCGAGACGGGATCGCCGGGGTGGACGCCAGTGCCCTCTACTTCCACTTTTATGCGGCTCGAATCCGACACGACCGCCGGGATAGTGATTTTACCATCTGGGCCGAAGAAGGATTGCGGATGCCGGCGCTGGCCCAACAGCTTCGCACCATTAACCCGTACATTTTCAGCTTGGAGGAACTGCGGAGGTGTCTCATGGGGATCTGCGACACCTTCCTGAACGGGGGAGAAGAGAGCGATGGCGGTTCGCCTTGAAGATTACCGGGAGGTGACTCCTCCGGGGTCGGTGGATCTTCTCTACCACGTGAGCGCGAAGGTCAGAGGAAAGAGCCTGCTTCACGTCAACTCGACCCGGTCCGGCGGTGGCGTGGCGGAGATCCTGCACCGGCTCGTCCCACTCTTCAACGATCTCGAAGTCAAGGCCACGTGGGAGATCATCCAGGGCGGCGAGGAATTTTATAAAGTGACCAAGGCTTTTCACAACGCGCTGCAAGGCCGGGACCCGGGAATCAGCGAACGCATGTATCAGCTCTATATCGAGGAGAACCGTGAAAACGCCAAGCGGCTCTCTTTTGATGCCGACATGATCATGATCCACGACCCCCAGCCGGCCGCCCTGATCGATTACGCTGATCGCGCGGGCAAATGGGTTTGGCGGTGTCATATCGATGTCTCGCAGCCTGCACGGCGGGTATGGCGCTTTCTGAAGAACTATGTGCTGAAATATGACGCGGCCGTCTTCTCGCTGCCTGCCTTCGCCCAAAAGGTGCCGATCCCGAAGTTCCTCGTCTATCCTTCAATCGACCCGCTGAGTGACAAGAACCGGGAGCTGAGCCCGGGAGAGGTCACCGAGGTCCTGGACACGCTGGGCGTTCCTCGTGACAAACCGATCCTGTTGCAGGTTTCTCGCTTTGACCGGTTCAAGGACCCCGTGGGGGTCATCCAGGCCTACCGGATCGTGAAAAAGCACAATGATTGTCGCCTCATATTGGCAGGGGGCGGCGCATCCGATGATCCCGAGGGGGATGTGGTGTTGCAAGAGGTCCGGGAGGCTGCGGGCCAGGACCCGGACATTCACATCCTGGTGCTACCGCCGGATTCGAACATCGAGATCAATGCCCTGCAGCGGGCGGCGACCATCGTGATTCAGAAATCACTCAAGGAGGGCTTTGGCCTGACCGTCGCCGAGGCCATGTGGAAGGGAAAACCGGTGGTCGGCGGCTTTGCCGGCGGGATCACGGTACAGATCATGTATTATCATACGGGGTACACGGTAAGCTCGGTCGAGGGGGCGGCCTTTCGGATCCGGTACCTGCTGAACAACCCGGAGATCGCCCAAAAGATGGGGAACGATGCCAGGGAGTATGTCCGCCGCAATTTTCTGATCACCCGCCATCTGGCGGACTATCTCACGCTGATGGCGACCCTGACCAACGGCCGCTCGTAGAGCGCAATCCTTCCGATAAGTTGACTTCCCCTAAGAGGTGCGTTATACAATAGCGCTTGTTCTTTGCGCCGGGGCCCGTAGCGTAGCCTGGTGAGCACGTCCCATTTTGCAATCGGGAAGATCGCCGTTTTCGATTGATCTGTATACTATTATAATAAATGATGTGCGGGGCCGTGGTGTAGCCTGGTTAACACGCCGGCCTGTCAAGCCGGAGATCGCGGGTTCAAGTCCCGTCGGCCCCGCCACCCAATGCCCTGTTGTTCCCTTCGCTGCGCTTTCCTATTCGCGTGCCGCGAGTGTCGCCTGGTTGACCCGTCCCGCCGAGGCGGGAAGATCGCGGGTTCAAGTCCCGTCGGCCCCGCCACTTGCCACCAGCTATAAGCCATCAGCCGTCAGCAACCCCAAACAAAAGCTGCCAGCGGCCAGCTTCCCGCAGCCAGCTTTTGACTCTCTTGACTGACTGCCGGCCGCTGGCCACTGACAGCTTCGGAGTGCCAGCCCCGAATCGATGTTAGCCCCGATCCGAAAAACGCTCGCTCTCGCTGTTACCCAGGCAGCCGTTGTGCAGATTCCCAGGCGAAGGAATTTCGGGTCGGGCTTAATACGCGAGAGCGATCCCGACGGTTCCGACCGCCTGGAAACTGTCGCCGTCGTTGACCGCTTCGAGGTTGTCCCCGAGGAACAGGAAATCCGCCCTGGCGTACGCCTCCCACGAGCCGTAGGCGGCGGGGATAAAGCTCAAGGGGACGCCCAACTGGACGCCCAGATCAAAATAGCCGAAGGTGTCATCACTGCCCGTGCCGAACTCGTAGTAATCGGAGAGACTCAACCCCAGCGTGAGCGGAAAGGAGAGGCTGACCGGGTACCGCTCGCTCTCGATGAGCGTCAAGCCCGGCTCGACGCCCAGGGCCAGGAAGACCCCTTTCTTGGCGCCACCATCGGCCTGCCCTCTGACCTCGACGGCCAGCACGGCGCTCGGCGCCAGGGCAAAAGGGCCGAGCAGGTCGCTGTCGTCAAACCCGAAGCTGAACGAGATCTCCTGGACGGTACTGAAAGCACTGTTTGGGCTGGTATAGGCCGTATACGTCACCCCCGTTTCCAGCTTGTCGAATAACCCGAACGTAAATCCCCCGTACAGGTCGGCCTCGTACCAGGCTGAGGGATCGCTGACGACACCGAGGTTGCGCGAGTGAAAGCTGTTCCAGATGCCGACGGTCGCGTCCACGCTGTTGAGCACTTCCCCTCCGTCGTAGAGGTTAAACGTGACGTCGACGTAGGGTTGCGCGACGAAGGATTCGTCGGTTTGCCGGATTCCGCGGAAGTAGTAGGCGTGGGAAAAATCGACCCCCGCACCGAGCGAAATCCTCCCTTTATTCTCCTGGGCCTGGACCGCCGCCGTGCTCAACAGCAGCCCGACCAGCGCGACGATACCGGGCAGGACAGTTACGCGTGTCCATTTCCGTTTCGGCATCTCACTGTCTCCTTTCTCTTACCGGTGGATGGTGGTGTGCCGCAGATCCTCTCTTTGCATTCGCCCGGTCAGGTGGTACGTACCGGTTCCCGGACCCGGGCGGGAGAAGCAGGCGGCGCAGGGGGGGGGGCACCCATGGGGGTCCGAGCTGCGGTGCCTGTCTGGAAATCCGGATAGGCCCGAAGGCCGTGCTCGCTGATGTCCAATCCTTCCATCTCCTCTTCCGCAGTGACTCGAATCCCCATCACCGCTTTGAGGATCGACCAGCCGAGCATCGAGGCGGGAAAGATGAACACCCCCACCGCCAAGACTCCTAAGAACTGTGCCTGCAACAACTCTGCGCCGCCGCCGAAGAAAAGCCCGTTCCCGGTCGTGTCCGGGCTGAACTTATCCTGGGCAAACAGGCCGACCGCCAGCGTGCCCCATATTCCGCATGTCAGGTGGGCAGAAATGGCTCCCACCGGGTCGTCTATCTTGATACGGTCGAAGGCCAGCACGGAAAGGACCACCAGGATGCCGCCGATGAGGCCGATCACCAGTGAGCTTTCGAGGCTGACAAAGGCGCACGGGGCCGTGATGGCGACCAGCCCGGCGACTCCTCCGTTCAGGGCCATCGTGAGATCGGGCTTGCCCAACAGGATCCAGGCAATGGCGGTAGCGCCGAGAACCCCTGCCGCGGCGGCGGTATTTGTGGTGGCCGCGATGTGGCCGATGGCGCCCCAGTCCGCCCCCATCGTGCTGCCCGGATTAAACCCGAACCAGCCGAGCCAAAGGATAAAGACGCCCAAAGTCGCCGAGGAGATGCTGTGGCCGGGGATCGGAGTGATCCGGCCGTCCTTTCCAAATTTGCCGATGCGTGGCCCTAACATGATGGCACCGGCTAGCGCTGCCCAGCCGCCGACCGAGTGAACCACGGTCGAGCCCGCAAAGTCCCACATGCCTCTGTCGGCCAGCCAGCCGCCTCCCCAGATCCAGTGACCGGTGATGGGGTAAAGAACGGCTACCATGAAAAGGGAGAAAATGCAGAACGCGCTGAACCGGATGCGCTCGGCCACGGCTCCCGAGATAATCGTCGCCGCGGTCGCCGCAAAGACCATCTGGAAGAGAAACTTCGCCGCCAGCGGGATACCGGTCCAGGAGATCGCACTATAGACCCCCTGATACGCATCTCCAGTGGCCGGGCTGTTATCCGGGCCGCCCAGGAACCAGAGCCCCTTGAGGCCCATAAAGCCCGTGCCGTCGCCAAACATGATTCCCCACCCAACGGCCAAAAAGGCGACGGCCGCCAAGGAGAACACCACGAAATTCTTCGCCAGGATATTGACGGTATTTTTCGCCCGGCAAAATCCGGACTCCAGCAGGGCGAACCCGGCGGCCATGAACATGACGAGAAAAGCCGCAATCAGGGTCCACACCGTATCGAGGGCGACCTTGGAGTCATTGACCTCCTGCAGCACGCTCTCGATGGTCGGGGCAGCCTGCTGGGCAAGGACGACCGCCGGGACCGCCATCATCCCCAGAACTAGAAGGCCGGTTATGAGATTCCATCGCGTTCGCATCACGTCTTTCCCCCTCCTTTCTGTTTTCTCCCCTCGGCTTCGGACGACGTCTTCGGGGTTGCAGAGCATCACGCATGCCAGTGGAGGACGAAAGTGATAATGTATTGATATTGCAGAACCGGTTATCGTTAGAGGTGGAACGAGCCGAGCCCGAACTCGCCCAAAAAGAGAGCAAACTGTTGACGGACAGAGAAGGAATGCTTAGATCGTAGGCAATTCGGCCTTTCCCTTGACAGGGGTGGGGGTGCAGGATATAGAGAGGGACCTCGCATGTCGGCAGCCCAAAATCAGCCGCCAGCGGTCCGATGAACCCTCGATGGCCCGTGCCGGCGGTGGGCAGATTTCCTCGAATCACCGGGTACGTGAGGTCAGGAAATAAGCCGTGATCGTGAAACCGGAGCAAGAACTGGATAGAGCCGGGATACGACGCGAGGTCCTCCGCCTGGCCCTGCCCGTCACCGTCTCGAATCTGCTGCAGCGGATGGTGACGGCGGTGGGTATCTTCCTGGTGGGCGGGCTCGGCGCACCGGCAGTCGCAGCCGTCGGGCTTGGCCAGCTACTCGTTTTTATCACGATGACGGTCGTATGGGCGGTGAGCACCGGCACCATGGTCTCGGTAGCCCAGCGGTGGGGGGCGGACCGGCAGGCCGAAGCCGGACGCATCGCGGTTCACGGTCTTCTCGCCACGCTGGGCTTGACGATCCCATTGGCGGGGGTGGGGATCGTGCTCGCACCACACGCGGCCGGATTCCTCGGGGCTTCGGAAGCGGTGCAGACCCTGGTCGGGAGCTATTGCCAGTGGGTCTTTCTCGCCTTTCCCGCCACCGCCTTAGTGCATGTGCTGGCCTCCACGATGTACGGAGCCGGTGACACCCGAACGCCGATGGTGATTTTTCTCGTGCTGAATGTGATCCACCTCAGCGTGGCCGTCCCCTTGATCTATGGGTACCTCGGTCTTCCCGCACTTGAGGTGCAGGGCGCGGCTATCGCGGTCGCATGCGCAGAGGTCGCCGGCGTTCTGCTTTTCACGTGGCAGGGGTGGGCCGGGGGATACCTGGTGAGCGGGAGGTGGGATGCCGCGTGCCTCCGTCCTATCGTTCGAGTGGGCTGGCCCGTGGCCATTGACCGGATGATGTGGCAGGCGGGCCAGGCGGTCTATGCGAAGATTCTATTCGTCTATGGCACCGCCGCCTTTGCCACGCATCAATTGGGGGTGAATATCGAGTCCCTTTCGTTTATGCCCGGGCTGGCGATCGGGGTTGCTGCCGCCACGGTCGTTGGGCAGAGTGTGGGATCAGGGGACATCCTCCGGGCCCGTCAGAGCATGGCAGAGGCGAACCGCCTGGGCATCCTCTTTATGGGCGGCATGGGCGTCCTTTTTTTCCTCTTCCCAGAGGCGCTGATGCGTGTGTTCACGGCCGATCAGGAGGTCATCCAGTTGGGGATTATCTTCCTTCGGATCGCCGCCGTCAGTCAGATTCCCCTCGCGGTCACATTGATACTTCAGGGCGCCCTTCGGGGGGCAGGGGATACCCCGTACATCCTCAGGGTGACCATCATCGGAATCTGGGGTGTGCGAATTCCCCTGGCTGCCGCCGCCGCGTGGTTGGGCTTGAGTGTCGCCTATGTCTGGTGGGCGTTTCTCTTGGACTGGATTGCCCGGATGCTGCTCTTACAGAGGCGCTGCCGGTCGAGTCACTGGGAGCGCAGATATGTCGAGGCGGCTTCGGTCGCTCCGGGGGTCGTCGCTCGGGACTGACGTGCAGTTCCACATGGGACGGAACTCACATCACGCGATCAGCTCACGCCCAAGGGGGGAACAGGGGTCGGAGAGGGCCAAGGATGAAAGAGAACCACCACGAAGTCATCAGGAAACAATTTAGCAGGCAGGCTCCACGTTTCCGGGAGGAGGGGCTCACCCTCGGCGATCCCGGGCACCTCGAATGGATGGTAAGCACCCTGCCGCTCGAATCCCACTTTGTCGTGCTGGACGTGGCGGCCGGCACCGGTCATCTGGGTCGTGCCATCGCCCCCCATGTCAAGCGGGTCGTCGCGCTGGACGCGACCGAGGCGATGCTCGTCGAGGGAAGACGCGAAGCCGGGCGAGGCGGGGTCGCCAACATCATCTTTGAACTCGGGCTCGCCGAAGCGTTACCATTTCCGGACGGTGCGTTTGATATGGTGGTCAGTCGCTTTGCGATGCATCATTTTGTGGACCCCAACATCCCGCTCGGGGAGATGGGGCGTGTCTGCCGTCCGGGTGGCGCAGTGGCCGTCATCGACCTGGTCTCGCCGGAGGATAAAGCCTTGGCTGCCACATACAACCGATTCGAGCGGATGCGCGACCCCTCGCACACACAAGCCTTGCCGGCCAGCGGGCTGAAGAGACTTATGCAGGATGCCGGATTGGACATTATCCATACGGTCTCGCGCGAGGTGGACGTCACCGTGGATCGTTGGCTGGAATTAACAGCAACCGCACCCGAGATCCAGCGTGCGATTATCGACGCATTGACGGACGAGCTGCGCGGATCACAGCAGACCGGGATGCGTCCGTTCCTTCGTGGCGCCGAGCTGATGTTCCGGCAGACCTGGCTCATGCTCGTCGGCGTGAGATGAGGGGAGGGGGCTGAACGATGCTGACCTACAGGAACCTTTTGGAAGAGGCGCTCGAGGCCTGGACCTATGCCCGTCAGGGGCTGGTTGATGAAGTCAAAAATATCCCGGCCGGAAAGTTCGATTTCCGGCCGGCCGCGGAGTCCCGGAGCGTGAAGGAAGTGGTCGTGCATATCCTTGAAGTGGCCATGATGATGACCGGCGAGCTGGCCCGTCCCGATACGAACTTCCACCGGTTGCCCTGGCCGAAACTGATTCGCCTGTATGCCAAGGAGGCGTATCGGGCCAAAAGCAAGGCCGATCTCCTCAAACTGCTCAAGGCGCAGGTGAAGCAGGCGGAGAAGAAATTTCTCGAGGCCGGCGAGCTGCACATGCTTCAGTTGATTAAACGGTTTGACGGACAGCGCGGGACGAGATTGGCGTGGCTCTATCACGGGATCGCCCACGAGGAGTACCACCGGGGACAACTGACGGTGTACGAGCGGCTGCTGGGGATCGAGCCGGCCTTGACGAAGCAGATCAGGGGAGGATGAGGGGTGCGGCGATGAAAGAAGAATCCGGTAATCGAGCTGAGCACTTGAGTCACCGTTTGGACTTCTATCCGTTGCTCGATGCGCTAATCGAACGCCGCTCGCGCCGTTTCGGCAAGGGCATGCGTTTGAACGGGGGGCCGCTGACCCACACCAGCACCTGGACCGCAGCACCGCTGGCCCTGGAGGAGGAGGCGGCATTGGCTTTTGCGGCATGCGGCATTACCGGCTATGCCCTCGCCGAGCTTCCTTACGAGACGGGGGACATGCCGGATGCGGGCAGCGGCAATATCATGACCCATTTTTTCGGTCGCACGGTGGCCAGCGGCGATGCCATGCATTACGTGATTCTGTTTGTCCTCAACGATGAAGGTGTGTGGATGCTGAGGCGTCCTCAGGATTATCCCCGCGCCGAGATTCCCGCGTTGATCCAGGCCGCGCGCGATCACCGGCTCGTGGAGCTCTACGAAAAGAGCCGGGTTCGGATCGCCGGGCGGCGACTGGATGTGCCCTGCGAGGTACCGTTCGTGGCGCCCTTCAACAAATGGGCGGCGAACCGGCCAGGCACCACCTACTTTCTCCCGGTCAACGAGTTTACCGCCATCTACATCAATGTGTTGCTCTCCGCCTTGAGCGAAGAGTTCGGCTTTTTCATCGTGGATGAGCGTCGCCGGTTCCAGCCGGCAGGCATCGGCGCATTTGCCCGCTCACGAGGGGGGCATCTGTACGATGATCCCCGCGCCAGCCGATTAGCGACCATCGCCTTTTTGGAAACGTGGCTGTACGAGTTTGCCGCCATCGAGCAGGGCGGGATGCTACAGAACCTGGGCCTCATGACCCAGGCGCTGGGTTTGGGCGGGTTCCCGCATTTCGCCGCCCATCCGTTCATCTGGCCCCAAACCCTCGGTTTTCGCATGGAGGCGATTCCTTTCTCGCGCACGATCGGTGCCGGCCCGGTGGGCAAGGCGGTGCTCAATGCCGCCGGAAAGGATCATCCGGTGCCGACGGCCGTTGGACTGGAGGTTGATGGCGAGGTGCTCATCAAGCCGTTTTGCCCGCCGTACTACCGGAACATGGAACAGGCGGTGCTGGCATTTATAGACTACAAGTACGCCGAGGGACGAGGGACGTTCCGTGACGGAGGCGCCGCCACCGGTTGGCGGGACGGGGCGGCCGTTCAGGATGGAATCCCTGCGTATTCCGAGAAAGCCATCGCCGCCACGATCGCGTATTGTGAGTATGTGTACCGGCGGTACGGGCGCTTTCCCGCGAGCAGTGGTCCGTTCCGGACGATCCTGGCGTACCAGGCCCACCATCTGGACCTCGATTTCTACGGGCGGTTCTATCATCCGGATGTATTAAGCCAGACGCAGCGGCAACACGATGTTAACTGGCACGCCTCGCCCCCCCCACACCCCGCTTGACATTCGACCGGACAGGGGGGATAAAATGCGGGAGCAGGACAGGGCGACATCACAGGACGTGTCGACACTGTCGCCACGTGCACCGGCAGAGTGGCGAGCACAGAGATGGCTGGGGAGGCCCGTAGAGCGGATGGATGAGCAGCCGTATGCCGGATTTCGACCGGAGGAATTGATCCTCCGGGACCATCTCGCGGTCGATCGGACCATTCTTGCGAACGAGCGAACCTTCCTTGCCTACATCCGCACCGCGCTCTACTTGATTGCGGCCGGGGTGACGTTTATCAAGTTTTTCGAGGATGTCGCCGTGATCGCGGCGGGATGGCTCTTCGTCCCCGCAGGGCTCATCATGCTCATGATCGGGATCCGGCGGTACCGGAGGATGAAGGGGGTCATCGACGTGGTCCGAAAACTCCGCCACCCGCCACCCGGAGGCGGGAAGGGGGCGCCGGCCGCGGGGGCGTGAGCAGGCATGGGACCATTGACCGTGGCGCAGTCGATCGTCTTCGGCACCCTCGTCCTGACCCTCGTCCTGTTTGTCTGGGGACGCTGGCGCTATGACGTCGTGTCGCTGCTCGCACTGCTGGCCGTCACCGTGGCCGGTATCGTGCCGGCGAGTGAGGCGTTCACCGGATTCGGACACCCCGCGGTGGTGACGGTCGCCGCCGTGCTCGTGGTCAGCCGGGGCCTCATGAACTCCGGCCTCGTCGATCTCATCGCGGGCGTCGTCTCCCGGGTCGGCGATCAGCCCACGGTCCAGGTGGCGGCCTTGACGGGGGTGGTGGCCGTTGCGTCAGCGTTTATGAACAATGTGGGCGCGCTCGCCCTGCTCATGCCGGTCGCCATCCGGGTGGCTCTCAAGAGTAAAAACTCCCCGTCGCTTCTCCTGATGCCGCTGGCGTTCGGCTCTTTGCTGGGGGGCCTGATCACCATGATCGGCACGCCCCCCAATATCATCATCGCGACCTTCCGTGCGGAAAACGACGGCGCGCCTTTTCGTATGTTCGACTTCACACCCGTAGGCGCGGGCGTGGCGCTGGTGGGGGCCTTTTTCATTACCCTTGTCGGGTGGCGCCTCATCCCTCTCCGCGAGGGCCAGGCCTCGCGCGAGGCGATGTTTCATATCGAGGACTATCTCACCGAGGTACGGTTGCCGGACGACTCCAAGATGGTGGGGAAGGCGCTCAGGAACCTGGAACAGATCACCGATGCCGAGGTGGCCGTCCTGGGCCTGGTGCGCGGGCAGCAGCGGGTACTGGCGCCGTCGAGCTTCGAGACGTTGCGGTCGGGCGACATCCTCATTGTCGAGGCGGATTCGGATGCCCTGAAGGCCCTGATCGACGCGGCCCGGCTCGAGCTGGTCGGAAGCAAGGATTTGGGCGAGGAGGCGCTCAAATCGGACGAGGTGAGTGTCGTCGAGGCGATCGTGAAGCCGGACTCACTTATGGTGGGACGGACGGCCCGCGCCCTCCAACTGCGATGGCGATACGGGGTGAACCTGCTGGCGGTCGCGCGCCAGGGGGCGCGGTTGAAGGAACGGCTGGGGATGATCCGATTCCAGATAGGCGATGTCTTGCTCTTGCAGGGGCGGGCCGATACGATTCAGGCAGCGCTGTCCACCCTAGGGTGCCTGCCGCTGGCCGGACGGGATGTGCGACTCGGACAGCCGCGCCGGGTCGTCCTTGCGGTCGGCGTCTTCGGTCTCGCCCTGGCCGCTGCAGCCGCTGGCCTGCTACCCGTCCAGGTCGCCTTCTCGAGCGGAGCTGTCGTAATGGTGCTGGCCGGGCTTCTCTCCCTGCGCGAGGCGTACGAGAGCATCGACTGGCCCGTCATTGTCCTGTTAGGAGCGATGATCCCGGTCGGGTACGCGCTCGAGACCACCGGGGGCGCAGAGCTGATTGCCGGAAAACTGCTCGGGATCGCCGGCCATCTCCCTGCGGCGGCGACACTGGCCGTCGTGCTGGTGGGGACGATGCTCTTATCGAACGTCGTGAACAACGCAGCCGCAGCGGTCGTGATGGCTCCTATCGGCATCAGCATCGCCCGAGGGCTCGAGGCCTCGCTGGACCCATTCCTGATGGCCGTCGCCGTGGGGGCGTCGTGCGCCTTTCTCACGCCTATTGGGCACCAATCAAACACGCTCGTGTTGGGGCCCGGTGGTTATCGGTTCGGGGATTACTGGTGGATGGGTCTTCCACTCTCATGTCTTGTGGCCGCCCTTGCCGTTCCGCTCATCCTGTACTTCTGGCCCCTGGAAATGGGTACCCCCTGAGCCGCGCGCAATCCCATTCTTGTTTCGCGGCCTCGAGCTTTCCGATCGTCTTTTCCTGACCATGCCGCAGCAAGCACCTTGACACGCTTCAGTCCCACGGGTACCCTCAAAATTGTTTTCGGGCGTCGAGCCGTCGCACAATCCCTGTGCCCTGATCCCGGTCGTAACGGTCCGGAAGATATTTGAGAAGCACGGGCCGCATGGAGGCTGGTGATGGCAACTGAGGAGACCACAAAGGGATTGGTTCTTCTCGAGCCAGTGGCGGAGACGGAAACGGAAACCTCCCCTCTTGCGCTCCGGGTCACGGACATCAGCGGAATGCGCATCGGGTTTTTGGACAATAGCAAGGAGCGGGCAGATGAGATCCTGGCGGTGCTCGAAGAGCTGCTCGCCGAGCGTTTCGAGTTTGCCGAAGTGATCCGGCGGCGGAAGCGCAACCATAAGAAGGGTGCGCCTCCCGAGCTCATTGATGAAATGGCGGAGCGGTGCCGGCTTGTGGTGACGGCGGTCGGCGGGTGACGCTCCTCTATGTCGGGCAGTGTGCTCGACGCCATCGAGTTGGAGAAGCGGGGGGTGGCTACCGCAACCGTCGTGACCGAGCCTTTCAAGGAAGCGGCGCAGGAGCATGCCAGGAATCTCGGGATGCCGGATTATCCCATCGTCACCATGGCGCATCCCATCGCCAACCTCCGGCCCGAGGATCTGCGCAAGCGGACCGAGGAGATTTTTCCCCAGGTGCTGGCCGCCTTGACCTGCCCCCCGGAAGACTGAGCGCTTAATAAAGGATTTACCGGCATGATTGTCAATCCGTCCGTCGAAGATCGCCTCCAGAGCTGTCTCTTGGGCCTCGCCATCGGCGATGCCTTGGGGATGCCTTTCGAGGGACTTCCCTCCTGGGTGGTGGGTCCGGTGCTCGATGAGGTCCAGGGATTTCACGAGAGCAGCCATCGGGGCCTCAGCGCCGGGCAGTGGACCGACGATACCCAGATGACACTCTGCCTTACGCGCAGCCTCGTCCGCCGCGGCCTGCTGGATCCGGAGGACGTTGGCCGGGAGTATCTCGGCTGGTTTCAGTCGGGGGACGTCCGGGGGATCGGCGGGACCACCAAAAGCGCCATGGCCCGCCTCGAGGCAGGGGCCGGTTGGCACGAGAGCGGGACGACAGGGGAATACGCCGCGGGGAACGGGGCCGCCATGCGAGCCGCCCCGCTGGGTCTCTTCTACCACCAGGACCTTGACGCGCTCCGGGCGGCGTGTGCCTTGGACGCCGAGATCACGCACAAGAACCCCGAGGCGGTTGCCGGAAGCCGGGCGGTGGCTTTTCTGATCGCCCGTCTCATTGCAGGAGGGGTTCCGGGAAAGCAGCTCATGCAGGAGGCCATCCAGTTTGTCGCGGGCAGCCGGGTGGGGGGTAACCTCGAGCGCAGTTTAGAGCTTTTGGGACGAGGCGCCAATCCGCCGCAGGCCAGCGAGGCATTGGGAGTGGGGGCGTATGTGGTGGAGACGGTCGCCTGGTCTTTCTTTTGCTTTTTCCATGCCCCCGATGACTTTCCCCGCGCGGTGATGGCGGCGGTCCGCGGCGGGGGCGATACCGACACGGCGGCAGCCATCACCGGGGCGTTGAGTGGGACACGGGTCGGGCTTGCGGGGATACCCGCGGCGTGGAAGGCTGGGGTCGAGGGACAGGTGGCCATCGCCGCCCTCGGCCGGGAGCTGTACGCGGTCACGTCGGGGAGGCGGGGATGACGCTGAAGGCGGTCTTCTTCGATGCGGGCAACACGATCCTCAGTCTCGACTATGCACTGATCGTGGATGCGCTGAGGCGGCAAGGCTTCTTCGTCGAGCGGGAAGAGGTCTGGAGGGCCGAGTGCCGGGCCCGCGTAAAGCTCGATCCTTTTTTGGCCGAGGCAACGGTTCGGGAGTCCCCCGAGGTGTTCTCCCGCTATGTGCGGTACATGTGTGAAGAGATGGGCATACCCTGGGGCGAGAAGGCGGAGCAGCTTCTGGCGGATCTCGACGATATCAATCGCCGGACCAACCTCTGGCGGGGCGGGACAATGCCGGGGGCCAGGGAAGTGTTGGCAGATCTCAAGGGAAACGGTTACCTGTTAGGTGTGATTTCGAACTCCGACGGGCGACTTGGGACCTTGCTGACGGAAGTGGGTTTGGCGGAGCATTTCACCGTCATCGTGGATTCACGCGTCGTGGGGTTTGAAAAGCCCGATCCCCGCATTTTTCAGTGGGCCCTCGAGCGAGCCGCGGTTTCCCCGGACCAGGCGGTCTATGTAGGCGATTTCTACAGTCTCGATGTCGTGGGGGCCCGCCGTGTCGGTTTGGACGCCATCCTGCTCGATCCGGTGGGTGCCTGGCCCCTTCTGGACTGCGTGAAAGCAAAAGACCTCTTCGAAGTGCGCAACCTCCTCCCCGCCTCTTCGTCATACTGATGATCGCACAATTTCGGAGTTCGAGTTTGAGGCACGTTGGCCATTCGACCGTGAACCCTGAACTGTGAACCCTGAACCGATTTTGTGATAGCTGAGTACCGACTGTTGACCGCCATATGGATCATTTGACACCTGCGTGATCGGTCCCGTATAGTCGGGCGGCAAAGGCATCCCGGCAATTGGAATGTTCGGGTCTCGGGCGCCGCTTATGGGCCTCCAAATATGGTGAAGGAGAGAGGATGAAAAAACGGGTCGCCTTGATCACCGGAGGAGCCCGCGGGATCGGGCGAGCCATCGCCCTGCACCTGGCCGACGCGCATTGGGACGTGGCCATCTGCTATCGCACCAGCGAACGGGAGGCCCAGGAGACGGTCGAGGCGATTAGGAAGCAGGGACGTGACGGCCTCGCAGTTCGGGCCGATGTTTCGGATCCCGAGGCGGCATTAGATCTGGTCCGGCGGGTGGAAAAGGCGGCGGGGCAGATCGACGCGCTGGTCAACTGCGCGGGCCCCTACCACCGGATCCCCTTGCTCGAGGAGACGCTCGAGGGGTGGCATGCGATGTTCAACAATAATCTTCATCCCGTCTTCTATCTGAGCCGCCTCGTGGCCCCCGGCATGATGGCGCGCAAGTGGGGGCGTATTCTCACCTTTGGCATGGCGAACGCCGATCAGCTCGTCGCGCAGCCCAACCTGACGGCCCACTACATCGCCAAGGCCGGGGTCCTCATGCTGACCCGCACGCTGGCCCGGCTGCTGGCCCCGCACGGCATCACGGTCAATGCGATCTCGCCCGGATTCATTGCCTCGGGCAGTGCACCCGCCGAAGAGATCAAAGCGATGGAGAAAAAGATCCCGGCGGGCTATATCGGGACGGTTGACGACGCCGTCGTCGCCGCGGTGTTCCTCCTCTCGGACGAAGCCCGCTATATCAACGGGACCAACATCCATGTGAGCGGCGCCTGGGGGATTTAGGGAATCAGTGCTGCGAGCTCGACGCGGGCCCATGCAGGGCCGAGGCGCCGAAGCCGGGCAGCTCGAGGGAATAGGCGCTCTCACGATGCTCGCTGAGATCGAGTCCCATCACCTCTTGCTCTTCCGTCACGCGAAGCCCAATGATGGCCTTTAATACGCCGAGGATAATGGCCGTCCCAATGAAGGCCAGGGCGCACGTGGCCGCGACGGCGATGACCTGTACCGTCAGCTGGCCGGGGTTTCCGAAGAAGAGGCCGTCCGCTCCGTCGGGGTTCACGGCCGTCGAGGCAAAGAGCCCCGTCGCCAGCGCTCCCCAGATTCCTCCGACCCCATGCACTCCTACCACATCCAGCGAGTCATCGTAGCCGAGCCTTGTCTTTAAGTTACACGCCATGTGGCAGAGCACTCCTGCCCCCGCGCCGATGATGATGGCTGACAGGGCGCCGACAAAGCCTGCGGCCGGCGTGATGGCCACGAGGCCGGCCACGGCCCCGGTGGCTGCGCCCAGGACGGTCGGTTTCCCCTTGGCGATCCATTCGACTAGCATCCAGGAGAGGGTCGCCGCTGCCGCCGCTGTGTTGGTAACTACGAATGCATTCGTAGCCAACCCATTCGCTGCCAGGGCAGATCCCGCGTTGAACCCGAACCAGCCGACCCAGAGCAGGGATGCCCCCATCACGGTGAATGGCAGGTTGTGCGGGGGCATGGGTTCCGATCCATATCCGAGGCGCTTGCCCATGATCATGGCACAGGCGAGGGCCGAGACACCCGAGCTGATGTGGACCACCGTTCCACCGGCGAAATCCAGCGCCCCCAGCTCACCGAGCCATCCCCCGCCCCACACCCAGTGGGCGAGCGGGTCATAGATAAAGGTCGCCCAGAGAAGGACGAAGAGTAGAAAGGCGCTGAACTTCATACGCTCGGCAAAGGCGCCGGTGATCAGGGCAGGGGTAATGATGGCAAACATGAGTTGGAAGACCATAAAGGCTTGGTGTGGAATCGTTTCCGCGTAGTCCGGGTTGGGATCCAGTCCTACCCCAGTGAGCCCGGCCCAGTCCAAATTCCCGACGATCCCGCCGACGTCGGGGCCGAAAGCGAGGCTGTAACCCCAGAGGACCCACTGAATGCTGATAAGGGCGACGATGATGAAACTGTGCATAATGGTGCCCAACGCGTTCTTTCGCCTCACCATGCCGCCATAGAAGAAGGCGAGGCCCGGAATCGTCATCATCAAGACCAAGGCGGAAGAGACCAGTATCCACGTGGTGTCTCCCGAGTCGATTGTGGCCGGCGGGCCCCCTTCTTGGGCAAAGACGACACCCGGACCGAGAACCGTGAGGAGAGCCAGGAAACCGATACCGCGCCACCCTTTCTTCCAGTCCATGGATGAACCCTCCCTTCTGGTGGTGTGCTGGTTCACAGCCGCCCCAATATCTCCGTCCCTCCCCTTTTTTTGGCTGGGTTCCTTATAACACAAGGGACCATCGGGGCAAGTATCAATTGAGGACGGCGGGGTAGAGAAACTCTTCCGCCATCGAAAGAAGAGCCCGGCGCTTGACACCGGTTCCATCCTGGGGGATACTGCGGGCCTCTCCGAGCAGATCAACCCCTTTCCGGACCGTGTGGCCCCCGATGATTTGTCTTAGAGAAAGACCTCGGTGGCACGTAGTGCCGTTGCGGGGATCGCCAGCCCGAAGACCAGGAGGACCCCAAGAAATAAGGAGCCGAGGATCGCATTGCCTGAGGCCAATACATACTATATGTAGTGGACAAAGCGAGGCAGACCTACTATAAATAGTGCAAAGAGAATTCGGTCTATGCAGGACCGGTGGAGGGGCCATGGGCTATACGGCAGTCATGCGGCAGTACCTCGCCATCAAGAACTCCCTGCCCAAGGACTGTCTCTTGCTCTTTCGACTCGGAGACTTTTATGAGCTCTTCTTTGAAGATGCGGTGACCGCCTCTCCGCTGCTAGACGTGGTCTTGACCTCTCGCGAGGGGGGGCAGGGGCGGGTGGCGATGTGTGGTATCCCCTTCCACGCGGTCGAGGGCTACGTCCAGCGCCTGGTCCGCGCCGGGAAAAAAGCGGCCATCTGCGAGCAGGTCGAAGACCCCAAAAAAGCCAAGGGGCTGGTGCGCCGCGAGGTGACCCGCATCATCACCCCGTCGACGTTCGTCGAAGATCAGCAGTCCGACGGAAAAGACTGCCGCTACCTGGTCGCCGTGGCTACCCTGCCAAAACTGTGGGGCCTGGCGTGCCTGGAACCGACGACAGGGGAATTCACGGTTTCAGAGTACAGCCGGGTCGAGGACGTGCTTGCCGAGCTGGCCCGTCTTGGTCCCACCGAGTTGCTCATCGCACAGGGTGTTCAGGAAGCAGGGGACTTGCAGCCCTTTGCCGGTGACGGACGCACGCTGCTGGTGACCACCTACGAGGATTGGCAGTGCGAGGTCGGTGAAAATCGAGAGCGTGTCCTGTCGACGTATAAGCTGGGCTCCCTGAAAGGATTGGGACTCGGGGCGCATACCGCCGGTATCGCCGCCGTCGGCATGATCCTCCAGTACCTGAAGGAGCACCTGCCGGGTGCCGAAACCTGCCTGCGACTCCCGAGGCCCCATGTGCCTCACGACTACCTCCTGATGGATTCGCGTTCCGAACGGAGCCTGGAGTTGTTTTCCCCAGAGGGGTCGGGCGGGGAAGGCCACAGCCTGTTGGGGATTCTCGACGAAACGGTCACGCCGATGGGCGGGCGCCTGCTGCGGCAGTGGCTCAAGCGGCCCCTCCTCGACCGCGCGGCCATCGAGAGGCGGCTGGTGGCCGTGGGCACATGGGTCGCGCAGCCGGCGGCGCTGGATGCCATGCGACAGTTCCTGCAACCCGTTCGAGACCTCGAGCGCCTGGTGAGTCGCGTCAGCTATGGAGTTGCCACTCCCCGGGATCTGATCGCGCTGCGTTCCTCTCTGGCCCAAGGTCCGTTGCTGAAGGCTCATCTGCAGGAATATGCGGACCCCCTCATCCGCGCGCATGAGGCGCGTATCCACGATGTGTCGGACCTGCGCCGGCTGCTTGCCACAGCCTTGGTCGAGAATCCGCCGGCCCACCTGCGCGACGGCGGGGTGATCCGCGAGGGATATAACTCCCAGTTGGACGAATTGCGGGGCATGTCATCGAACGCCAAACATCTGATCGCCGCCCTGCAAGCCCGGGAAATCCAGCGGACCGGTATCAAGTCTCTCAAGGTGGGCTACAACAGGGTATTTGGCTATTATATCGAGGTCTCCAGTCCGAACTTGCACCACGCGCCGCCCGATTATATCCGCCGGCAAACGCTGACCAATGCCGAGCGTTTCATCACGCCTGAATTGAAGGAATATGAAGACAAGATTCTCAATGCCGAGGAGCAGGCACGAGCCCTCGAGCAGACGCTGTTCGAAGAGGTGTGCCAGCAGGTCGTGCGACAGATCGAGGTCATTCGCGACATGGCGGAAGCCGTCGCCAACCTGGACGTGCTCTGCACGCTCGCCCTGGTGGCGATCCGGGGCAAATACACGCGGCCAGAGATCGGCGAGGGAACCGTGATCAACATTCGGGGCGGTCGCCACCCGGTGGTGGAACACGTGCTGGGCATGGGGCGGTTCGTGGAGAATGACTGCCTGTTGGATGCCGGCCGGAACCAATTCCTGCTTATCACCGGCCCGAACATGGCGGGAAAATCCTGTTACCTTCGTCAGACCGCCCTCATCGCGATCCTCGCACAGATGGGATCGTTCGTGCCGGCGACCGGCGCACGAATCGGGATCGTCGACCGCCTCTTTACGCGCATCGGCGCCTCCGACAACCTGGCTCGCGGCGAAAGCACATTTATGGTCGAGATGCTCGAGGTCGCCAACATCCTCCATAATGCCACGCCCCGCAGCCTGGTCCTGTTGGACGAGGTGGGCCGGGGCACCTCGACGTTGGATGGGGTGAGCATTGCGCGAGCCGTGGCCGAATACCTCTCGGACCGGGATGGGCCCAGGCCCCGAACCATGTTTGCCACCCATTACCATGAGCTGACGGACTTGGGGGAACGGATCCCGGGAATGAAGAACCTCACGATCGCGGTGAGCGAGGGGAAAGGCGAGGTCATCTTTCTCCATAAGATCATGCCCGGGGCCACGGATAAGAGTTACGGGATTCACGTCGCGAGGCTTGCCGGGCTTCCGCCCGAAGTCCTGAAGCGCGCCGAAGAGCTGCTCGACACCCTTGAAGTGTCACAGAGGGAGCCGCGTTTCGCGTCCATCCGGCCGTGGAGCGGGCAGTTGACGTTCTTTCCCCGCGCCGTGCAGGAGTAGATCTGATGGGCACGATCCGGATCCTCGATGAAGTTGTGGCCAACAAAATTGCGGCCGGGGAGGTGGTCGAGCGGCCTGCGGCGGTGGTGAAGGAGCTTGTCGAGAACAGCCTGGACGCCGGGGCCGGAACCATCGAGGTGCAGGTCCACAAGGGTGGGAAGACGTTTATCCAGGTGGTGGACGATGGGTGCGGCATGAGCCCCGAAGATGCCGAGCTGTCCCTCGAGCGGCACGCGACAAGCAAGATCGCCCGCGCGGAGGATATCCTGGCCATCAGCACCCTGGGCTTTCGGGGCGAGGCTCTCCCCAGCATCGCCGCGGTCTCCCGGTTCACCCTGATCACCTGCGAGCGGGCGAAGGGCGAAGGTGTGAAGATCGCCACAGAAGGCGGCAAGCATCGGACCGTCGGGGCGACTGCCGCCCCCCCGGGGACCACGGTGATGGTCAAGCATGTGTTCTTTAACAGCCCGGCCCGGCGCAAGTTTCTGCATGCGGACAGCACCGAGTTCGGCCATATTCACAGCAGCCTCGTCGCCACGGCCCTCGCCCATCCGCGGGTCCGGTTTCGTCTGCTGCACAATGATCATCTGGTCTTTGATCTGCTGCCGGCGGCCGGGACCTTTGAGCGGATTGCTGCGTTGTTTCCCCGGGAGTTCTGTCAAGGGCTCGTGGCGGTGGAGCACCGCTCGCCGCATCTGACGGTTACAGGATACGCCGGCGCCCCGGCGCTGGCCAAGGCGAACCGCTCGGGCCAGCTTTTCTTCGTCAACGCGCGCCCGATCAAGAACCCTTCCCTGAGCCTGAGCCTCAGGCAGGCCTATCAGGGCCTGCTCCTCCAAGGCCGCTTTCCGGTGGCGGTGCTGTTCCTCCAGGTTCCGGCGGCGGAATTGGACGTGAACGTGCACCCCACGAAACGGGAGGTCCGGTTCCACAAGGAGCGCGCGTTGGTGACCCAGCTTTCCGGCGTCGTCAGCGAGAGCTTGCGCAAGGCGGATATCTTCAAAGAACTTGCCGTCTCCACGACGCGTGCATTCCCCATCGTGGCCCCGCACTACGCCGGTGGTCCGCTGTTGCGGGAAGCCCCGCGGAAGTATGCCGTCCCGGCCGTCGCGCACGCGCGGGTGAACGACTCCACGCCCACGCCTTCTTTCCTGCCCCCGGCTCCCTTCCGGCTGCTGGGACAGTTTCGGGGGACCTATTTGATTGTCGAGGTCGAGGGAGGATTGTGGGTGATCGACCAGCATGCGGCACACGAGCGGGTGATGTTCGAGCAGGTGCTGGCCTCCTTTGAAGACGGACGTCCGGATATTCAGATGTTTCTCACGCCGCCCGTCCTCGAGGTGCTTCCCCACGAGCGGGCGATCCTCGAAGAGTATTGCGGTGCCTTGGAGGCGATCGGCTTTTCCCTGGCTCCCTTCGGCGGCAACAGCTATCAGGTCCGGTCGATGCCGGCGTACTTTCACGCGGGCGAAGTCGTTCCACTGCTGCGGGAGTTCGTCGAGCGCAAACAGGACAACGACCTGGGAAGCCTGGCGGAAAACCGCATGGCGGAGGTGGCCGCTCGTGTGGCCTGCAAGATGAAAAGCATCAAGGCGGGTGAAACGGTCAGGCCCGAGGAAATGGAGGCCCTGGTCCGCTCGCTGCTGGCGTGTGCGTCGCCCTTTACCTGCCCCCACGGCCGCCCCACGATGATCCGGCTCACCGCCCAGGAGCTCGACAAACAATTCGACCGCCGGTAGGCCGCCCTCGACACCGATCCCGAACCATCCATCATGACATGCTATGCCAGATGAGGACCTGGACTACAAGACGGTGATTCGACAATGGCGGGCCATGCGGGTGCAGAAATCGTGCCGTGTGTGATTAAGGGCCTTGACATTGTGGTATCATATACGATACTATAAATCGTGCCCATCGTCGTGCTTGACACAAGCGTCCTCGTCGCGGCACTCCGCTCTCGAAGGGGTGCGGCGTTCCACGTTCTCTCGCGGGTGGGCACCGGCGCTTTCGAGATTGCCGTGTCGGTACCACTTGTTCTCGAATACGAGGATGCGCTGCTGCGGCAAGTTGCCGACACTCCACTCAGCGAGCGAGATGTACATGATGTGATCGACTACCTGTGCAGTGTGGCAAAGCAGCAGGAAATTTTCTTCTTGTGGAGGCCGCTCCTGCGTGATCCGAAAGATGACTTGGTCGCTGAGCTCGCGGTGGCGGCGGGGTGTGATGCCATTGTGACCTATAACCGCCGAGATTTTGCCGGGGTCGAACAGTTTGGCATTCGTGTGCTGCCTCCGGCTGAGCTTCTCAGAGAGATAGGGGGTCCACAGTGAGTACCTTAAGTTTGAGGCTACCGGATTCCTTGCACAGACGGTTGGCGGAGCTTGCGAGGCGCGAAGGTGTCTCGATCAACCAGCTCATCAGCTCTGCAGTTGCTGAGAAGATGGCGGCCCTGATGACCGCGGATTATCTAGAGGCAAGGGCCAAGCGTGGGAGCCGCCGGAAGTTCAACGCAGTGCTGGCCAAGGTTGCTGACATCGAGCCTGGTGACGTGGATCGACTTCCTGGCAAGCGCGTCCATGGGGTGCGCAATAGGCGGCGAAAATCGCATCCTTGACCCGTCGGTACAGAGCGCATATCGATGATGCACTACCCCAGGGGCACCGGCCGAACATGTACAGCGGGGTCAATTAACAGGTTTTGAGGGACGAGTACTTCGTGGCTGCCCTGGCACCACTGACCTGCCCCCACGGCTGTCCCACGATGATTCGGCTCACCGCCCAGGAACTCGACAAACAGTTCGACCGCCGTTAGGCCGCCCTCCGTCCACCTTTTTTGCCAAGCTTTCTGCCTTCACGATGAAAAGCAAGAATGCCGGTGCCCCTGGATCAATGCCCTCCCGTCACGGCATAGACAGGAGCTATCCACGGAATCCCACGCGGCGGCCCTCGATCCTCAAACAGGCATGCGGTGGCGCAAGTCATCCGGGCCGTGGGTGAAAGACGGAAAAGGGCCGGTCGAGGTGGCACAGGGGTTGCAAAACCGTAGGGAAGGTGGAAACCAGCGAAACGGAGGGCGACACATGTTCCGATTGCCGAAACGTCTCACGATCCTGATCGGTGTGCTCGTACTGCCTTTTTCCGCGATGGCGGCTGGTCCGGTGGAATATATCGACGTCTACGTGTTACCGTACTATGAGGCAGCTCAGTCGCCGCATGGCCGGCCCCACGTCGCGGTCGCCCGGCACTTCGACCACTTGCTCAGCTCAAACAAAAGAGAGGACATCGCCGCAGTGCGTGACATGATTCAAGCCCAGCCTGAGCGCATCACACCCATGACGCTCATGGTATTGGCCGTCCGGTTATACGACGTCGGGCTAAGAGACGACTCCGTGTTTTGGTTTTACGTGGCCAAGGATCGTTTTATCACGATGGCTGAGGTGTTGGACATGCGGTCCCCTGATCTAGCCCCGGCTGGACAGGCGACGCGGGATTTTGCCGTGCTGGCCGGCCAGACCATCAATGGCTACGCCTTTTGCGATATCGACAAACAGCAAGCGCTGCGCATGAAGGCGCTGGAATGGGTCGAGAAGCATCCGTACCAGGCGCTATTCGTTCCCCAGCTTCCGGCCAGGCCGGGACCGAGGCACCAATTTGCAGCGCGCTCTGCACCAGGTGCGGGCGCAAGCGAACCAGGAGCGTGCGTACCTCGCACAGCCTGAAAACGTGGCGATGATGGCCAGGGCCCGTAAGGAAAACAGGGCGGACGAACAGTACTGTTGGGAAGGACGCACCCTCCCCTTAGGTCACGGTTGGGGTCAAGTCTGCTCTTCACTCAGGTTGAGGCGGGGTAGGTTACAGTGCAGAGAGGGAAGAGCGGTCTACCCTGAATCGTCAGGCTTGAATCGGCGGAAATGGGGAGACGTTCAATTTGTTTCCCGGGTGACGTGAGTCATGTGCCAGCAGAGGCCGCTCACGCGGAAGTTCGAGCGGGAGGCGGCCCTGAACACCGGGGACACAATACGGATTTTGCCAAGCTCTGAATACTCAGCTCTGAACAGGTAGTTGTAATGGAACTGGGCTGATCATGCCTTCCGGCCCCCTATACGGCCTTTCGCCTCCCCCCTCGGAGTTCCCTCCCCCAAAGCTAGCCAAGACCGCCTCGATCGTGTATTCTCAGGGCCGTATCGAAAGGCTGTCGGTGTTGCATTGGCCGTCGCCTGGTTCGCGTGACTGTACCGCGCGAGTGGTGAGGGAATGCGATACCAGGAACTCAGCAACCAAAAAGAGAAGGTGATGGAAACACTCCGGGAACCAACGGAAGTGCTCAAGGGCGACTTTGGTGAAAAGTTGGCCGTCCGCTTTTACCGTCGGACTCCTTTGACCGCTAAGTATCTGGTCGTCGCATACAAGGAGATCGGCCCGCTCGACGGCTTCGTGGTCCCGGCATATCTGGCGAGACGGGTAGCCGTTTGGAGGGAGCGTTTATGGAGGCGGTAAAGATCCTCGAGAAGAAGGAGCGGGTGGACTGGGACTACGACGAGGAGGCCGATGTCCTGTACCTCAGCATCGACAAGCAGAGAACGGCGACCGGCGTCGATATCGGTAATGGTGTGGTGGTTCGGTACGATGAGAAGAAAAGGGAAGTGGTGGGTCTTACCATTCTTGGCGTTCGGGCGCGGCTCGTGGAATCTCTCGACAAGGGCTAGCATGGCATAGGAGCCAAGGCACACTTTTCGTGAAAGCAGCAAGAGGGACGCTGGGGATAAGTCTGCTCTTCACTCAGCTTTTCTTCTCGCCCGGTCACTGCTAAAGCATCCCCTCTTCCGTTGTCGCCAAGGGAATTGGATCGGTGGCAGACAATAATTTGAGATGCGCGGGTCGGGCCAGGCTCCTGACCGTGCTGCGGGGCGCGGGGTCTGGGCTTTTGGGCCTCGTTTTCTTTTCCTGAGGGTGGGCCACCGTGGGCTACAATTGATCCGGCTGGGGGATGGGGACGATTGTAAGCGAGAGGGTCCTGATGGGGCAGGTCCAGGTGCGGACAAACGATAGTAATCATGTTGATCCGGTCGTCGAGTCATATCTCAGGACGGTCGGTCTCGGCGGGTACCAGGATCAGGATGATTTCCGGAAGCGCCTGCGAGAAAAACACGGCCCGATCGGCGAACAGACTCTCCAGGGAATTGCCGCGCGGGAAGAGGGTCAAGCCGCTGACATATACCCCCTGAAGAACTCGACGCTGGCGCTCAGCATCGATGTGACTTCTCAATATTACAACCAGATGCATCGAAACTTTCTGGATTGGTTCTGCCGGGCGCAATTCCCGGCACCGAAATCCCTCCTCGATTTGGGCTGTGATAACGGAGTTCTGACGTGTTTCTACGCCACCCGGTATCCGGCGGCCCAGGTGGTCGGCATTGACAGGTGCGAGGAGGGAATTGCGTGCGCCCGGGAGCTTGCATACCGGTTGAAACTCGCCAACGTCCGGTTCGAAGTATGCGATCTCCGACGCCTCGCAGGGACTTTTCGCAAGCGGTCTTTTGATCTGATTCTGTCGACGACCGTGTTCCATGAAGTGCTCGGGTTTTTTGAGGACGCTCCGGACTCCGGGTGCGACGTCAAAGGGATGAGACCCGACGACCCGGATGGCGTGAGAATCGTGGCGGCGCTGGCCGGGCTTCTTCGTGCCGGGACTGGGACCTTGGTATCGATGGAAAGATGTGCGGATGGGGAGATTTTGGCCCGGTGGATCCGGATGCTCAGCCGGGCCGGCCTGGGTGTGGATGCCGATCAAAGCACGCTCCTGAGCTACGACAATATGTACAACGAGCGAGAGACGCTGCCCATTGTGGTCGCGACGCGAGGCCGGCATCCGGCTGTACATTCACTGAAGGACATCCGCGCGTTCCGGACCTATGAGGACGCCGTCGTAGACAAATGAGCGTCGGTGATTTTTTCGTTCGCCCTGCACGATGAGCCATTCAGCCCGGGCGCCGACTTCGGTGCTGGCCCTATTCTTGCTGGCACAGAGGCGACCGGGTGACGTCGCTACGTATATTAGGGCGGAGGCCAGTGACAAAATGACGGTGCCCCCTGAAATGCCCCCTGAAAGAACAACGGAAAGGAGAACATTTTTCGACCCGCGCTTTGTCAGGGGGGAAAAGCGTCGAAGTTACCGGCTGGCCTTTATCCTGTTCTGGTCGATCATCATGTATTTCTTTTTCAGCCAGTATGTCATCAGTTTCGGGGTCGTCAGAGAGACGAGCATGCTTCCGACGCTGCCCGAAGGGGGCACCTATTTGGTCAACAAGTATATCTACTACTTTACCCGTCCCCAGCGAGGGGACATCGTTGTCCTGCGACGAGGTGCCCATACGTCTGAGCTTGTGAAGCGGGTGATCGGGCTCGAGGGTGAGACCGTACTCATCCGAGGGGGCCACGTCTATATCGACGGTCGTCGATTGGAAGAACCCTACGTGCCGGGCGGCACCTATCCCGATTTCGGCCCGCGCAGGATTGAGAAAGATGCATATTTCATCCTCGGGGACAATCGAGAAGAGAGTGAGGATAGCCGCCATTTCGGTCCTGTTCCGTTTCGGAATATCGAGGGAAAGATCAAACCCGGAGTGTTCTTCCCATTCTACTAACCGAGTCCCGCCGCCCTTGCTTTCTTCTTGACCCCGTCTGGCGCAGGTCTTTGGTCGCTTTTCAGTTCCCTTGCTCGACCATTGCTCACCGCCCTCCATCGCAAGGTAAAGCTGTCTGGAAACCGGCATCGGCGGCCGGGCATGGGCACGAGGAACCCCTGTAATTATAGGTAGATACAAGATCACACCTGGCCCAAGATATGCATAATTCCACGGGGCTGCAGCTGGCCTGAGAGAATGACGGCACGTCAGATGCGCCGGCAGCGCGCAGCATCGGTGAGAGACGAGCGGCGAGGTGAATGATGGAAAAAACCGTTTCGGGAACAGGCGGTACGCGTACAGACGGAAAAGAAGCCTTTTTTGATTGGCGGTATGTCAGGGGCCTGCGAGAGCCGCGAAGACACTACCGGATGGCTTTCCTCCTCTTCTGGTCCAT